>LSQX01137871.1_pt1 | contig 13744 bp, 13 predicted proteins | sample 654561 | NCBI WGS metagenome assembly LSQX01 (sample SAMN04489861, study PRJNA283612) | anaerobic digester metagenome | isolation source: 4 biogas reactors fed with cattle manure at either 37C or 55C with and... | place: Denmark: Kongens Lyngby | collected 2014 | reverse complement strand
ATGCAGTCGGCGATGCCGGTGGCGGTGTTCAACTACCTGTTTGCCGTCCGCGCCGGGCGTTCACCGGAGACGGTGGCCAGCCTGGTGATCTGCTCCACGTTGTTGTCATTCCTGTTGATTCCGCTGCTGCTGGTCTGGTGGCTGCCTGCGGTGGGGTAGGAGGGGCGCTACCCGCGACTATGGGCCTGTTCCGCCAGCTTGCCCGCGTCTACCCGCACAAAGGTGGAGTCGCCTATGGCGGTCAGCACATCACCGGCATAGACCTCACAGATGATCCGGCTCTTGCGCTCCAGCGGTCCATCCACGCGGGCGCGCAAGGTCAGTTCCACCCCCATGGGGGTAGGCTTGATGTACTTGATGCCGAGCATGCCGGTCACGCAATTGACCTCCCGGGGATCGCGCCCCCGGGCCTGCTCCTCGCGCAGGTGGTAGGCCATGGCGGTCCAGTTGGAGTGGCAGTCCACCAGCATGGCGATCAGCCCACCGTAGACCAGATCGGGCCAGCCGCAGTACTTCTCTTCGGGAAGATGCCGGGCGACCACATGCACCTGGTCCTCATCCCAGTAGCTCTTGATGTGCAGGCCGTTGGAATTGGCACCACCGCAGCCAAAGCAGACGCCATGCGGTGCGATGAGATCCTGTAAAGCAATATCAGTCATGCGGGTACCTTGTTTTCTATTGGCAGGACGCCAGTGTGCCCGGTTTTCCGAGGCAAAGTCAGCCATGTCCGGGCAGGATGAATTGCCCGTCATTCAGCAAGGGGCTGCGCAAATAAGCGGAACCGGCTCGATAGAACCCTTGTCACAAATTCCGTACAGGCCTGAAACCTGCCGTAAACAAGAGGATTGACCCATGAAAACATGGCTTATCGCCGCATTCTGCATTACCGGTATGCTCACCCTGACTGCGTGTTCCAACGATCACCTGATCCGTACCAGCGACGGCCAGCTCATCGAGTCGGACAACAAACCGGAAATTGATGACGATACCGGCATGATCGAATATGAAGACCACAGCGGTCGTGCCAATCAGTTGCCGCAGAGTGATGTACGTGAGATCAAGGAGCGCTGATCCGCCGGTAACTCCCTGCGGGTAACCGCAGGGAGGATGCTGTCATACGGGTGCAAGACCCTGCTGATATGATGGATGTCAGATCAGTATTGAGCGCTGACAGGAAGAACCATGGACAGAGCAAGACGTTCGCGTTTACGCCGCAAATGCCGCCGTCGTCGTGCCAGAAGACGCACCTATCTGCTGTTTCTTGATCGCCGGGTTGCCGACTGGCGTGATCGTGGTGTGCTTATGGACCGGCTACGGAGAAAGCGCAAATAACCCCTCCCGAGAGCCCTGACCAACGGTCTTTTTCTGCTATGGCACCAGGCTAGGCTCACGGCTAGAATACGCCACGTTTTTTTCCAACACACCGTGGCGACCTGATGACTGACATCGCAACTCCCAGCAAGAAGAACCCCAGCGTCGGGTTCATTTCCCTCGGCTGCCCCAAGGCACTTGTCGATTCCGAACGTATCCTTACCCAGTTGCGTACCGAGGGTTATGAGGTGGTTTCGTCCTATCAGGGGGCCGACGTGGTGGTGGTCAACACCTGCGGCTTCATCGACTCGGCCAAGGCGGAATCACTGGATGCCATCGGCGAGGCCATTGCCGAGAATGGTCGGGTTATCGTCACCGGCTGCATGGGAGTGGAAGAGGGTGCCATCCGCGATGTGCACCCCAGCGTGCTGGCGGTTACCGGCCCGCAGCAGTATGAGCAGGTGGTCAACGCCGTGCATGAAGTGGTGCCACCGAGCACCGAGCACAACCCGCTGATCGATCTGGTACCGCCCCAGGGCATCAAGCTCACCCCGCGTCACTACGCCTATCTGAAGATTTCCGAGGGCTGCAATCACAGCTGCAGCTTCTGCATCATCCCCTCCATGCGCGGCAAGCTGGTCAGTCGTCCGGTGGGTGAGGTGCTGAGTGAGGCCGAACGTCTGGTCAAGGCCGGCGTGAAGGAGGTGCTGGTCATCTCCCAGGACACCAGCGCCTATGGTGTCGACATCAAATATCGCACCGGTTTCTGGAATGGCCGCCCGGTCAAATCGCGTATGACCGAGATGTGCGAGGCGCTCAGCGAGCTGGGTGTCTGGGTGCGTCTGCACTACGTCTACCCGTATCCGCATGTGGACGAGCTGATTCCGCTGATGGCCGAGGGCAAGATCCTGCCGTACCTGGATATTCCTTTCCAGCACGCCAGTCCGAAAGTGCTCAAGGCGATGAAACGGCCGGCCTTCGAGGACAAGACCCTGGCCCGCATCAGGAAATGGCGCGAGATCTGCCCGGAGCTGACCATCCGCTCGACCTTCATCGTCGGCTTTCCCGGTGAGACCGAGGAAGACTTCCAATACCTGCTGGACTGGCTCACCGAGGCCCAGCTGGATCGGGTGGGCTGCTTCCAGTACTCCCCGGTGGAAGGCGCTCCGGCGGAAGAGCTGGGCCTGGAGGCGGTGCCGGACGAGATCAAGCAGGAGCGCTGGGATCGTTTCATGGCGCACCAGCAGGCCATTTCGGCCGCCCGTCTGCAACAGAAAATCGGTCAGGTGATCCAGGTGCTGATCGATGAAGTGGACGACGAAGGCCCCATCGCCCGTTCCATGGCCGATGCGCCGGAGATCGACGGCAACGTCTATATTGATACCGACGAGCCGATGAATCCAGGGGACATCGTCAGTGTGCGGGTGACTGCAGCCGATGAGTATGACCTGTGGGCGGAGTTGGTCTGACGGGCCAGCGCTGTCCAGCGGCATGATACCCCTGATTCCCAACCCAGGAGCTTCCTATGCCCATGCTCACCCACTATTCAGACACACCGCCCACCCGTGAGGAAGTGGATGCCCTCAAGGGGGCGGTGCTGCTCGAGTTCGGCACCAACTGGTGCGGCCACTGCCAGGCCGCCCAGCCCTATCTGGCCGAAGCCTTTGATGAGCACCCCGGTTTGCATCATATAAAGGTCGAGGATGGGCCGGGCCGTAAACTCGGGCGCTCATTTCGAGTCAAGTTGTGGCCCACGCTGATCTTTCTGCGCGACGGGCAGGAAGTGGAGCGACTGGTGCGTCCGACGGATACGGAGTCGATTCGGCGGGCGATGCTGGGACTATATTCCTAGTCTGAGCGCATCGTCGCTATTTATCTTTGCGAAGAAACTGTGGTGCGGTCTCCTGGTTGCTCGTCTGTGCGAGGACTTGCTGGGGTGTACCAACGCAGAGGCCTGCACAGGCATACAAGCACTAATGCACTGTGGTAGCGGCGTTTTCCGGTGACGAACCACAAAAAAGCCCCGCACTGGTTACCCAGGCGGGGCTTTTTTACTGATTACGGAGTAATCAGACCTCGACCACCGGAATGCTGGAAGCAGCTTTCTGGTAGGACTCGATTTCGTTGAAGTTCATGTAACGGTACACCTCGCTGGACATGCTATCCAGGTCAGCGGCGTAGTTCAGATACTCATCAACGTTCGGCAGTCGACCGAGGATGGCCGAAACAGCGGCCAGTTCGGCGGAGGCCAGGAACACGTCGGCACCATCACCCAGGCGGTTCGGGAAGTTCCGCGTGGAAGTGGAGACCGCAGTGGAGTTGGCCTTGATGCGTGCCTGGTTACCCATGCACAGCGAGCAGCCGGGCATTTCCATGCGCGCGCCAGCCTTGCCGTAGATGCCGTAGTAGCCTTCTTCGGTGAGCATCCACTGGTCCATCTTGGTCGGCGGAGCCAGCCACAGACGGGTCGGCAGAGCGTCCTTGTTCTTCTCCAGCAGCTTACCGGCAGCGCGGAAGTGACCGATGTTGGTCATGCAGGAACCGATGAACACTTCGTCGATCTGACGGCCCTGAACCTCGGACAGCAGGCGGGCGTCGTCCGGATCGTTCGGCGCACACAGGATCGGCTCCTTGATGTCGGCCAGGTCGATCTCGATGACCGCAGCGTATTCGGCGTCGGCATCGGCTTCCAGCAGCTCGGGCTTCTCCAGCCAGGCTTCCATGGCCTGGGCGCGGCGCTCCAGGGTGCGGGCGTCGTCGTAGCCTTCGGCAATCATCCAGCGCAGCAGGGTGATGTTGGACTTCAGGTACTCGCTGATGGCATCTTCCGGCAGCTTGATGGTACAGCCAGCTGCGGAGCGCTCGGCGGAGGCGTCGGACAGCTCGAAGGCTTGTTCAACGGTCAGACCGGTCAGACCTTCGATCTCGAGAATACGGCCGGAGAAGATGTTCTTCTTGCCTTTCTTCTCGACGGTCAGCAGACCTTCCTGGATGGCGTAGTAGGGGATCGCATGGACCAGGTCACGCAGGGTGATGCCCGGACGCATTTCGCCCTTGAAGCGCACCAGTACCGACTCCGGCATGTCCAGCGGCATGACACCGGTGGCTGCAGCGAAGGCAACCAGACCGGAACCGGCCGGGAAGGAGATGCCCATCGGGAAGCGGGTGTGCGAGTCGCCACCGGTACCGACGGTGTCGGGCAGCAGCATGCGGTTCAGCCAGCTGTGGATGATGCCGTCACCCGGACGCAGCGCAACGCCACCACGGTTGTGGATGAAGTCGGGCAGGGTGTGGTGGGTGTTGACGTCGATCGGCTTCGGATAGGCCGCAGTGTGACAGAACGACTGCATGACCAGGTCGGCGGAGAAGCCCAGGCACGCCAGGTCCTTCAGCTCGTCGCGGGTCATCGGGCCAGTGGTGTCCTGGGAACCGACGGTGGTCATCTTCGGCTCGCAGTAGGTGCCGGGGCGGATGCCCTCGACGCCACAGGCGCGGCCAACCATCTTCTGTGCCAGGGTGTAACCCTTGTCGCTTTCGGCAGGGGCTTCCGGCTTGCGGAACAGGTCGGAACCGCCCAGACCCAGTTCGGCGCGGGCCTTCTCGGTCAGACCGCGACCAATGATCAGCGGGATACGGCCGCCAGCACGTACTTCGTCAAGCAGCACCTGGGTCTTCAGTTCGAAGGTGGTGATGACTTCGTCAGTGCCATGCTTGCAGACCTTGCCTTCGTAGGGGTAGACGTCGATGGCGTCGCCCATGTTCAGGTTGGTGCAGTCGAACTCGATCGGCAGGGCGCCTGCGTCTTCCATGGTGTTGTAGAAGATCGGGGCGATCTTGGTACCGAAGCAGAAACCACCGGCGCGCTTGTTCGGCACGTTGGGGATGTCGTCGCCGAAGAACCACAGCACCGAGTTGGTGGCGGACTTGCGCGAGGAACCGGTACCGACCACGTCACCGACGTAGGCAACCGGCAGACCCTTGGCTTTGACTGCTTCGATCTGCTTCAGCGGACCGGTTACGCCAGGCTCTTCCGGCTCGATGCCGTCACGGGCCATTTTCAGCATGGCCAGGGCGTGCAGCGGAATGTCGGGGCGCGACCAGGCGTCCGGAGCAGGGGACAGGTCGTCGGTGTTGGTTTCGCCGGGAACCTTGAACACGGTCAGGCTGATCTTTTCAGCAACCGCAGGCTTGGCAGTGAACCACTCACCGGCAGCCCAGGACTCGAGGACGGCCTTGGCGTGCGGGTTGCCTTGCTTGGCGCGTTCGGCAACGTCGTGGAAGGCATCAAACATCAGCAGGGTGTGTTTGAGCTGTTCGGCGGCAACCGCGGCCAGCTCTTCGCTGTCCAGCAGTTCAACCAGAGTGGCGATGTTGTAGCCACCCTGCATGGTGCCCAGCAGTTCAACGGCGCGGACCTTGGTCAGCAGCGAGGAGGTGGCTTCACCTTTGGCTACTGCGGACAGGAAAGCGGCTTTGACATAGGCAGCTTCATCTACACCCGGCGGTACACGGTTGGTGAGCAGATCAAGCAGGAATTCTTCTTCACCGGCAGGCGGGTTTTTCAGGAGCTCTACCAGACCAGCGGTTTGTTCGGCATTCAACGGCTGCGGCACGACGCCTTGAGCGGCGCGTTCTTCGACGTGTTTGCGATAGGCTTCAAGCACAATAATTACCCTCATCAGTCTGTTCCGTTGGTAACGGAACGGTCATCCTCACGGACCCAGGATGCCGGAAATAGGGATGGGTGCAAGCGCAGGCCCGATCTGGTGGGGGGGCAACTCGGTTAACTGGGGTAACAGAAAGTCGGTTGCGGGCAAACGCCTGTACACAGCACTTACGGCGGCCAGTATTCTACCGGAACGGACGGGTAAAGTTAAGTCTGAACCCCGCCGGAGGTCGGCGGGGTTGCGGGGGAGTTACTTCTCGACCAGGTCCTGCAGGTGGTCGATCATGTCGTCCGGTTTGAGCACCAGTACGTCTCCGGCCAGTTGATCCAGTACCACCTCGGCGGTGTTGCCGATCAGCGCGCCGGAGATGCCGGTGCGCGCCACCGTGCCTATCACCGTGACACAGGCGCCGATCTGCCCGGCGACCCGGGGGATCAGGGTGTCCGCTGGTCCCTCGTCGATATGGGTATTGCCTTCGGCAATGTCGTACTCGTTGAGGTAGCGGCTGGCCTTGTCGGCGTAGATCTTGAGGATGGTTTCACGCAGCTGGTAGATGGGGTTGGCTGCCGACAGCATGGGCGCGGGGTGGGCGCTGAGCAGGTGCAGTTCACCGCTGATCATCCGCGCCAGGTCTGCCGCGTGGCTGACAATGGAGTCATGCAGCTGCTGATGCTGGTCGTCATGGTCGCCCAGATCCACCGCTGCCAGTACCTTGCCGTGCATCCACAGGGCGCTGCCCTTGGCCAGCAGTACCGGTGCCGGACAGTAGCGCAGCAGCTTCCAGTCATCTGGGGTGAGCAGGGCCTTCTTCAGCGGGTTGTCCGGCGTGTGCTGCTTGATCACCAGGCCGCAGCCTTCGGCCAGCAGGGTGCGGATGATGGTATCGGTTATCGTGGAGTGCCAGGCCTGGGTGTAGCTGGCCTTGATGCCGGCGGTTTCCAGGCTGTCGCACAGCTCACTGAGCAGATTGCCGTAGTCGCGGCGGTTCTCGCAGACCAGCAGGTGCAGATCGGCACCCAGGTAACCGGCCAGTAATCGGGATCGAACCAGGGCAACGCTGTCTTCCCTGGTGGGGTCGATCACGACCAGAATTCGCTTGATGGATTGCATGGCATCTCCTTGGCTTGGCGCATGATCACGATGTCTGTCTATCAATGTAGACGTTTTTAGCTGCGTTGCGGTTGATCAGGGACAATATAACCCCGTTCTGCACGGTTGGGCGCATATCCGTATAATCCCCGGCAAATCCACTTTGGTGAGTACCATGACGCTGCCTGATGAATTGCTTGCCTTCCTGAATTGCTCCACACCGGATGCCTGGGTCGAGCAGGCCCTGCAACACCCGGAAGAACTGCTGATAGACCATGCCAACTGTGAAAAGAAGGCGGCCTCCACGGCGCTGAACCTGATGTTCCGCTATATCGACAAGCCGGAGCTGTTGCAGAAGATGTCCCGCCTGGCCCGGGAGGAGCTGCGCCACTTCGAGCAGGTGACCGCCATCATGCAGAAACGCGGGGTGGCCTACCGGGGGCTGTCTGCCAGTCACTACGCCCAGCGCCTGCGTCAGCATGTGCGCACCGTGGAGCCGGGGCGGCTGGTGGATACGCTGATTGTCGGTGCCTTTATCGAGGCCCGCTCCTGCGAGCGTTTTGCCAGACTGGCCCCGCATCTGGATCAGGAGCTGGGCGACTTCTACCGCTCGCTGCTCAAGTCCGAGGCGCGGCATTATCAGGACTACCTGAAACTGGCCCGGGCCTACGCCGATGGGCCGATCGATGAGCGCATCGCCTTCTTTGCCGAGGTCGAGGCAGCGGCCATGGTCGAGGATGACCAGGAGTTTCGTTTCCACAGCGGGGCGCTCGCCGCACCGGCCTGAGCTGCGGCTATACTGCCCGGCACTATCGAAGAGCAAGGGGGATGACATGGTGAGGCTGGCACGGGGAAGGCTTGGCAGGGGCTGCCTGACGGCTGCGCTACTGGCGTTGCTGCCCGCCATCAGTGTGGCTGCGGGCGGGGCCTGCGAGCGCATCGTGGTGACCGGTAATGCGGATTATCCGCCGCTGCTGTGGGTCAATCCGGATGACACTACGCGCCTGACCGGGGCAGCAGTCGAGCTGCTGGAGCGAGCGCTGGAGCCCAGCGGTATTCATGTGGATGCGCTGCATGTCGGCACCTGGGAGCAGGCCCAGCAGGAGGTGCGCAGCGGTCGGGTGGATATGCTGGCCGGTTCCTTCCTGACCCCCGAGCGCTTTGCCGAGGTGGATTATGTCTATCCGCCGTATATGGAAATCCCCAGTGTGATCTTCGTCCGCCGCGGCGAGGCGTTCCCCTACAGTGGCTGGGACGATCTGCGCGGCAAGCGCGGTACGGCGCTGGGCAGCAGCAGTTTCGGCGCGGCCTTTGATACCTATGCCGCTGACCATCTGGATATTGCTACCACCGCCAGCATCGACAAGGCCTTCGAGCAGTTGTTCGCCGGGCAGGCCGACTATCTGATCCATGAGCGCCATCAGGGCCTGGCCCTGGCGGCCCAGCGCAATGTGCTGGAGCAGCTGGATATGCTGGAAGGCTCACTGATCAACGAGCAGCTGTATTACAGCGTCTCGCACAATTCCGCCTGTAACTCACCGGCACTGCGCGCGGCTCTGGCCAGCGGCATGTATCAGATGGTGCGTCAGGGCGAGCCGCGGCGGTTGCTGGAAAAATACCGTGATCAGTGGGCTGCGCAGTTCGCGCCGGTCCCCGAGGAAGAACCGGCGCTGGAGTGATGGCCGGTCAGTCGCCTCTCGCGGCCACGGCAGCATCACGCTCCTTGGTCATCTTGCGCTCCAGTTGCTGCGACAGCTCGATGATCTGCTCACGCATCCAGCGGTTTGCCGGATCCTGATCGGTGCTTTCATGCCAGAACAGGTGTGTCTGCACCAGTGGGATGTCATCAACCGGTAAGTCCACCCAGTGCAGGTTGTGGCGTAGCGCGAAACGCTCGGTCACTGTCATCACCATGTCGGTGGACTCCAGTACCAGGGGCGCCATCTGGTAATGTTGTGAACGCAGAACCACGCGACGCTGCAAGCCCATCTTGCCCAGTGCCAGGTCTACGTGACCCAAGCCGTTTCGGCGGCTGGAGATATGGATATGGGACTGCGCCAGGTAGTCGTCCAGCGTTATGCGCTCCTTGCTTGCCAGCGGATGCCCCTTGCGCATGATGCATACGTAGCGATCCTCAAACAGACGCACGTGGCGTACCTGCGGGTCGGTATTCAGCGGCGCGTCGATGGCAAAGTCCAGGCGCCCGGCCGCGAGTTCCTTGGTGGTTTCGCGGCGCCGGGTGAGGAAGCTGTCAAGGTTGATATTCGGCGCCAGGCGGCGAATGCGACCAGACAGGTGCGGCAGAATCACTGCCTCGGTCAGGTCGGTCATGCTGATGCGGTAGGTCTTGTTGGCCTCGCTGGGGTTGAAGCTGCGGCTTTCCTGTACCGACACCCGCAGCAGCTGCAGGGCCTGGCGTACCGGGGTGATGATGTTCTGCGCCATCGGCGTCGGTACCATGCCCTGGGCGGTACGCACGAACAGCGGGTCATTAAAGGTGTCACGCAGCCGGGCCAGTGCGTTACTCACTGCAGGCTGGGTAATGCCGACGATCTGTCCGGCGCGGGTCAGGTTCGCTTCGGTGTAGATGGCGTCGAATACAATGAACAGGTTCAGGTCCACTTTACTGAGGTTCATCGCAGTATCCTTCGTATGGCTCGTTTATAGGCTCTTATAAGTCTGGCGTAGCATATATTGCTTATGAATGTTTATACACGCGGAAAATAGATTAGATAAATTAGTTTGGCTCATCTACCTTTTTTGTACCCCAGTTACATATCAACAACAAACAAGGTGGCTAGCATGAATTTCGGATACTCCCCCAAGGTCGAGCGGTTGCGTGAGCAGGTGGATGCCTTCATGCAGGAGCATGTGTTTCCTGCCGAGGCGATTTTTCACCAACAGGTCAATGAAGGTGATCGCTGGCAGCCGACTGCGATTGTCGAGGAGTTGAAAGTCAAGGCCAGAGCCGCAGGGCTGTGGAACCTGTTTCTACCCGAGTCGGAGTTGGGTGCGGGCCTGACCAACCTGGAGTACGCACCGCTGGCCGAACTGATGGGCCGATCCGGCCTGGCCTCGGAGGCCTTCAACTGCAGCGCGCCGGATACCGGCAACATGGAAACCATCGTTCGCTACGGCAGCGAAGAGCACAAGGAAAAGTGGCTCAAGCCGCTGCTGGCCGGTGAAATCCGCTCCTGCTTCGGCATGACCGAGCCGGGCGTGGCCTCCTCCGACGCGACCAACATGCAGGCCAATGCCCGCCGCGAAGGGGATGAGTGGGTGATCAATGGCCGTAAATGGTGGACCTCCGGTGCCTGCGATCCGCGCTGCAAGATCATGATCTTCATGGGCCTGACAAATCCTGACGCGCCCCGCCACCAGCAGCACTCGATGATTCTGGTGCCCATGGATACCCCCGGTCTGAAGGTGATCCGCCCGCTGCCGGTGTTCGGTTATGACGATGCGCCCCACGGCCATGCCGAGGTGGTACTGGAAAACGTCCGTGTGCCCTACAGCAACGTGCTGCTGGGTGAGGGTCGGGGTTTCGAGATTGCCCAGGGGCGTCTCGGGCCGGGCCGTATCCACCACTGCATGCGTTCCATCGGTGCTGCCGAACGGGCGCTGGAGCTGATGTGCAAGCGTTCGCTGGAGCGTGAAGCCTTCGGTCGCAAGCTGGCCCACCTGGGCGGCAACGTGGATCTGATTGCCAAATCCCGGATCGAGATCAACCAGGCCCGTCTGCTGACCCTGAACGCTGCCTACATGATGGATACCGTCGGCAACAAGGTGGCCAAGAGCGAGATTGCCCAGATCAAGGTGGTGGCTCCCAACGTGGCGCTGCGCGTCATTGACCGGGCAATCCAGATGCACGGTGGCGCCGGTGTGTCGGAAGATACCCCGCTGGCCCATATGTATGCCATGCAGCGCACTCTGCGCCTGGCGGACGGCCCGGACGAGGTGCACCGTGCGGCGATCGGCAAGCTGGAGCTGGGCAAGTACATGTCCCGCTGATTTGCTTGCAGCACAAGGCCCCGTGCAGACATACCCGTCTGCACGGGGCTTTTTTGTGTCAGGGATGCTGTCCGGAGGGGAGGGGTGGAGCAGCTGCGCCCCGCAGCAGGTTCAAGTCGGGGCGAACCTGGGTGGTGCGGATCAGCGGGCGCGGTAGGTGATGCGACCCTTGGTCAGGTCATAGGGGGTCAGCTCAACCCGTACCTTGTCGCCGGTCAGGATGCGGATGTAGTTCTTGCGCATCTTGCCTGAAATGTGGGCAGTCACCACGTGGCCGTTCTCCAGTTCAACGCGGAACATGGTGTTGGGCAGCGTATCAACGATAGTGCCTTCCATTTCAATACTGTCTTCTTTCGCCATTAAGCAAAGGCCTCTCAATCTGTTGCCATGCGGGAAATCAGGATGAGCCCGCAAAAAAGGTGAGCAATTGTGCCCTAAAAGCAGGCAACATCCAAGGCCGACGTAGATAATGGGGTCAGTTGATGCGCACCCAGCGCTGGCTGATGAGCATTTCCAGCGGCCGATATTCGGTCTTGTAGTTCATCTTGCGGCAGTTCCTGATCCAGTAACCCAGGTACAGCGCCGGCAGTTCCGAACGGCGGGCCTCCTCGATCTGCCAGAGGATGGCGTAGCGGCCCAGGCTGCGGCGCGGCTCGTCCGGATCGAAGAAGGTATAGACCGCCGACAGCCCATTGGCCAGCCGGTCGGTGACCGCCACCGCCAGCAGCCGACCGTCGAGGCGGAACTCGTTGAACTCGCAGAAGGGACTGTCGCTGACCAGGAAGGAGGTGAACTGTTGCTCGCTGGGCGGGTGCATGTCGCCATCGGCGTGCCGGGTATTGATGTAGCGCGAGTACAGCTGATAGATCTCATCGGTCAGACGCGGCGGGCGGCGCTCTACCCGCAGATCCTGGTTGCGTTTGTAGATGCGTTTCTGCTGCTTGTTGGGAGTGAATAGCTCCACCGGAATGCGCGCCGGTACGCAGGCCTTGCAGCGCGGGCAGTGGGGCCGGTACAGGTGGTCGCCGCTGCGGCGAAAGCCCAGCTCGGACAGTCGCCCGTAGACCTCCTCGTCGATCGGCTCGGCCGGGTCCAGAAACAGGGTCACGGCCTGCTGCTGTTCCAGATAGCTGCAATCGTGGGGCTGGGTCGCATAGAACTTCAGGTGCGCCAGGTCGGTCATTTCACTGCCTCGGAGGTAGATATCTCCAGTATAGAGGCTGCCCCGACAGCTTCAATCTCCATGCCGCCCGGCCAGCAGGCCGGCTGCTGACTGAGCAGCCGGACCTGGCGCAGAAAATCCCCTCGGGGGATCTCCACCGCACCCAGGCTGTTGAGGTGGTCGGTGGGCATCTGACAGTCGATCAGCTCGCAACCCAACCGGTGCAGGTGCTGGGCCAGGGCGATGAAGGCAGTCTTCGAGGCGTTGCTGCGACGGCTGAACATGGATTCGCCGAAGAATGCCTTGCCCAGCCCGACGCCGTACAGGCCGCCGACCAGCTCCCCCGCCTGCCATACCTCTACCGAGTGAGCATGACCACCGCGGTGCAGCTCGATATAAGCGCGCTGCATGCTGGGGGTGATCCAGGTGGCATCGGTGTAGTCCCTGGGCTCGGCGCAGGCGCGGATCACCGCCGGGAAGTCCCGGTCGAAGGTGATGATGAAGTCGCTGCGGCGCAGGAATCGGCGCATGCTGCGCGATATATGGATGCCCTGGGGCGCGACCACCGTGCGTGGGTCCGGTGACCACCACAGCAGCGGCTGGCCAACCTCATACCAGGGGAAGATGCCGTTGCGGTAGGCGCAGATCAACCGCTCGGGGCTGAGGTCGCCGCCTACTGCGAGCAGACCGTTGGGGTCGGCCAGCGCTTCGTTGGCCGGGGGAAAGTCAAGATTGTCGGGCTCGAGCCACCTCAATGTGGTCATCCAAAATCCTGTTGCTGATTCAAATGGTTTATCAAGAAGCACCGTTAAGCTATTGTCGTTCATCAAGATAGTTCCCGCCAACGGGGAACGTAAAGCCGTTTGTAAGGGTCAATCCCTGAATGACCCACGAATCTGTACAATACACGGCTGAGAAAAAATGGAAGCCAGAGCGTTGAAGGATACCCGACCTCAAAAAGGCCAGCACTTTGCCTGGCGAGAACAACTCAGCCTGCGTCTGCGTGAAGGGGCGCTGCTGGGCATGACCACGCTGTGCCTGTATCTGTGCATGGCGCTGTTCACCTACAACATGGCTGATCCCGGCTGGACCCGCAGCAGCGGGGAGATGGCCGTGCAGAATGCCGGTGGGCGCATGGGCGCCTGGATAGCCGACGTTCTGCTGCTGGTGCTGGGCTACCTGGCGTACCTGTTTCCGCTGATTGTCGCCATCAAGGTCTGGCAGATGTTCCGCCGTCGGCACCTGCCGCTGGTGTGGAACGGCTGGCTGTTTTCCTGGCGGCTGATCGGCTTTGTCCTGACCCTGCTGGCCGGCACCGCGCTGGCTGCGTTGCATGGCACGGCTCCGGCCAGCTTTCCCGAGGGCGGGGGAGCGGGCGGGGTGCTGGGGCAATTGCTCAGCGAGCTGGCCAAGCCGGTGTTGAACATGCAGGGCAGTACCCTGGTGTTTCTCACCCTGTTCCTGTTCGGTCTGACCGTGTTCACCAATCTGTCCTGGTTCAAGG
>LSQX01183948.1_pt1 | contig 13746 bp, 15 predicted proteins | sample 654561 | NCBI WGS metagenome assembly LSQX01 (sample SAMN04489861, study PRJNA283612) | anaerobic digester metagenome | isolation source: 4 biogas reactors fed with cattle manure at either 37C or 55C with and... | place: Denmark: Kongens Lyngby | collected 2014 | reverse complement strand
GGCTACTGCAATAGCAAAAATGCTGCTGGAAAATGTTGGGCAGATAAACTGGTTTTTCAGAAAAAGTGAAACAATAGAAAATTTCAAGGAGCTGAATTACAACCCGCGATATTTGCAAAGTGTTGAATTTGATATTGAACGAATTAATTTTTACAATAATATCAATAAGATAGTCAGGGAGTCGGATATTATTGTACTGGCAGTACCATCAGCTTTTTTACCTTCAATTATGAATAAGGTAAAAATTGATGTAAGCAAAAAATATTTTTTATCAGGCATTAAAGGGATTATACAACATGAGAATCTCTTAGTAGTTGAATACCTGAACAAATTCTTCAATGTGCCTATGGATAATATCGGCGTTATTGCAGGTCCCTGTCATGCGGAAGAGGTTGCGCTTGAAAAAATCTCCTATCTTACAGTTGCAAGCCTTAATGAGGGCAAAGCCTCAAATTTTGCCCGTCTGATACACAGCAGGTATATTCTGACTTCAATATCTGACGATATCTGGGGGACCGAATATACCTCTGTGATAAAAAATATTGTTGCCATAGGAGCAGGTGTTGCAAACGGATTGCGATACGGAGATAACTTTCAGGCCACTTTGGTATCCAATGCAATAAGAGAGATTAAGCGCTTTGTTGATGCAGTGCATCCCATAAACAGAAATATTAAAGATTCAGCATATCTGGGAGACCTGATGGTCACTGTCTATTCGCAATTCAGCCGCAACAGGTTATTCGGGACAATGATAGGAAAAGGTTACTCTGTCAGAAATGCTTTTTTGGATATGAATATGATTGCCGAAGGGTATTATGCATCCCGTTCCATTCACGAGATCAATATAAAATATAATGTATATATGCCTATTTGCGATGCTGTATATAATATTTTATATCAAAATGTCCCTGCCCGCAAAGAGATGGCAAAACTAACGATGAAGCTGGTGTAAAAGAGCTACTCCTCCTTCATTCGTCTCATCTCTTTATATGCATTTATCAATCCATTGGTCGATGCATCGTGACCCGTGACTGCTCCCGGCTTAACCAATTCATGCAAAATGTTGCCTGCCAATTGTTTGCCAAGCTCTACTCCCCACTGGTCAAAACTATATATATTCCAGATAATGCCCTGAACAAATATTTTATGCTCATACATTGCAATTAATGAACCCAAAGCCCGTGGTGTAAGCTTTTTGATCAGGATGGAATTTGTGGGAATATTCCCTTTAAACACCTTATAAGGCATCAGGGCATTTATTTCATCATCAGTTTTATCTGCTGCCCGCAGCTCTTCAGCAACCATTGCCTCAGACTTTCCTATCATCAGGGCTTCTGTTTGAGCAAAAAAGTTTGCAAGCAATTTTTCGTGATGATCACCTATCTGATTATGACTGATCGCAGGAGCAATAAAATCGCACGGTATAAATTTTGTACCCTGATGAATAAGCTGATAAAAAGCATGTTGCCCGTTAGTACCGGGTTCACCCCAGATCACCGGACCCGTCTGATAATGTACAAACTTTCCGTTACGATCGACCGACTTGCCATTACTTTCCATATTCCCCTGTTGAAGGTAAGCTGCAAAGCGATGCATATATTGATCGTATGGTAAAATCGCTTCAGTTTCAGCTCCAAAAAAATTGTTATACCAAATTCCGATCATAGCCAAAATAACAGGAATATTAGTACGGAAATCATTACTTTTAAAATGTTTATCCATTGCATGGGCTCCCTCCAACAATTCAATATAGTTGTCAAAACCAATTCCGCAGGCAATAGAAAGCCCTACTGACGACCAAAGTGAATAACGGCCCCCTACCCAGTTCCAGAACCGAAACATATTTTTAATGTCAATCCCAAATTCTGAAACTGCTGCTTCATTTGTTGAAACAGCAACAAAATGCTTCTTTATAAATTCAGGGTTTCCCGAGCCGGCTAAAAACCATTCACGGGCCGTACCGGCGTTTGTCATTGTCTCCTGAGTGGTAAAAGTCTTTGAAGCCACAATAAATAAAGTCGTTTCAGTATCTAATTTTTTTAATGTTTCTGAAATATGAGTTCCGTCAACATTAGATACAAAGTGAAGGTTTATATTCTCTTTTCCATAAGGCTTCAATGATTCGGTAACCATAAAAGGCCCAAGGTCAGAGCCTCCTATACCAATATTTACAATATCTGATATTGCTCTCCCTGAATAACCTTTCCAGGTTCCTGAAATAACAGCATCAGAAAAAGCCTTCATCCGGCTCAAAACACCATTTACCTCCTCCATAACATCTATACCATCAACATAAACCGGATTTCCGGAGCGGTTTCTTAAAGCTATATGGAGCACTGCCCTATTTTCAGTTACATTAATCTTTCTTCCGTCGAACATATTATCAATGGCCTCTTTAACCCTACACTCCTCTGCCAATTCAATCAAAAGTCTTAAAACCGTGTCATCAATCCTGTTTTTTGAAAAATCGATCAGGATATCTTCAAATCTCAGCGAAAACTTATCAAATCTTGCAGGATCATCTTCAAACAGTCCGGCAATATGAATATTTTTAAAACTATCAAAATATGATTTAAGTTTATCCCACGATCTTGTCGTGGTTGGATCTATCTTTGGTAACATAATCTGAAATAACCCGTTACTGTAATTATTTAATTCAAACAAGTACAAATGTAATCTTTTCTGTTTGTTTTAATTGTAACCTTCATAATTCAGGTTCTGAAATATTAACCTATTTTCGTAATTTTATGTTTTATACCCTAACTGATGAAAATCAAATCCGACAGAATAAAAGGATATATTTTTGCATTAATCGGCACCATTGCATTTTCCAATGAATATATTTTCAGTAAGGCTGCCTTGAACGAAGTGCATCTTTCGCAATTTGGAGTTTATTGGTTTGCTACAGGTGCATTATTAACCTTATTATACTCTTTATACAAAAAGAAAATTAAACCCATAAAATATTTTACTGAAAAACAGTATTTTATCCTGATTATCCTTGGCTTTCTTGAAATTATTACCGCCACCACATTTTATCTTTCTATCCACATTATCCCAAATCCGGCTGTAACATCATTTTTAGGCAATATGTATCCTGTAATGCTTTTGCTGGGAGGAGTAGTTATATTAAACGAAAAATTCGGGCTTCTTGAAGCAGCAGGTGTATTATTTGCCATAGCCGGAGCTTTCATTGTAAGCTACACAGGAGAAACTTCGCTTGATGCAATTTTTATTCCCGGTGCAGGTATAGTTCTTTTAAATGCAATTTTCGCTGCTTCCGCTTCACTGATAATAAAAGTGCATGTTAAAAATATCACTCCCGAAATACTAAATCTTAACAGATCGGTTTGGCTTTTTATATTTTCTGCAATTATGCTTTTTATTTACCGCCAACCTATCACAATCCCAATTTCGGCATTAAAAAATATTACTATCGGAGCTATACTGGGGCCCTTTGTGGCAATACTTACCATCTACTACTCTTTCAGATATATAGAAGCTTCCCGGTCATCAATCATCCAAAGCCTTAAAGGAATTTTCGTGCTGACGGGATCATTCCTGCTCTTTGGGATACTACCCCTGCCTCATCAGATTATTGGCGGTGTAATCACAATTACAGGGGTAATCATTTTGACAATGGGAAGGTCAGCTTCCTTAATAATCACCGATAAAAAACATTGATAAGCTTATTTTAATTATATTTACGACCATTATAAAAGGGCATCCCGATTAAAACCGGAACCTGAAGGTATGGTTAAAATATATGCGAATTTCCACAATTGAGATTGGAATAAACAGTACAATACCTTTAAAATAAAACAATTAATCGTATGAAAAAAAGAAAATCAATTAAAGAGCAATCAGTCAAAGATTCCGGTTTTGCCCTCGGCAAAGAAAATTACCGGCTCATTGCAATTGGTTTTGCAATAATAGTCCTGGGTTTCATTTTAATGATTGGAGGCGGCAGCGATGACCCCGGGGTATTCAATCCTGAAATTTTCAGTTTTCGCCGTATCACAATAGCTCCGCTAATTATTTTATCAGGACTGATATTTGAGATATACGCCATTCTTAAAAAACCCAAAAATTCTAACGATTAATATATTTTATTATGGATTGGATCCAAGCTCTCCTCCTTGGAATTCTCCAGGGATTGACAGAATTTTTGCCTGTTAGCTCAAGCGGGCACCTTGAGATAGGGCATGCACTGCTCGGAGTAAAAACAGAAAATAATCTTTTCTTTGCAATCATTGTTCATTTAGCAACAGTATTAAGTACAATTGTGGTTTTCAGAAAAGAGATTCTTAAATTGATACAAGGATTATTAAGATTCGAGTGGAACGAATCAACTGTTTATATCTCAAAACTTCTTATTTCTACAATCCCGGTAATGATTATCGGTTTTTTTTTGTCCGGGAAATTGAGCAATTTTTCACAGGAAACCTTTTACTGGTAGGAAGTATGCTAATATTAACAGCCGGACTGTTAACACTGGCTGATTTTGCAAAAGAGGGAAACAAACCTGTAACATGGTTGAATTCATTTTTAATCGGAATTGCCCAGGCAATTGCAGTAATCCCCGGCATTTCAAGAAGTGGTGCAACTATTTCAACAGGATTGCTCTTAAAAACAAAGAAAAGTAAAGTTGCCCGCTTCTCTTTCCTTATGGTATTAATACCAATAATAGGAGCAGCAATTCTTGATATAGCAGGAGGTGAACTCAGCACTGCCAATAATATAGGCATCATACCACTTTTTGCCGGATTTTTTGCAGCATTTATTTCGGGACTGTTTGCTTGTTCGTGGATGATAAAAATTGTAAAAAATGGAAAATTAATTTATTTTGCAATTTACTGTTTTATTATCGGTCTTATTGCTATCTTTGTAGCCTAATTTGAATATTTATTTTAATATTCTGATTATTAGACACTTAGGTTTGACGGGGACCAACAAAAAATATGACTTTCTACAAGGCGAAGTTTTACTGTTTGACAAATCAAAGGAGTGGACATCTTTTGATCTTGTACAAAGGGTGAGGAATGTTCTCTGCCGTAATCTGGGCATTAAAAAGATGAAAGTCGGTCATGCAGGCACATTAGATCCGCTGGCATCGGGGCTTATGATATTATGCACCGGAAAAGCCACCAAGCAGATTGAATCATTTCAGGAAAAAGATAAAGAGTATTCAGCCATTCTGAAACTTGGGGCCACAACACCCTCTTATGATATGGAGACTGAAGAGGAGATCGTGCCCTGTAAATTGCCCACTAAGGAAAAAATTGCTGAAATACTGCATAAATTTATAGGTGAATCAGACCAGGTGCCTCCACTATACTCTGCAGTAAAAATAAAAGGAGTTAGAGCATTTGATTATGCCAGGAGAGGTGAAAAACCAAAACTTAATCCAAAAAAAGTTATTATTAAAGAGATTAATCTGAAATCAATAGATTTGCCATTTATAACAATATACGTTAAATGCGGCAAAGGCACATATATAAGGTCACTTGCAAGAGATATAGGCAGGGAATTGGGATGCGGAGCTTATATTACAGAACTCCGCAGAACGAAAATTGGAAATTTTAACGTTGATGATGCAATGACAATTGATGATTTTTTAAAGAATATAAAAACATTTGTAACCAATTAGCTTTTTTTTCGTAATTTATAATTCGGAAAATTATGTTTATTAGAAACGTTCATGCAACAATTAAGCAAACCTGCAAATTTGGCTCCGACGACTTTTTATTTCATAAAAGTCCTGCTGATATTAAACTAACAACCATAAAAAAATTAAACTTCTGAAACGAGCATCCCTATTGAAATCGGGAACCAGGAGGATGATTAAAATATGTGCGGGCAGGCTGTGTGATACCATTGAAAATAATTAATTTAAATAATATGAAACTATCGAAATTCAAATTTGACTTAGATGAAAAAAAGATTGCTTTACATCCGGCAGAAAACAGGGATGAGTCTAAACTGATGGTGCTGGACCGGGCAAACAAAACAATAGAGCACAAATCATTTAAAAATATAATCGATTATTTTGATAGTCAGGATGTATTTGTATTTAACGACACGAAAGTCTTCCCTGCCCGGCTTCACGGTAATAAGGAAAAAACAGGAGCCGAGATTGAAGTATTTCTTTTAAGAGAGCTGAACAGGGAACAAAGGCTATGGGATGTATTGGTGGACCCCGCAAGAAAAATCCGCATAGGCAATAAGCTCTATTTTGGTGAAAATGACCTGTTGGTAGCTGAGGTGATAGACAATACCACTTCTCGCGGAAGAACATTGCGTTTTCTTTTTGACGGTCATTACGATCAATTTAAAAAGACCCTTTACAGCCTTGGCGTCACTCCCCTGCCAAAATTTATTAACAGACCGGTGGTACCGGAAGATAAAGAACGTTATCAGACCATTTTTGCAAAACACGAAGGTGCTGTTGCCGCTCCAACTGCAGGACTACATTTTAGCCGCGAGCTGCTAAAAAGATTAGAAATTAAAGGTGCCGAATTTGCTTTTGTAACACTACATGTCGGGTTGGGGAATTTCAGAAGTGTTGATGTAGAGGACCTTACTAAACACAAAGTAGATTCGGAACAGATATGGATAAAAGAAGAGACCTGTAATATCGTTAACAATGCAAAAATACTGAAAAAGAATGTTTGCGCAGTTGGCACAACTGTTATGCGAACTCTTGAAAGCTCCGTATCAACCCAGGGCATGCTGAAACCTTTTGAAGGTTGGACTAATAGATTTATATTCCCTCCATATGAGTTTAGCGTAGCTAACCGGATGGCTACCAATTTTCATTTGCCCTACTCTACCCTTTTGATGATGGTAGCAGCTTTTGGAGGATATGATTTTGTTATGGAAGCTTACCAGGTTGCCATCAAAAAAAATTACCGCTTCGGAACCTACGGTGATGCCATGCTTATCATTTAGCAAAAAAGTTAATATTATATTCTAACCAAAAAAATGAACTTTTTGAAATATTTTATAATATCTGCCTTTTTGCTGATAAATATTCAGGGATGGGCACAATCAAAAGATAATATCCGTTATATCGAAGTCAGGGGAAGTGCTGAAATGGAAATTGAGCCTGATGAAATGAAACTCTTTATTGGGATAGAAGAGTATTGGAAAGAGGAATTTCAAAAAAATAAGAAACCTGAAGACTATAAGACCAAAGTTCCGCTTTCGGAAATTGAAGATAATCTGATAAAAAGTTTACAAAAAGCAGGTATTCAAAAAGAGGATATCAAAGTATACGGCATAGGGAACTACTGGCGGCAAAAAGGGAAAGAGTTCCTTTTCAGCAAACAGCTTGAAGTGAAAATAGATGATTTCAAAAAAATTAATCAGCTTAGTTCTCTGCTGGATGCAAAAGGAATCAAATATCTGAATATTGGTGAGCTAAGTCATTCGGAAATAAACAACTATAGAAATCAAGTTAAAAGAGACGCCCTGAAAGATGCAAGAAATAAAGCGGCCTACCTTGTCGAAAGCCTTGATGAAGAGCTTGGTGAAGTACTATTGATAAATGAGGTGGACGATGGCTTTTTCCGGCCTTATTTGATGAAAAGTGTGATGGCAGATACAGGTGCTGCCCAGGAAAGTGTCGATCAGATAAAAAATATCACTGTATCATACCAGGTTACTGCAAGATTTAAAATTAAATAGTTTTGCAGGAAGCTGCAATCCTGTCAGATATCATAATATGCAAAAATTCACCATAGATATTTGCCCGGTCTGTAAAGGCACTAAATTCAAATTATTTATTATATGCAAAGATCACTTTATTACAGATGAACAGTTTGAAATAATGAAGTGTGAAAATTGCGGATTAAAATTTACCGCTAATATTGAGTCTGAAGAGAAGGCAGATAGATATTATCAGTCGGAAGAGTATATTTCGCATTCAAATACTTCAAAAGGTTTTACAAATCTTTTATATCATGCAGCCCGCAAATATATGCTTGGAAATAAAAGGAGATTTGCAGAGAAGATATCGGGAAAAAAAAGAGGCTCAATTTTAGATATAGGGGCAGGAACAGGATTTTTTCTTAAAGAGATGGCAAATCACGGATGGAGAGTTTCAGGAACAGAAAAAAGTGAAAATGCCAGAAAATTTGCCACAGAAAAGCACAACCTTCATATTGATACTCCCCTTGAAATTAAAACATTTGCAAAACAACAGTTCAATATAATAACCCTGTGGCATGTACTGGAACATATATATAATCCCAATGAGTATATACAACAGCTTATCAGGTTATTAAGAGACGACGGAGTCATTATTGCAGCATTACCCAACAGTGATTCTTACGATGCCGGATATTATAAAAATTTTTGGGCTGCTTATGATGTTCCACGACATATATGGCATTTCGGCCCTAAACAGGTAGAACTTTTTGGAGCCGGGCAGAAACTAAAGCTGATCAAAATAAAAAAGATGCCCTTAGACTCTTTCTATATCTCAATTTTAAGTGAAAAATATAAAGGTTCGAAAATACCATTTTTAAAAGGTTTTTTTATTGGAGCAATTTCCTGGTTTACAAGCCTTTTTGATTATCAGAAATGCAGCTCACTTATTTATGTATTCAAAAAAAATTAACACTCTACGCAACCCTTTATTTAAAGCAGGCATCAATTCCTTTATAAGTGCGATAGCTGTCGGATAGTTTTAAGAAGATGCATAAATGATGGTAATTTTTAATAAATCATAAAATTTTTAACGAATGAAAAAGAAAAAAACAATTTTAAGAGTTTTACAAACATTAGTTTTTACACCTTTACTTATGGTTTCTTGTATTGGTGATCCCGAGCCACCCATCCTTGATGCGTTACCGGATGTCTTCATTCAAAAAATATCAGAATCGGGAGAAGAAAAATATGCTCTTGCATTCTGGGTTTTTGGAAATAAAGAGCTTGAATCGGTAACGGTAGAAGGACCGGAAGGATATTCCCTGAATCTTGAAAAAGATAATATTAATCCGCAAATATTCAACTCATTCCCTGAAATAGGAGATTATATACCTGAATTTCCGAAATCCGGAACTTATGAGTTTACTATAAAAAGCACCCAGGAAGGGGAGCCGCCTTTCAAAGTCAGTGATGTCCTGGAAGATAAAGAGATAGTTGTTGTCTCTATCGATTCGATAAAATTTGAAAGTTCACAAGTACAGGTTTTCTGGGAAACTGCTGCCGGAGCTGATAATTACAGGGTTCGGCTTTACAACGATTCGGAAGAAATAATATTTCTAAGCCCCCAGTTAGCCGACAATAAAAAAGAGTATGCATTCAGCATTACTGATGATGGCTGGGCAGGCACTGACAAAATGCCGGAAACAGGTGACAACTGCCGCCTTGAAGTACTGGCAATTTTATATGAAACAGGAGCAACAACAAACAAAGACTACAATATCCAGTGTATAACAATTGCCATGGAAGATATAGAATGGCAGTTTTAAGTAACTTTTAACTTATCTCTTTAACAATTGCTGCGTTTTTTCTATTTTTGTGCCTCTAATTTTATTTAATTCAAATGATGAAGATACCAAGCAGGTATAACGCTGCTAATGTTGAAGAGAAATGGTACAAATACTGGTCAGATAATAATTTTTTTCACTCTGAACCCGACAGGCGTGAACCATATACAATAGTGATCCCGCCTCCAAATGTAACAGGTGTGTTACATATGGGACATATGCTGAACAATACTATTCAGGACATTTTAATCAGGCGTGCACGGATGACCGGGAAAAATGCCTGTTGGGTTCCGGGTACTGACCATGCTTCAATTGCTACTGAAGCAAAAGTTGTCAATAAGCTCGAAAGCGAAGGAATCAGCAAACATAACCTTACCAGGGAGGAGTTTCTGACACATGCATGGGACTGGACTCATAAGCATGGCGGGATAATACTTGAGCAGTTAAAGAAGTTGGGGGCATCGTGCGACTGGGACAGGACAGCTTTTACCATGGATGAGGTACGCAGCAAATCGGTAATAAAAGTATTTACAGACCTCTACAATAAAGGATATATATACAGGGGAGTAAGAATGGTTAACTGGGACCCTGCAGCAAAAACCGCTCTCTCTGATGAAGAGGTAATTTATAAGGAGGTAAATTCAAAACTTTATTATATAAATTATAAAATTGAAGGAGAAGAGGGTTTTGTTACAGTTGCTACAACCAGGCCTGAAACCATATTGGGCGATACTGCCGTATGTGTGAATCCGGCAGATAAAAGATTTCGCTGTCTTATGGGAAAAAGAGTACTGGTACCCCTGATTAACAGATCAGTGCCAATAATTGAAGACAAATTTGTAGATATGGAATTTGGTACCGGTTGCCTGAAAATAACCCCTGCTCACGATATAAATGACTATGAAATAGGCTTACGGCACAACCTGCCGGTTATAGATATTTTTAATGATGACGGCACATTAAGTGAAAAAGCAGAAATCTTTATTGGTTACGACCGTTTTGATGTCCGCGAAAAAATTGTCCCTAAACTAAAAAAAGAGGGAAATCTTCAAAAAATTGAAGAGTATAAAAATAAAGTCGGTTACTCAGAACGCACTGATGTAGCCATAGAACCCAAATTATCGGTACAATGGTTTCTGAAAATGGAAGAGCTGGTTAAACCGGCGCTTGAAAATGTGCTTAACGGCAATATCAAATTTTATCCATCTAAATTCAAAAATATTTACCGTCACTGGATGAGTAATATTAAAGATTGGTGTATCAGCCGCCAGCTTTGGTGGGGGCATCAGATACCGGTCTATTACCTGAATGACAGCACATATTTCTGCGCAGAAACAGCTGAAAAGGCACTTGAAGCAGCACGAAAAGAGACAGGAAATATGAGCATTTCCCTTAATGACCTTAAACAGGATGAGGATGTTCTGGATACATGGTTCTCAAGCTGGCTTTGGCCAATCTCTGTTTTTGACGGAATTAACAATCCGGATAACCCCGACATCAACTACTACTATCCTACAAGCGACTTAGTGACTGCACCGGACATTATCTTTTTCTGGGTTGCCAGGATGATAATCTCAGGATATGAATATAATAAAGAGTATCCTTTTAAAAATGTATACTTTACGGGTATGGTCAGAGATAACCTTCGCCGCAAGATGTCCAAGTCGCTGGGCAATTCACCTGATCCTCTTGAATTGATCAGCAAATATGGCGCTGACGGAGTGCGGGTGGGTATGTTACTATGCTCGCCGGCAGGCGGCGACCTCCTGTTTGATGAAAGTCTGCCGCAGCAGGGAGCCGGCTTTGCCACAAAAATATGGAATGCTTTTCGCTTGGTAAAAAACTGGGAGGTATCTGACAAATCAGAACAGCCTGATTATTCAATGCGGGCAATTGAATGGTTTTCCAACAAACTTGAACTGGTTATTGAAACTCTTGAAGTGCAGTTTAAACAGTTTCGTATCTCTGAAGCTCTTATGACCATCTACAATACGGTCCGTGATGATTTTTCCGGATGGCTGTTGGAAATTGTCAAACCCCCTTACAAAACCCCGATCGACATTAAAACCTATAATGAGGTAACAAAGCTATTCGAAAAGCTTCTGAAATTGATGCACCCGTTTATGCCATTTATAACGGAAGAGATCTGGCAATTACTACAAAAAAGAGATGACGGAGATAGTATAATGGTTAGCACCATACCAAAAGCGGCAACATACAGTGAAGAGTTGCTAAATGCCTTTGAAAATGTAAAAGAGGTGGTTGCAGGTATCCGTACAGTCAGAAAACATAACGGAGTTCCTGTCAGAGATAAGTTGGTTATGAAAGTGCAGCAAGGCGACAAAGGCTATGAACCTTCACTTGAAGCTATAATAATAAAACTTGGTAATCTGTCGAAAATAGAGATAAGCAATAAAGAGGAGCCCGGGGCAACCTCTTTCAGAGTTAAATCCACCAACTTTTATATTTCAGTTTCTTCATCTGTCGATACCGGTGAAGAAAAGAAAAAACTTAAAAAGGAGCTTGTATATGCACAGGGATTTCTAAAATCAGTAATGACAAAGCTTAATAATGAAAAATTCGTAGCCAATGCCCCCCAGGCGGTAATCGACAGAGAAAAAGCCAAACAAGCCGATGCTGAAGCAAAAATAAAAGTACTTGAAAAGCGTATAGCATCAATAAAATAAAATATGAGGTTTTTTGCTTATACCGGATTTATTTTACTTCTTCTAATAAGCCGGCAAGGGCAGGCGCAGGATGATCCGTTGCTGACCGATCCTATTATTATAAGACTCAAAGGCAGAATAATCAATGCAGCCGACAGTAGCGCCGTGCCTTATGCAAATATTATAAACCACCGGACCCACAGCGGAACCATAACAAATTTAGAAGGATATTTTTCATTTGAAATGCTTAATGTTGACAGTCTTGAAGTAACTTCAGTGGGATTTCAAAAAAAAATCTTAAAGATTCCGGCAGACTATAAAGAACAGGAGATACTTACCTATATAATGACTCCCATAAATTATTTAATAGAAGAGGTGGACATCCCCGGTGACAAACCAAAAGTTTCGCATGATCTGGGAACAGGTAAGCCAACCGATATTCCCACTGAATTGAGAGGTGATGCTTTCAATGAAAAGCCCTCCGTATTGTCAGCAATTTTTAATCCTGTTTCATATTGGCAATACTACCTCAGCCGCCGGGAAAAAGAGAAAAGGGAAGTCCGTGAGGCAATGATGCTGGAAAAGCATTGGGAGATGCATTCAAAAAATTACAATAAAAAGGTTGTTATGGAGATAACCGGGCTTAATGAAGCTAATGCAGATACTTTTATGGTGTGGTTTAACGCTCAGAATATCCTCCCCTACACAGCTACTGAATATGAAGTAAGAAGTGCAATAATAGAATATTTTGCAATATATAAAGTGCAAAAAAAGAATCAGTCGGCAAAATAGTCTCTTGTGGCAATCTCCTCTGTTTTACTTCCGCTAACCCGGTGAACAATAAGGATAGTCTCTTCTTTAACTCCCTTCCCGCCTGACTGATAAGTTTTATTAAGAATAATCCTGTCAGGATTAAAACCTTCATAAGTCACAAAAAAGTTATATGAAACATCAATTAAGTGGTCTGAATTGCCGTCTGCTGCTGCAAGAAATCTCCCCTGCCGGTTTTGCTTGGCAGATTCGCCATGTCCCTCAATTTTTACAACAGCATAGTTCTCTTTAAGAATTGTGATTTTACCATTAAAAGAGACAGCATGATAATCACCTGATCCGGCTATATCAGGGTTATCTGACGAAAATGCAATAACCCAGGCTGATTTGCCCTCAATAAGAGGTTCATCTTCAAGAGCAAGATTAAAATTACCTGAAAGAGAAGGATTAAGCACGGAAGAGGAAGAACGTACCCAGTCAAGCCTCAGCAATTCATCCATATTCATTATACCTGAAGAAAAACTATAATCAGGTTTGTCTTTCCTGATTTTATATTTCCGCATCTTAAATTCATCTAAAACAGAAGGGTTTCTATAACCGGCCTTATCGTAGATCTCTATTTCAGCATGCTGCTCAAAGCTCAGAGAATCGTTAACAATCTTTTCATTTATATACTCAGCAAAAATGTTTAGTGGCCCTCCCGGAAAATTGTGGGGAATATTTTCTGAAGCCATCCGGAGAATTGTCATCAAAACTTTTGAAGTAGCTTCAACATCAATATTTTCTATTTCATAAGAGTGAGGCTCCAACTT
>LSQX01077473.1_pt2 | contig 13746 bp, 13 predicted proteins | sample 654561 | NCBI WGS metagenome assembly LSQX01 (sample SAMN04489861, study PRJNA283612) | anaerobic digester metagenome | isolation source: 4 biogas reactors fed with cattle manure at either 37C or 55C with and... | place: Denmark: Kongens Lyngby | collected 2014 | reverse complement strand
TTAAAGAAATATTATGGACAACAAATGGGAGTCGAAGATGTTTCTTTTAGTATTAACAAAGGAGAAATCTTAGGATTTATTGGACCCAATGGTGCTGGTAAATCGACAACTATTCGTTGCATCTTAAACCTCCTTTATCCCACAAAAGGTAAGATAAAGGTTTTTGGTTTGGATAGTATTAAGGACAAAGTTGAGATAGCTTCCAAAGTCGGATACTTACCAAGTGAAGTGTCATATTATGACAATATGAAAGTATTAGATTTGCTTGAATATTCGAGAGGTTTTTATCCTGGTGTAACTAAGGGTAAAATGAATCAATTGATTAAACAAATGGATTTAGATGTGACTCGAAAAATTGAAGATTTATCATTAGGAAATAAGAAAAAGGTTGGTATTGTGCAAGGCTTGCTCCATAGTCCTGAACTGATCATATTAGATGAACCAACATCTGGTTTAGACCCATTGATGCAACAAACATTCTTTGATATTTTAGAAGAAGAAAATAAACGTGGAGCCACCATCTTGTTTTCATCTCATATACTATCTGAAGTGAAACGTTTGAGTGATCGAATTGTCTTTATTAAGGATGGTCTCATTGAAGATATGGACCATTTAATAAGTACCCAAGACTATAATTATAAGGTTGTTCATTTAGAGAGTGAGCATGAAATAGAGTCTCACCACCTACAATTTAGAGAACGACTGGGTCATACAAGTTCATTCTTATATCGAGGAACAGCGACAGATTTAATAAAAATCTTAAGCACATTAGAATTTAGTAATGTCCTCATTGAAGATCCTAGTTTAGAAGAAATATTCTTACATTATTATAAGAGACAACCCTATGAATAGTGTAAAGTTTGAAATAAAAAGAGAACTTAAATCTTCATTGATGATGGGCCTAACCTTGGCAGGATTAATGGCTGTCTTTATGTTGTTTTATCCAGCATTTAAAGAAGAAGCGGAAGCGTTTGAAATTATACTGAACAACTTTCCAAAAGAAATGTTAGACAGTATTGGAATTAATATAGAGTCTTTATTTTCTTTAGAAGGATTTTTTTCGTATGTATATACATTTATTTCTTTAGGATTAGGTATTTATGGAATGATACTTGGTCTAAATATTGTAGGTCGAGAAAAGATGAATCAATCATTAGATTTTATTTATTCCAAACCCGCAAGTAGATGGAAGATATATTCAAGTAAAATAGTCTCTGGTTTAGTAGTTATACTAATTGTAGCCATAATAATGTTTGTTACACTTCTACTTATTAGTAGAGACCAAATGACAAAAACTCTTTTTAATTTATTCATTTCAGGATTTATAATTATGTTTTTCTTTTTTGGTTTAGGAGCACTTGTGGCAGTTGTCACTAGAAGGTTAAGAAATCCAATAGGTATATCAACATCGGTTACTTTTATTTTCTTTATTTTACTCATGATGGCACGCCTTCTTGAGAATAACCTGATGATGAATTTAACACCTTTTGGGTATTTTGAGCCAACAAAAATTGTGATGAACGAACTACAGACAATCCACTATGCTGGATTTGTTGTTGGCGTTAGTTTACTGATAGTGATAGCTGGTGGTTTAAATCATAGAAAGGATGTTGAGACAGTATGAAAATATTCCTAAATGAAATAAAAACTCGTTGGTTTTCAACCTTTCTTTGGTTAATAGGATTAATAGTCTTTATGGTAATTGCCCTAATTGAGTTTGAAGCAATGAAAAAAACAGGCCCAGCTCTACAAGATTTTATGGATAATATTCCAACAATCCTTAAATCTGTTTTTGGAATGAATGAGATGGAGCTATCAAGCCCTTCTGGATATATGGGAATCATTGGTTTTTATACATTAATCCTACTCGCAATTCATGGTTTGTTCTTAGGTATATCTGTAATTAGTAGAGAGAGTCAACAAAAGACATCTGATTTCTTATTTACTAAACCAGTATCAAGAAAAACGATATTTAACACCAAGGTTTTAGGCGGAGTAGCTATTATTCTTTTTTTGAATGGTTTCTTAATGGTGTTTAGTGGATTTTATGCAGCAAGTATTGTTGGAAAACAATTATCAATGCATTATATAATGGCATATTTTGCACTCAACAGTGTTATGTATGCCTATGGTTTGTTTTTGGCTAGTTTCTTTAATAAGAGGGCGAGTCAAATTGGATTGATAACAATTTTAGTAATGTATTTGATACCAATCTTGGTTGATGTAAGTGGAATTCATCAAATTTTTAAGAAGTTATCAATTATTTCTATGTTTGATGTACAAACCATGCAAACAATACTACCCCTTTATGAAGTGCTGGCTTTACTAGTAATTGCATGCGTCTTTATAATGCTAGCTAGGGGTGGTTATAAGCGGCGCGATATCATCTCATAAGTTAACTGAATAACTAGAGATTATCAGTTATCAAAACACTTAGAAGTCTGTATAATAAGAGGGTAAGTTTGAGGTGGAAATTATGATGTATCATCAATATCGACCAGGTATATTAGAAGTGATTACCGGTTGTATGTTTGCGGGCAAAACGGAAGAATTAATTAGGCGTATTAATGTTTTTAAATTTGCGAAGAAGGAAGTTGTTGTCTTTAAACCTAAGATTGACAATCGATATAGTGAAAATTTAATAGTATCTCATGCAGGGAGTAGTGTTAAAAGTGTTTTAGTTCAGAAATCGACTGAAATATTGGAGTTCATGAAACAACATCCTGAATATGAGATAATAGCTATTGATGAAGTTCAGTTTTTTGATGAGGATATTGTACTAGTAATCAACGATCTTGCGGATGCAGGAAAAAGAGTCATGGTTGCTGGATTGGATATGAACTTTAGAGGAGAGCCCTTTGGTGTTATGCCAATCTTAATGACACAGGCTGAATTTGTTACGAAGTTAACAGCTGTGTGTACTCAGTGTGGATCTCCAGGAACAAGAACACAAAGATTAGTCAATGGAAAGCCAGCTAAATATGATGATCCACTAATTTTAGTAGGAGCGAGCGAGTCTTATGAGGCTCGTTGTCGCCATTGTCATCATATTGTAGGACGGCCAACAGTTGAATAGAAGGAAGATTAATTATGGATGCATTGTTAAATAGTTTAGAAAGAGTTGAACGTAGACATCAGGAGATTAATGATCAGTTAATAGATCCGTCTACTTTTAATGATCGTAAATTGTTTGCGAGTTTAGGTAAGGAACAAGCTTCTTTACAGAAGATTTTAGTACCTTATACTCGTTTAAAAGAAGTCTTAGAACATTTATCTCAAGCGCGTGAAGCATTAGAGTTAGATGATGCTGAGCTAGCCGAAATGGCTCAGATGGAAGTAGATGAATTAGAAGCTGAAGAAGCTGAGCTAAGAGAAAAACTTGAAGTGTTACTAATCCCTAAAGATCCAGCAGACGATAAGAATGCGATTGTTGAAATTCGAGGTGCTGCAGGAGGAGATGAGGGGAATATTTTTGCGGGGGATTTATTCAGAATGTATACACGCTATGCAGAACAAAATGGGTATAAGATTGAAATCTTAGAATCAAGTGAGTCTGAAGCCGGCGGGTATTCATTAATTTCGTTTGTCATTAAAGGCAGTGAAGACCCTTATGGCCATATGAAGTTTGAGTCAGGTGCGCACCGTGTTCAGCGTGTGCCAAAAACTGAGACTCAGGGACGTGTTCATACATCAACGGCGACTGTTTTAGTCTTGCCGGAGATTGAAGAGGATGATTATGAATTAAATCCTGATGATTTAACAATTGAAACACATCGTGCCACAGGAGCAGGTGGACAGCATGTTAACAAGACGGATTCAGCTGTTCGGATTACTCATAAACCAACAGGAATTAGTGTGAATTGTCAGGATGGACGGTCTCAGCATGATAATAGAGCAACCGCGATGCAATTAATTCGTTCGCGAGTTTATGAGGAAATGGAAAGACGTAAACAGGAAGAAGAAGGAGCGATTCGTAAAGCTAAACTTGGAACGGGTGATCGTTCTGAGAAAATTAGAACCTATAACTACCCACAAAACAGAGTGAGTGATCATCGGATTGGTTTAACGATTACTCAGCTTGATCGGATTATGGATGGAAAGCTTAATGATGTCATTGAGGCTTTAATTGAGTTTGACCAGAAAGAGAAATTAGCACAGAGCTAATGACTTACCAAGAAGCAATTAATAAGGGGAAACAATTATTAGTCGATAACCAAATCTTTGATGGATTTGGTTTTCGTTTAATGTTGGAAATGTGCGAGTTAGAGTCGATTAATTTGTATACGGACAAAGATAGTGAGGCTGACCCAAAAGTAATTGAATTATACTTCAAAAATATAGACAGACTCATAAAACATGAACCATTAGCATATATTTTGGGGTTTGAATGGTTTTATGGAAGACGATTTATAGTAAATGAGAAGGTGTTGATTCCAAGAGAAGAGACCGAAGAATTAGTTGGGTTTGTCCTTAACGATATTGATAGATATTTTAAAACTCAGGATAATGTCGTATTATTTGATATAGCAACTGGGTCAGGAAATCTTGGATTGACGTTTAAACTTGAAGAGCCAAATCTAGATGTATATGTTTCTGATATTAGTGAAGATGCACTTGCTGTAGCTCAGCAGAATGCACTAAATTTGAATGCAGATATTACTTTTCTTAGGGGAGATATGGGACAGCCATTTAGTGATCGAGAGTTACGGGCTGATATCTTAGTATGTAATCCGCCATATATTACGACAACTGAAAATGTTGAACGGTCAGTGATTGAGTATGAGCCTCATATAGCTTTATTTGGGGGTGTTGATGGGCTTGATTTCTATAGACAAGTCTTAGATCAGGCAGCTCAGATTCTGAAACACAAGTCAATGATGGCGTTTGAAATGGGATTTAATCAAAGAAAAAATATGACTAAGGAAATTAAACAACGTTTCCCAGAGGCAAAGCTTGTCTTTGAGAAGGATATGAATGGACTTGATCGTATGTGCTTTGTTTACTTCAATATAGATTAAAGAAAGAGAGAGTGGAACAGTATGAAACTAGATGTTAAGCGAACATTATTAGTTGGGATTGCGTTTATGACCATTTCAAGTTTCTGGCAGTTATATGACTTTGCGGTGCCATTAATGTTGAAAAATGATTTAGGGGTGAGTGATACCTTATCCGGAGTCGTCATGTCTTTGGATAATATCTTAGCCTTGTTTATGTTGCCATTCTTTGGAGCCTTATCTGATAAGACTATGACTAAGTTTGGTAAACGGATGCCATTTATAATTATTGGAACGATTACGACTGTAATTGGATTGTTGATGATTCCATATGCAGCAAGCCATGGTAATTTACTATTATTTATGATTGCTTTAGGGATTGTCTTAATCTTCGTTGCGACCTATCGATCACCTGCTGTTGCTCTAATGCCTGATGTGACAATAAAACCTTTGCGCTCTAAAGGGAATGCGATAATTAATTTAATGGGAGCAATTGGTGGAGTTGTGGCATTATTTGGGATTAGTTTACTGAAGCCTCAAGACATTGGTTATTTCCCTGTGTTCTTAATGGTGGCTGGTTTTATGTTATTAGGCTTAGTCGTCATGATGGTGACAATTAAGGAGAATCAGTGGGCTAAGGAAATGGAAGAGGACACGCTTAAGTACAATATTGAAGAGAGCGAAGAGGATCTTCATAGCGATGAAGAACTTCCATCTGATGTTAAGCGTTCTTTATGGTTCATTCTGTTGTCTATTTCATTATGGTTTATGGGGTATAATGCGGTTATTTCTGCATTTTCACGCTATGCAACAATTCAGATTGGTTTAAGTGATTCTCAAGCATCTCAGATTCTATTGGTTGCGAATGTGGGAGCTATTATATCATTTATTCCAGTAGGTCAGATTGCATCAAAACTGGGTCGTAAGAAAACTATTTTATTTGGTGTAACCCTACTTACGGTTGTCTTTGGGACAGCATTCTTTTATAAAACGTTTTCACCTTTGATGTATGTTAACTTTGTCTTAGCTGGAACAGCATGGGCGGCGATTAATGTTAACTCTTTACCAATGGTCTTAGAGATGGCAAAGGCTGGCGATGTTGGGCGATATACCGGACTGTATTATACATTTTCAATGAGTGCTCAGATTGTGACTCCAATATTATCTGGTGTCTTGTTTGATCTGATTGGGTATGAAGTGCTGTTCCCTTATGCAGCATTCTTTGTTGCTTTAGCACTTGTGACAATGAGCCAGGTGAAGCATGGAGATACAACTGTAAGTAAATTTGTAGAATAAAAAATCACACCGTAGTGTGATTAGATTAAGCCGAATTTCTTAAAGGCATGATACAAGCCATGGTCGTCTACATCAAATGTGGTGTAGGTGGCGATGGCTTTTAATTGGTCTACGCCATTGCCCATCGCAATTCCTACTTCAGCATCTTTAACCATCGAGTAGTCGTTCATAGAGTCACCTAATGCCATTGTATCTTTAATATCAGCATTGAAATGTTTTAGGACGGTTCTCATGCCGTGGGATTTATTGATACCTCGAGTGATAATTTCACCACTTGTTTCATATTTAATGACTTCATAATCTTCACCAAATAATTGTTCAATCTCATAGAGTTCTACATTTGTTTTTGTAAAGAGAGAAAACTTATTAACTGGTTGAGGATCTTCATAATAGTGTTTAATTGGATAGACCATGTTTTCTTGAACTAAATGTCGAGTGACTTGTGGACCTAGTTCTTTTTCATTCTTAACACGTCTTTTTCTAAAGAATTCGATGGCGTCGTCATTGTAGTATGAGATGTTTGGTCCTTCTAGGACATAGCCAATATTCTTGGTTTCAAATATTTCGAGTGCTTTTTTAATTTCATCTTCAGTTAGTTCGTTTTTGTAAAGTACGTCTCCATTTACTTCAACATGTCCACCACAGGCGAAAACAAATCCGTCAAATGGATAGAATTGAAGTAAGTCGTCTACGGCTGATTTAACTCTTCCTGTATTAATAAATATTTTATGACCATTTCTGCGAGCAATATCAATTGCTTCTAATGCCGATCTTGGAATCCCTGTATGATGGCTTAAGAGAGTACCATCAATATCGACAAATACGTATTTAGTTGACATATACACCTTCCTTTGTTTCCATTATAGACCAGTTACTCTAATGTTTCAAAACTGATGAACATTCTTTACGAACTTTTTACATTTGGGAGAATAAAACTATATTGAGTGATGTGCTAATCTCTTTTATCATTAAAATTTTTATGTTGGTTAAAAAACTATGTCAGATAGAATCATTAAATAATTGATAGGTGGCTTTCCAATCGAAATATTTATAATATTAAAAATGTTAATAAAATCACTTGATAAAGATAAAACATGTGATAGAATGTTAACGTACTATGTTAAAAACATAACGAAAGGAAGGGAAATTTTTACATGAAACGTTTATTAGTTTTATTACTAACGGCAATGATGTTATTAGCTGGATGTTCTTCAGAGCCTGCGCCAGCAGAAACACCTGATCCAACAGAGCCAACTGAGCCATCTGAGCCGTCTGAACCAACAGAGACAAAGATGACAGCTGGAACATATTCATCAGTTGGTACAGGATTTAAGGGTGACATCAAGGTTGATGTTACAGTAACAGAAGATGAGGTAACTGAAATTGAAGTGGTTGAGCATACCGAAACAAATGGTATTGGCTCAGAAGCACTATTGGTTTTAGTGGATAATGTAGTTAAATATCAAACTGCTGCTGTTGATTCAGTGGCTGGAGCTACAGTTACATCTAATGGATTTAAAACAGCAGTCAAAGATGCATTAACTCAGGCAGGAGCCGATATGGGTAAATTTAATGCGACAGCTGTTAAAGGTGAATTAAAAGATGAAACGATTGATGCTGATGTTGTTGTAGTTGGTGCTGGAGCCGCTGGAATGATGTCTGCACTATATATTGCTAAAGAAGGATACAGTGTTGTATTACTAGAGAAAACACCTATGGTTGGTGGAGCTAGTGCTATGGCTGGTGGAGGTCTATCTGCTACCAATAGTCAATGGCAAAAAGATGCTGGTTACGAAGATTCTTCTGAAATGTTAAAAGAACGCTTATTAGCTGCAGGTCATAACAAGAACCATCTACCAACAGTTGAGTTGTATGCAAGCATTATTGGTCCAAACTTTGACTGGATTGTTTCTGAAGAAGGCGGAGAAATGCCTTATAAGAATGAGGGTGCAGGAGCAAGTTTCTCATTTGATGGTGGCGGAGCTGGTGCGATGCTGAAATTAAAAGAAAACTTAGAAAATGCTGGCGTTGAAATACTGCTTAGTACTGAAGCGACTGAACTAATTGTTGAAGGCGATGCAGTTGTTGGTGTTAAAGCGACTGGAGAAGAAGCTAACTATACAGTTAATGCAAGATCAGTAATTCTGGCTACTGGTGGTTATGGAAACAACAGGGACTTAGTTCCTGAAGAATACTTTGCGTTCCGTTATTCTGGACACTCTGGACATAATGGAGATGCTTTAGAAATGATTAAGGCTGTTGATGGTGCTACGCGTAATTTAACATGGCTCAACAAACAACCTAATACGATGATTCTTCCAAGTGGAGCACCTCAATACACAAATATGGGTGTAAATGCTGTTTATAAGATGAGTGGAATTCTAATCAATGAAAACGCTGAAAGATTTGCTCACGAAAGTGGCGATACTTGGGAATTAATGCTTAGAATGGAAGAAAATGAAAGACAATACTTATTGATGGATCAAGAAAACTATGAAGCCTTCAATGAAGCGATGGCTAATAGAAACATCTTTAATGCAGATGATCCTGATAAATGGACTGCTGATGACTATGAAGGTCAACCAGTCTATAAAGGAGCAGATACTTTAGAAGAACTAGCAGAAAAGATTGATGTTCCGGTAGATGCTTTAAAAGAGACAGTTGCTAAATACAACGAAGCAGTTACTTCTGGTTCTGATGATGAATTTGGTCGTGAATTAACAACAACGATTGCTGAAGATGGACGCTATTATGCATTAGAAATGTCAATTCGTTATTCTACTTCATTAGGTGGAATTCAAATTAATGACAAGATGCAAGTGTTGAATACTTCTGAAGTACCTGTTGAAGGCTTATATGCTGCGGGTGAAGTTGTTGGTGGTGTTCAAGGTGATTTATACTTAGGTGGATCAACATTCACATGGGCAATGACATCAGGCGTAGAGGCTGGTAGAGTTGTTTCTGAAGCACTAGCTGAATAAATTATAGATTAAAATTTAAAGGAGTTTCGGCTCCTTTTTTTTATGGTCCAAATAAATAGTTGACATATCAATGGATTAGGCTTACAATAATAATAAAGTTAGGCATGCCTAATTAAAAGGAGAAAAGATATGTTGACATCAAATAAAGAGGATTATTTGAAAATAATATATGAGGAGGGTGGCTTTGAGAATCCTGTCACCAATAAGGTGATTGCTGAGAAATTAGGAGTTGCTCCACCCTCTGTATCAGAAATGATTGTTAAACTTGATAAACAAGGCTTAATTACTTATGAAGCGTACAAAGGGTCACAATTAACAAAGGCCGGTCTTGATGCGTGTATTGAATTAATAAGAAGTCATCGATTGTGGGAAGTGTTTTTAACGAGCCATCTTGGCTATTCACTGCGTGAATCTCATGAATACGCACATCTTTTAGAGCATATTTCGGATAGTTTACTGATAGATAGATTAAACCATTATTTAGAGTATCCAGAGGTGTGTCCTCATGGTTTTGTTATTCCGCAAAAAGGACAAGGACCAAATAAAATTAACAATAACCATAAGAAACTATCACAGGTAAGTCCACATGACATTGTTAAAATAGTTCGTGTCTTTGAAGATGGTGCATTACTAGATTATTTAGAACAAAGTGGTGTTGAAATAGGTAAGACAATAGAAGTTGTTCATGTAGCAGATTATGAAGGACCAATAACTTTTAATCAAGATAATAGGGAGATTGTGCTTAGTTATAAGGCAGCAACTCAGGTGTTTGTAGTATGAGTTCAATAAGAAAAATATTATTAATTGGTTTAGTTACCTTGTTAGCTAGCTGTTCAAATCAGTCAACAACAAGTGACAATGGAAAGTTGACTATAGTGGCGACAACAACAATGCTTGCTGACCTTGCTAACAAAATTGGTGGTGAGGCTGTTACTGTGACTGGTTTAATGGGGCCTGGGATTGATCCTCACTTGTATCAGGCAAGTGCTGGAGATGTCATTAAATTACAGGATGCTGATGTTGTTTTATATAATGGTTTACATTTAGAGGGAAAGATGGGAGATTTATTTTCTTCTTTGGGTGAACAAGGTAGAAATATGATTAGTATAGAAGATGGCTTTGATGTTAATGATTTATTAGAGGATAGTGAGAATCCTGGATATTATGATCCGCATGTATGGTTTGATGTTGAGTTGTGGAGAAATGCAGCAGAACATGTTACATCCGAACTTTCTACGATAGATTCAGACAATACAAGCAGTTATCAATCAAATTTGGAATCGTACTATAGAGAACTGAGTAAATTAGAAGAATATATAAATGATCGATTTACTGAGATTCCTGAGAATCAGCGAATCTTAGTAACGGCTCATGATGCTTTTGGATATCTTGGAAAAGCGTATGGGATTGAAGTAGTCGGTTTACAAGGGATTAGTACTGATGCTGAGGCTGGTACTTCTGATGTGCGTCAGTTAGCACAGTTTATCGAAGAAAATCAAATTAAGGCAATCTTTGTTGAATCGTCAGTGTCACCGAAGAATATTGAAGCTTTACAAGATGCCGTTATTGCTAGAGGGTTTGAAGTTGAAATTGGTGGACAACTCTATTCAGATTCACTGGGCGATGGTAATTATATTGACACGTTTAGAGAAAACATCGATACGATTGTTGATGCTTTAAAATGATAGAAGGGATGGTAAGAAATGGAAGTAAATAATAGTGCTGTGAGTGTTCATGATTTAACGGTTGCTTATGATGTCAAGCCTGTTTTATGGGATATTGATTTAGAGCTTCCTAAGGGAAAGTTGATTGCGATTGTAGGTCCAAATGGTGCGGGTAAGACAACTCTAATTAAGACGATGTTGGGTTTAATTGAGCCATTAACTGGTGAGACAACATTTCCCATCCTTAAAGGAGAGTCAACTGATAACAAAATAGCGTATATTCCACAGAGTGGGAGTGTCGACTGGGATTTCCCGGTGACAGTTGTAGATGTTGTTATGATGGGCCGCTATGGTCATTTAGGTTGGTTGAAGCGTCCTGGTAAGAAAGAAAAACAGATGGCTTTGGAAATGCTGGATAAAGTTGGAATGAAAGAGTATGCGACACGTCAGATTAGTCAATTGTCTGGTGGTCAACAACAGCGTGTGTTTTTGGCTAGAGCCCTTATTCAAGAGGCTGATATCTACTTTATGGATGAACCGTTTAAGGGAGTTGATGCTCAGACTGAGAAGTCTATTGTTAATTTACTTAAAGAAATTCAAAAAGAGGGTAAGACTGTTATTGCGGTTCATCACGATCTTCAAACAGTGGCTGAGTACTTTGATTGGGTCACACTGATTGATTTAAAGATAATTGCGAGTGGACCAGTAGAAGAAGTATTTACTCAAGAGAATCTGAGGTTGACCTATGGTGAATGATTTATTATTGCTTTTAAATGACTATACCTTTCAAGTCGTAGCGCTAGGGTCAGCATTGCTTGGTGTTATTAGTGGAGTTCTGGGTTGTTTTTCTGTATTACGCAAACAGAGTTTACTGGGTGATGGTGTGTCTCATGCAGCTTTACCGGGTGTTGTTTTAGCGTTTCTATTAACTGGCAGCAAGAATACTGAAGTTTTATTAATAGGAGCTTTATTTACTGGCGTACTGTCTACTTTAGTCATTATGGTGATTGTTAGAAACTCACGAATTAAATTTGATAGTGCTCTCGCATTGGTGATGTCTGTCTTTTTTGGTTTTGGTTTAGTCTTGCTTACATATTCTCAGAAAATTTCAAATGCAAACCAAGCTGGTTTAAGTCGTTTTATTTATGGACAGGCTTCGACAATGCTTAAGTCTGATGTCGTTATGATGGCTATTGGTGGGAGCATCTTACTATTTGTTGTTCTATTATTTTGGAAAGAATTCAAACTTATATCATTTGATGCTGAGTTTGCCCAGACTTTAGGGTTGAATACGAAGCGATTAAATTTATTACTCACTTTCTTAATTGTTATGGCTATTATTCTTGGTTTACAGACAGTGGGTGTTGTGCTGATGAGCGCGATGTTAGTTGCGCCAGCTGTAGCAGCTCGTCAATGGACCAATCGGTTATCGGTGATGGTTGTTTTGTCTGCTGTTTTTGGTGCCACCTCTGGTATTGTAGGGACATTATTATCCTCAGCGATTACTGGTTTGGCGACAGGTCCTGTGATTGTTGTTTGTGTATCAGTAATTGCGGCGATTAGTTTGTTGTTTGCACCTAATAGAGGAATATTACATAAAACTTATCAGAAAAAGAAACAACTTAAAGATGGGATGATACTATCATGAGTGCCTCATTTGAAATTCAATTAATTGCAGTACTAGTTGCCATGTCTAGTGCACTTGTTGGAGTTTTTCTAGTGCTAAGATTAATGGCTATGATGTCTGATGCGATTACTCATACAATCTTATTAGGAATTGTTTTGGCGTTTTTTGTGACGCATGACTTAAATTCACCATTTCTTATTGTTGGGGCAGCTTTAGTTGGAGTTATTACTGTTTGGTTAACAGAGATGTTAACAAAGACTCGTCTTGTTTCTGAGGACTCCGCGATTGGAATTGTCTTTCCATTCTTATTTGCGATAGCAATTATCCTAATTTCCAGATATGGGGGTTCTGTTCATTTAGATACAGATTCTGTTTTGTTAGGGGAGTTGGCATTTGCTCCATTTGATCGTTTGGTAGTCTTTGGTGTGGATATAGGTGCTAGGTCAATCTATACGAGTGGAGTTTCACTATTAATAAATGTATTGTTTATAACTATTTTCTTTAAAGAGTTAAAGATTTCTAGTTTTGATCCCCTACTTGCGGCAGTTTTGGGATTTTCACCAGTTATTATTCATTATGCTTTAATGACTTTAGTTTCTTTAACGGCTGTCGTAGCATTTGAGGCTGTTGGGTCGATTCTTGTTGTTTCGTTTATGATTGGGCCTCCTGTTATGGCCTATCTACTGACTGATGACTTAAAGAGAATGATTCTTCTGTCAGCTTTGTTTGGTGCTCTAAGTGGTATTATTGGGTATCAAATAGCGGCAATTCTTGATGTATCTATTGCGGGAAGCATGGCGATGACAGTAGGGATACTATTTACACTGGTCTTTATCTTTGCACCTAAGCGTGGTTTGATTAGTATACAGAATCGTAAGAAAACTCAAAAGAAAGAATTTATTGGGCATACTTTACTGATGCATGTGTGCAATCATGAAGAATTGGGAGATGCACACTTGGAGAATTCTTTGGATACCATTACTGAACATTTAAAATGGGATGCAAATAAGCTTAATACTGTGTTAACACCTCTTTTAGATAATGAACAAATAGTCATAAAGGATAACATTCTGACTAGTACGGCAAAGGGTAGAAAATCCAATGAATTGTTTATGGAAGATTTATAGTTGTGATTGCTAGATTTCCATTTGAGCTTCACTGGTGACATAACCATAAAGTAGAAC
>LSQX01400292.1_pt1 | contig 13748 bp, 11 predicted proteins | sample 654561 | NCBI WGS metagenome assembly LSQX01 (sample SAMN04489861, study PRJNA283612) | anaerobic digester metagenome | isolation source: 4 biogas reactors fed with cattle manure at either 37C or 55C with and... | place: Denmark: Kongens Lyngby | collected 2014 | reverse complement strand
CGTCGGCGTTGCAGCAGACGTATTTCTTGTCGCCCTTTGAAGCCTGCGCAAACTGCCACTTGCGTCCGGTCGGGAAGCCGGCGCCGCCGCGGCCGCGGAGACCCGAATCGAGCATCACTTTGGTGACGTCTTCCGGCTTCATTTCGGTGAGCACCTTGAAGATAGCCTTATATCCGTCGCGGGCGATGTATTCTTCGATCTTCTCCGGGTCGATTATGCCGCAGTTGCGCAGCACTATGCGCCTCTGGAGCTTATAAAATTCGGTGTCCGTAAGGGCGGCGGCTTCCGAATCCTCGGAAACCGGGCCTATCGTGTATTTGGAAACAGCTTTTCCGCCGACGATGTGACTTTCGAAAACTTCGGCGGTTTTTTCGGCGTCCATGTTGACATAGGTGGTGCGGGAACCGTCGCAGCCGTAAACTTCGAAAACGGGCTCATACTGACAGATGCCGACGCAGCCGGTGGCGATAAGATCTACCTTTTCTTTGAGTCCCTTTGCGTCAATGTCCTTCTTCAGCTGATCAAAAACGGGACCGGCGCCGGCGGCGTCGCCGCAGGTGGCTCTCCCGACGACGATGCGGGTCTTTCCGCTGTCCGCGGGAAGCTCGATATCGCCGATATATTTAGCTTTGACGGCGTTGAGCGCGTCCAAGCTCGTGATAACTGCCATTTTATATCTTCCTCCGATATGCCGCTCCGGAAGATTTTTTATTTCCGGGGCGGGTAGATTTTTATAGCTCGGTTATTATTCCTTGTATTTGGCAAGGATTCCCGCGACTTCGGACTTCTTGACGCGGCCGTAAACGGTGCCGTTGATGATCATGACCGGAGCCAGACCGCAGGCGCCTATACAGCGGGTAGCGTCGAGGGAGTATCTGCCGTCGGAGCTGGTGGCGCCGGGTTGAACTCCGAGCACGGAGGCCACCTCACTTAAAACATCCGCGCTGCCCTTGACGTAGCAGGCGGTACCCATGCATATGGAGATGGTGATATCGCCGTCGTAATTCAGCTTGAACTGAGAATAGAAGCTGACGATGCCGTAGATTGTCTCCATCGGGGTGTCGGTTTGCTCTGCGATGATTTTAAGCACTTCGACGGGCAGGTATCCGTAGATTCCCTGAGCTTCCTGAAGGATAGGCATCATCGCGCCTTTTGTGCCGCGGTACTTCTCGATTACGGAAAGCAGCTGCTGTTCCTGCTCAGCCGTTCCTCTGAAAGGTACCGTGGTCGGTTGCTTTTTCATGTGGTTTGACCTCCGGAAAATGTTGACAGATGAACTGTTTGTTAGATTATTTTCAAGGCGCATTCATAAAGCCGCACAAAAACACCGCAGCGGGAGCGGCAGCGTCTTTTATCCGACGATATAAATACAGCTATAAATATTATACATCAATTGCGCGGGAAACTCTACACATTTTTGTTAAAATTTACCGCGCATTTGAAAATTGTGGAAGTTGCATAAATCGAATGTCAAATATTAACATATTTGTGCGGTAAAGCCTTGCCGGGCGTTGCAGCATAAGGGTTTTTGAGTTGTTAATATTAACATATGCCGGATACCCCCGCCGCCGCCCCCGGAGCAGCCGCCGGTTGCCGCAAGATGATAATTTACGAAATGATGTTGCAATCTCCCGGCTTAAGTAGTATAATAAAGCTTAAGTAGTATAATAAATAAGAGATATCTTTTTCGGAGGAATTGCTTTTTATGTCGTGGCTGAAAGGTCTGCTTTTGGGTCTCGTTCAGGGACTGACCGAATTTCTCCCCGTTTCGAGCTCGGGGCACCTTGCGCTGACATCGGCGCTGCTGAACGAAGGGAAGAGTTTTGAAGAAGCATATTTTTCTTTTTTCGTCCTGCTTCACCTCGCCACCCTCGCATCGGTCATCGTCTATTACCGCCGCGACGTTGCGGTGCTTATAAAGAGCTTTTTCAGCCTGCTCGGGAAACTTTTCAAGGGCAACTTTCGTCTTAATGAATATAATGCGGGCGAGCGGACGGTCATAATGATTGTAATAGCCTCCGTTCCGCTTGTTATCGCCGCCGCAGTCGATAATTATGTAGAGGCGCTTTCCTCTTATCGCCGGCTGATCGGTGCGCTGCTCATCGTAAACGGCGGAGTGCTGCTGCTTTCCGATTACCTCTCGGCAAAGCAGCGACGCGAAAACAAGGAGCCGAAAGAGCTCAGGCAGCTAAAGCCGCTTGACGCTCTGCTCGTCGGCCTCTGTCAGTTTATCGCCGTAATTCCCGGCATCTCGCGCTCGGGCGCGACGATAACCGGCGGAATCGCCGTCGGGCTTAAAAGGGAATCGGCGGTCAAGTTCAGCTTCCTTCTGTCAATGCCGGCTATCCTCGGAGCGAATATATTAAAACTGCCGGATATGATAAAAGATCCGTCCGCATCCGCCGGCGCTCCGGCGATCATCGCCGGGGTTGCCGCCGCCTTTGCCGCCGGATTTCTGGCGCTCGGGCTTTTGAATTTCATCGCGAAAAAAGAGCGTTTTCGCTATTTCGCCGTCTACTGCTTCGCCGTCGGGCTGTTGGCGCTGGTGCTCTGATATTCCGCCGAGAGCCGGATATAAAATCAAATAAACGCGGTTGATTGGAGGCGTTTGTCGAATGTCTGCAAAAAAGCCGACCGGGAACGGCAGAAAACAGACATCGAATTCCCGGAAGAAAAAAACCGCCGCAAAAAGCGGCGCATCCGAAAATAAAATAAAAAATAAGCGCGCCGCATCCGAAAAAGCCGCGCCGGCAAGGGAAGAATACATCGAAACCGTAAACATTTCCCCTGCGCTCAAGCCCCGGAAGAAAGAACAGTCGGCCGAAAGGCAGCGAATTCCGCTGCCCGACCCGACGCCGAAGCGCGAGTCCCCGGTATCCGGCGAGCTTATCGGTAGGATACTGCTCATCTTCTCCGCGATATTCGTAACGATATGTTACTTTTTCCCGCAGACCGCCGGGTTTGCGGGCGGCGTAAAGTCGCTGCTCTGCGGGCTTTTCGGAGCGGCGGGATTTACATTCCCCGCAGCCCTGCTGCTCTTCGCCTTTTTCCTGAAAAGCGACCTTATTCACCGCCGTATCGGCTGGAGAGCCGGTTCGGCTTTCGGAATGCTGCTCTTTTTCTCGGTATTTCTCCACGGTTTTTCAAAGGAAGAGATGCTTAGCTCGCTCTCGCCGTCCGAGCTCTGGACTTCCGGCAAAGCGCTGCAAAGCGGCGGCGCGGCGGGCGGATTAATCGGTTCGCTCCTCTTCCGCGGACTCGGCCGGGCGGGTGTTTTTGCCATTTCCGTCACGGCGCTGCTCGTCTCCGCACTTTTTTATGCCGCGATATCCAACACAAAGGAAAATCGCGCCGCCGCATCGGCGCTGGCAAAAGGTCTCGCGGCGATGATCCGGGGAATCGGCAACGTAGGTTCCGCACTCGCCGCATTTGCGAAGGCTGTTTCGGAGGGTGTCGCCGCTTTCTTCATGTTTATCCGCCGGCTTTTAGGTCGGGACGACAACTCCCCCGACTCGGAAATGATCGACGACAACCGCACGATGATCCTGAACAGTCCCTTCGCCCGGAGAAGACCCTCGCGGCAGGCGGATGATTTCAGCGACAACTATATAACCCCCTCCCCAAAGGCTTTTGAAGACGCCGTGTTTGAGCACGAACGGCGGCACGCCCCGCCCGATGCGCTTTTTGACAACGATACCGGAAACACCATCGCCGCCGTGCAGCCGGACCCGTATCTTACGTCAAATCCTTATGCCGACCCGGGGGAAACTCCGGAAAACGAGCCCGTAATGAAGAATCCGGAGCCGGCGTATTTTTCCCCGGCTTATCTGCCGTATGAGCAGGCATCGCCGAGCCGCCTGCGCCGCCACCGCGATTATGTCGAAGTGGTAAATCAAAGCGAAACGGCGAACGGCGGCCCGCTTACGATTCAAACCGGCCCCGGCGGAAGGATCGATTTCAATCCCTCGCTTGCCGAAGTCGGCACCCCGCCGCCTTTTGTATATAAGCCGCATGAGAACGCCTCCGCTCCGGCAGAAACTTCCGAAGCTGAAGACGGCGCCGGGATTCCGCAGGACGACTGGCGGCATCCTCACGAAAGCTATGATTCGGTAGACGAATACGGCTACAAGGTTCCCGCAGGCTATTATTCCGGCTACAAAATACTCGGGCAGCCCTCCAACCTCGTGAAAGCCGATGAGGAAGCTTTCCGCCGCAGATTCGGAATCGGCGCACCCCGCCGCGGAATAAGAAAACCCGCCGCCGAAACCGCGGATTCGGCCGAAGCGTCGGCGCATATCCTCAAAGACGAAGAAAACTCCGCCGAAGCCGCAGAAAACCAAGCCGCCGCATCCGCCGCCGGAGCCGATATAGCCGTTAAGTCCCAATCGGAAAAATCCGGCGAAGATACCGTCATTCCCGGCGAAATCCTCGCGAAATTCAAAACCGCAGATCCGGATAAACCGAAAGAAACGGAAGACGAATCGGAACTTTCCGATGAAGACGGCGAGGGCGAATTCCTTGACGAAGCCCCCCGCGACAGCTTTGACGTGGAGAAGAACCGGCTTGTCCCGCTGACGCCGGAGAAAGCGCCGCCGCCCAAGCCTCCGTATGTCCTGCCGCCGGTGACGCTGCTGCGCCAGCCGGAGCATCCGAAAAACGAGGATATTTCCGAAGAGCTGAACACAACCGCAAAGAAGCTGACGGATATGCTGAACAGCTTCAAGGTCAGCACCCGAATAGTCGATATCTCCCGCGGGCCTACGATAACCCGCTACGAGCTTCAGCCGGACGAAGGCGTCCGGGTAAAGCAGATATCCAACCTCGTCGACGACATTTCCCTCGGGCTTGCATCGACCGGAGTGCGCATCGAAGCGCCGATCCCCGGCAAGGCGGCGGTCGGCGTCGAAGTGCCTAATAAAGTCGTCGCTACGGTCTTCCTCCGCGAAATGATCGAAGACAAAGAGTTCAAATCGGAGAAGCACAAGCTGCTCGTTTCGCTCGGCATGGACGTTGCGGGCAAGCCGATATACTGCAATCTAGCGAAGATGCCGCATCTTCTCATCGCCGGTGCGACCGGAATGGGAAAATCCGTCTGCATAAACTCGATGATAATGAGCCTGCTCTACCGCGCCGACCCCGACGAAGTCAAGCTTATCCTCGTCGACCCGAAGAAGGTCGAGCTCAATGTATACAACGGCCTGCCGCACCTGCTGCTTCCCGTCGTGTCCGAGCCGAAGAAGGCGGCGGGCGCACTGCAATGGGCGGTCAACGAGATGGAGCGGCGTTTCACGCTGATCGAAAAAGTCGGCGTCCGCGACCTCGACAGCTACAACCGCGAGATCGAGACGAACCCGGAATTCAAGGACGACCCCGATTTTGAAAGATGTCCGTATGTCGTCATAATTATAGACGAGCTTGCCGACCTTATGATGACCGCGCCGGATTCGGTCGAAGAATCGATCTGCCGGCTGGCGCAGAAGGCGCGCGCCGCCGGAATGCACCTTGTCATCGGCACGCAGCGTCCGTCGGTCGACGTCATCACCGGACTTATCAAGGCGAACATCCCGTCGAGGATCGCCTTCACCGTCTCAAGCCAGACCGACTCCCGCGTCATCCTCGACATGACCGGCGCCGAGAAGCTGATCGGCCGCGGAGATATGCTCTATTCCCCGGTCGGATTCCAGAAGCCGGTCCGGGTGCAGGGTTCCTTCGTCTCGGATAAAGAGGTCGAGGCGGTGGTCAAATTCATCAAGGACAAGTCGGAAGGCTACAGCTACGACGAGACAATCCAGAGCCTTGTCGAAGAAAACGCCCAGGCGCTTGATAAAGACAAAAAGACCGCCCAGATCGACGATACCGACGATGACGACCCTATGCTCAAAGAAGCCATAAAGCTCGCCGTCGATTCGGGCAAGATATCCACTTCACTCATCCAGCGCCGGCTTTCGCTCGGCTACGGCCGCGCGGCGAAGCTCATCGACCGGATGCAGAATATGGGAATTGTCTCCGAGCCGGACGGCCAGAAGCCCCGGACGGTGCTGATTTCCCGCGAGCAGTATATGGAAATGAAGATGAGAGAAGACGATTGAAGAAAAGACAATTCAGCTACAGATCAGGAGAGAATTAATGATATATCTGTTTTTGGCCGAAGGCTTTGAAGAGGTTGAGGCGCTGACCCCTGCCGATATTCTGAGGCGCGCCGGCGCCTGTGTCAGGACGGTTTCCCTTCAGAAGAACCTTTATGTCAGGGGCGCGCACGAAATCGAAGTCAAAGCCGACATAACATTAAATGAAGTCGAACCCGATAAAGCGAAGATGTACATTCTTCCCGGCGGTAAGGGCGGCACCGACAATCTCGCCGCTTCAAAGGAAGTCGCGCGGCTGCTCCGCGATGCCGCCGAAAGAGGCGTATTTATCGGCGCGATCTGCGCCGCGCCCTCGGTTTTGGGAAGACTGGGGCTTCTGAAGGGCAGACGCGCCGCCTGCTACCCCGGATGGGAACAGTATCTCGAAGGCGCCGAATACACCGGCGCTCCCGTCGAGCGTGACGGGACATATATCACCGCCCGCGGCATGGGCGTTTCGCTCGAATTCTCGCTCGCCCTCGTTTCCGCGCTTTACGGCGACTACGCGGCGGAGAAGATCAAAGACTCGACTATGGCGGTCTGAAATGCCGGTTACCGATATCCGTATCGGCGGCAAAGTTCCGGGGCTGGCGCAGAGAAAGCGGGAGCTGCGAAGGCTCTGCCTCGAGCGCCGCAAAAACCGCCGGACAGACGACCGCAGCCTCCTTGACGGCGCTATCATCACCCGCATTACCGGACTTGCCTGCTTCAGATTCGCAAACGCCGTTCTGCTTTATATGCCGACAGGTACAGAGATCGACGTCCGCCCGCTCATAACGGCATCTCTCGAAGCGGGAAAGCTTACGGCGCTGCCGCGGTGCGGCGATAATCATTCGATGACATTTCATATCATCGAGTCGCCGGATCAGCTGTCTGCGGGGGCGTTCGGCATACTTGAGCCGGACATCGATCTTCCGGCATACGATCCCCGCAATGCGGAAAAGGATCTTGCGCTCTGTGTCATACCCGCCGTCGCCTGGGATAAAAACGGCTACCGGCTCGGTTCCGGCGGCGGATACTACGACCGCTTTCTGCCCGGATTCGCCGGAGCGCGTGCGGGTCTGGCTTATGAGGAAGACATACTCGACAGTCTCCCCCGCGGCCGCTATGATATACGCTCAGATTTCATCGTCACCGAAAAGGGTGTGAGGACGTTTTCCGATGGCTGATTTAAAGACGATAGCTCAGGATAATGAAAATGACCGCAAAAAGTACCGTTCGGCGCATACCGCGCCGGCGCTCGCGGCGGCTTCGATGCTGCTAATGCTCGCGGTTCGCTATGTCGACAGCTCGGTTTACACCCTGCGCGACAACATATATCTTTCGGTCATTATACTCCAGCTGATGGTGTTCGTCCTGCCCGGCATTTTCCGGCTGCGGCTGATGGGCACCGGCGCCATTATGCACCTGAATTTCAAGCCGATATCCCTTCGCAGTCTGAGATTCATCGCCGATGCCGCAATGGCGCTCGTCGGGATAACCATTCTGATGAAGCTTATCATGTATAACTTCGGGATTTATTCCGGAGAGTTTACCTTTTTCGGCCGTTTCGTGCCTTACGGCTCGATAAGAGCCGATTTCGCCGGGATTTCCTATCTGGTGCTTGCCTTCGCGGTGCTTCCGGCGGCGGCCGAGGAATTTGTCTTCCGCTCGCTCATTTACTGCGAATACCGGGATATGGCGGGGGGAGTTGCGGCGGCGCTTCTGTCTTCATTTCTTTACGCAGCCGCTGGGCTTTCGATAACTCAGTTCCCGCTCTATTTCGTGATCGGGCTGATTCTGTCTTCGATCTGCTCGGTAACCGGTTCCTTCTGGGCGGCGTTCTCGGTCCGGCTCTTTTACAACATCGTTTCGCTGATGTTCGAATACAACCTTGCGACCGTCATGCGAACTTCCGGCAGCCTTGTCTTTTTTGCATTTGCCATGACGATGCTGACCGCGCTGTTTTCTTATCTCGCCCTGACACAAGCCGGCAGGCATTACGACGACCTTGTAAAATCCGACGCACCCAAGCCGCCTTATGCATCGGAACCGTTTTTAAAGCGGCTGCTTTCGAGCGTATTTTCGCCGGTTTTTCTTCTCTGCATAATAATCTTTGCGGTAAGTCTGATTCTGCCGAATTCGGGATACGACTTTCCGGCCGCCATGCCCTGATCCGGCGCACAAATCTTGCCGGATACCGCCCGGTTTTAATAATTTACAAACCGCATGAAATGTACAGCCTATGAACAAAGAACCTGATATAAACAACAAAAAGCCGGCGCTTACCGCCGGCGAGCGCTACCGGCGGTCGATGAACGCCGATCCGCGAAATCGGAATAAGAATAATGCAGGCGCTCCGGCAAAGGAAGCAAATGCAAAGAGCGCAGCCTCCGGCGGCGGTCTTCCTTCCCGCGTGACTTCGACCGGTCCTGCGGTTCCGTTGGGCGGCAGCGGCAAGTCTTCGAACCGGAAAAAGGCGTATCATTATTATACTACCACCCGTCTCGAGCGGATAAAGGCCGCCAACCCGAATGCCGACAGACATGTTTCGCCGCCGTCCGGCTCGGAACCGGGCGCGAATAAGCGTCTTCTTCCCGACCGCCCGCCGATGCACCTGACCGGTGAGCGGCAGGGAACGCCGCCGCGCAAACAGCTCCCGCAGCAGACGGGTATGAACCAGACCGATGCGCACCGTCAGACGCCGGATCATCGGAACACGGGAGCCCAGATTCATACTTCGCCCGATATGCCGGCCGGCCGGAAACAGCCGGCGCATTCGGGTCCTTTGGGCATGGGCTACACCGGGACGACGAACCGCAGCAGGATAACCACCTCCGGCGCCGACCCCCGCCGCGACTACAGCCATCTCGCCGACACCGACGTCAGCTCGTCGGTTATGAAGTCGGCGATGAAAGCCGTTATCTACATAGTTTTTCTGCTTGTTACCGTCTCGTTTCTTTCATATTATATGATCATCTGGGGCAACGACATATTCGCCTTTGTGAAATCGGATGAACAGATCGCCGTAACGATACCCGAATATGCGACTATAAAGGATATTTCCGAGATACTCGAGGAGCGCTCTGTCATCAAATACCCGACAGTCTTCCGGATGTATGCAAAGCTCCGCCACAAGGATGAATACGAATTCGAGCCGGGCGAATACACCGTCTCCCCGTCGATGAACTACGACAAGCTGATCAATATCTTCCGCAACGCGGTTCCGATAAAGCGCGCCGAAATCACCCTGACCTTCTCGGAGGGAATGTCGGTGGATGATATAATCAAAGTTTTCGTTGATAACGGCATCGGAACGAAGGAGGGATTCGTCAAGGAAATCCGCGAGGGCGACTTCTCCGATTTCTGGTTTATCAAGAATCTGACCCCGAACCCCAACCGCAAATACCGACTCGAAGGCTATCTCTATCCCGACACCTATAACTTCTATCAGGACAGCACAGAATATGCGGCACTGCGCAAGCTGCTTTCCAACTTCAACGTCAAGTTCGACGAAAGATACACCGAATCCTGCGAAGCGCTTGGAATGACGGTTGACGACGTAGTAATCCTCGCTTCGATGATCCAGTCGGAGGCGAAGTTTATCGACGAATATACGACGATAAGCTCGGTCTTCCACAACCGACTGAGAAACCCCGGCTACGAAACCGCCGGATATATGCAGTCGGACGCGACGATACAGTATACCTTTGAAGAACATAAAACGCGGATCACCCACGACGACACCCTGATCGACGACCCGTACAACACCTATGTGTACAAAGGGCTGCCGCCGGGGCCGATCTGCAATCCCTCGCTGAACGCGATAAACGCCGCGCTTTACCCCGCCGAAACCGATTATTACTACTTCATCGCCGAGCGCAACGGCTACAGCCTCTTCGGCAGAACGGCGGCGGAGCACCAGCGGAATATCGAGGCGGTTCGCGAACAATACAACTGATTTGAATAACTGAATATGGAGGAAACAAAATGTCCGTACAGGTTTGGGCTCATCGCGGCGCATCCGCATACAGCCCGGAAAACACAATCGAAGCCTTTCTGATGGCCTGCGAAATGGGAGCCGACGGAATCGAGCTTGACGTCTATCTCTCGGCAGACGGCCACATCGTCGTCAGCCATGACGGAGACCTTCTGCGCTGCTCCGGCAAACCCGGCAAAGTCACTGCGCTGACGCTTGCCGAACTCAAGGAATACAACGTCGGCGTAAATCACGCCGACCGCTATCCAGGAAAAACTTTCGCCGTGCCGACGCTCTGCGAAGTTTACGAAGCCGTCCGGCCTTACGGCATAACGGTTAACGTTGAGCTGAAGGGAAGCGGCGCCGAAATCCTCGACAAAGCCGTCAAATGCGCCGACGACCTTTCGATGAGCGGCAATGTCGTATATTCCTCGTTCAATCACTTTAACTTGACCGGTATCCTCGACCGCCGTCCGCACGCTCACGTCGCACCGCTCTACGGCTCCGAGCTGGTAAAATCCGCGCAGTATGCAAAATCGTTCGGCGCATATGCGCTGCACCCGCATTACGGCGCGCTCTATAACGAGCCGGATTATGTTGAAAATGCACACTCCCTCGGCGTCTGCGTTCACCCGTGGACGGTCGACGGCGAGGACGATCTTAAGCGTCTGTTCGCCCTCGGAATCGACGCAATAATCACGAATAAGCCGGACGTTGCCCTCCGTCTGCTCGGCAGAGAAAAGAAGTAAATTAAATCAATAAAACCGCGGGGAGAAGGCAATTCTCCCCATTTCTTCGGTTTGAAAGAGAGTAAAATGCGTATTCCCGAACTTTTGTCCCCGGCGGGGGACAGGGAGAAATTCGACGCCGCGCTGAGATTCGGCGCAGATGCCGTCTACCTTGCCGGGAAGCGGTTCGGAATGAGAGCCGCCTCCGGCAATTTCACTCCGGATGAGCTCCGCGCCGCCGTCTCCGACGCCCACGCCGCCGGGAAAAAGGTATATCTTACCCTCAATATCCTGGCAAGAGATGAGCAATACGAAGAAATCGCCGAATTCCTCGGCGAAATCGCCGATATCCCGCTCGATGCCTTTATCGTCGCCGCCCCCGGCGTAATCCGGCTTATAAAGGAAATGCGCCCCGACGCGGTCATTCATGTTTCGACCCAGGCTTCTGTCGTCTCGGCGTATGACTGCGAAGTCTATAAATCACTCGGCGCAAGCCGCGTGGTGCTGGCGCGGGAGCTTTCGCTCGAACAGATAAAGCGGCTGCGCGAAAAAACGGATATCGAGCTTGAAGTCTTCGTTCACGGCTCGATGTGCGTCAGCTACTCCGGTCTCTGCCTTTTATCCGAGCATCTCTGCGGCAGAGACGCAAATCAGGGCGCCTGCGCCCAGTCCTGCCGCTGGCAATGGCGGCTGACTTCGCCATCCGCCGAACCCGACATCGGTGTTTCAGCCGACAAATTTACCGTGCCGGGTGGGAATGTCTTCCTGAATATCCCCGAAGGCGAACCGCTGTTTGCGCTTGAAGAAAAAAAGCACAAGGGAGAGAGATACCCGATCGGCGAAGATGAATACGGCACCTTCATAATGAGCTGCCGCGACCTCTGCATGATTGAGCATATCGCCGACCTTGCCGAAGCGGGGATCGACAGCCTTAAGATCGAGGGCAGGGTAAAGTCGGCGTATTACACCGCCGTCACGACCAACGCCTACCGCATCGCCATCGACAGCTTCGCCGCCGGCCGCCCGTTCGACCCGGCGCTGCTCGACGAAGTGCAGAGCGTCTCGCACAGGGATCTCGGCACCGGCCATTTTTACGGCAGAGCCGGGGTCTGCGAGCATGAGGGATACCTCCGCGACTGCATCTATCTCGCCGTCGCCGCGTCTGACGCCGCCGCATATGAACCGGCGAAATTCTATCAGCGCAACAAAGCCGCAAAGGGCATGAAAGCCCGTCTCGTCACACCCGGCAGGACGGGGCAGCCGTTCATATTCGGCGAAATGAGAAACGAAGACGGCGAGCCAATCGATTCTACCCCGCACGCCGAAATGGTATATTATACCGCGCTTCCTTATCCGGTCAGAAAAGGAGACATTCTCCGCGGAGAAGCTGCCGCGGAGGAATGAATCATCGAGTCTGCCGCAATCAAAAATGAAAAATCACGCAAAGCATTTGCCCTGCGTGATTTTTTGATTCAAATTGTCAATTTCAACTATGAAAAACCGTTTTAACGATTATTTCTTCTTGGTTACGAGCACAGCGCATCCGAACGCCGCAACGGCGGTGACTACGATAAGCGCAGTCATGTCGGCGGTCTGCGGAGCAGCAGCGGGAGCGGCGGCAGCGGGAGCCGGTTCGGCAACCGGAGCCGGTTCGGCAGCGGCTTCAGCGGCTTCAACCGGAGCTTCTTCAACTACAACTACGGGCTCGGGTTCCGCGGCGGCAGCAGCGGCAGCGGCCTTGGAATAGCCGTAAAGCTCGACTTCGCCGACGTCACCGTGGGTAAACTCGTTGTAGTAACGATAGTAGCGGAAGGAAGGTTCCTTTATCTTAAACTGATCGGCGGGAATCTCATACCACTTGAATTCCTCAGCCTCTCCCTCGCTTATCCAGATGAGTTCCCAGTTCTCGCCGTCGTTGGAGCCGTTAATTTCGGCGCCGTCAAAACGGGGGAGCTGGCCGTCACGAGGATGGATAGCAATGTAGGTAAGGACATACTCTTCGCCTGCGTCGATTCCGGCATAGCCGTCGCCGGTGCCGAGCGGGTCAAAGAAGGTTATCGGGTCGCCGTCAAACGCAGCGGCTCTTCCGGCGTCGGCGTTTTCGCCCCAGCCTGCCTCAAGACCGATAAGCTCGCCTTTAATAATGGCGGAGCCTTCCGGCGGGGTGATTCCGGAGCCCGGATATCCTTCGCCTACGCCTTCCGCAAAGGAAGCGATTGAGAGGACGAGCGCCAGAGTGATCGCGAGTACAATCAGTTTTTTCATGATGACACATCTCCTGAATAATTTTAATAATGCACCGTTGTTCGGAGCTTACGGAGATATTATATCACACAAAATGTGATATGTCAACAACAATATTCTTAAAATAGAGATTATTTTAAGAAAAACGAAAAAGAACCGAAACAAAAAATCACGGAAAGCCGAAACTTTCCGTGAACTAATTCTGAATTGTCAAATCAACCGCAAATTCCTGTTGAAAATATCGGAACCTGCCGTTAATTATGTTAAGAATCCGGTAAGCTTCGAGACAAGGAGAAGCTATTACTTTCTCTTCTTCGAAACTATGACGGCGGAGCCGAGAGCCATAACGGCGGCAGCGACTGCAAGAGCGGTCACGTCGGCGGTCTGCGGAGCGGCAGCGGGAGCGGCGGCAGCGGGAGCAGCTTCGGCAACCGGAGCCGGTTCGGCAGCGGGTTCTGCGGCGGCTTCAACCGGAGCTTCCTCGACTACGGGCTCGGGTTCTGCGGCAGCGGCAGCAGCAGCGGTCTTGGAATAGCCGTAAAGCTCGACTTCGCCTACGTCGCCGTGCTGAAGCTCATTATAATAACGATAGTAGCGATAGCTCGGTTCTTTGATCTTGAACTGATCGGCGGGTATCTTCTGCCAATCCCATTCGGCGGCTTCTCCCTCTTCGTTCATCCAGATGAGATCCCA
>LSQX01180450.1_pt2 | contig 13748 bp, 10 predicted proteins | sample 654561 | NCBI WGS metagenome assembly LSQX01 (sample SAMN04489861, study PRJNA283612) | anaerobic digester metagenome | isolation source: 4 biogas reactors fed with cattle manure at either 37C or 55C with and... | place: Denmark: Kongens Lyngby | collected 2014 | reverse complement strand
GATGATGCAGAACAATTTCTGGAAGATGAGTTTGCAAACGAAGATTTACTGGATGATGACGATGATGAATAAGGCATGGAAATAAAAAGTCAGCCAAAAAAACTACACCGGTCGCGCGACAAGATGATTGGTGGCGTGTTGTCAGGATTTGCAGAATATATTTATGCCGACAAAACAGTGGTTCGTCTGCTCTATGCAGTAGTTTCCATTCTTTCTGCAGGTTTCCCCGGTTTGCTCATCTACGTTATCGCCTGGATTATTGTTCCTGTGAGACCTCCGGATTTCTGATTTTTCTGCTTTTCCGCATCACAAGAAAAGCACCCGACAATACCAGAGTCGCACCCAACAGGGTTACAGGGGTCATCCGCTCGTGGGCAATCCATTCAACATCTGCATAGGTGAGAATTCCCATTATGATGAAGGTGATGATGGGATTAATAAAAATTATTACGCTAACCCTGCTTGCCTCAATCAGTCGCAGGGACTCTGCCAGCGTGCTGTAGGAGATAAGGGTATTTACTCCGAGAAAAAGAATCAGAAGCCACCAGCTCCAGTGCAGCTGAAACAGCGGCGACAGATTTATAAAGGGCAGATAGATGATTGTTGGAAAACCAAACAGGAAGATATTCAGAATTGCCGAAGTGTAGCTTTTCACTAAAATTTTCTGAGAAATGGCATAGCCTGTCCATGCAACTGCGCCGCTTAGTGTGAGCAAAACGCCAAGATTATACTGGTTTTTCTCTTCAAAAAATCCCAATAACTGATCTCCGTAGAAAAATCCAAACCCGGTTATCGCAACTATAAAACCTAACCATTGCACTCCGGTAAATTTCTCCCTGAAGAAGAGAAATCCCGACATTGCCAGCAGCATAGGGCCTGCCTGTATGAAAAGCTGTGCATTGTTGGGCGTGGTGTAGTGTACGCCAAGCATGAATCCCAGATAGTTCCACGAAAGCAATATCGCCGCAAGAATTAGCAGCAGGGGTGGCTTTATCAGCACTTTCAGCGATGCCGGACGCACACAAAGCTGCCAGGCTAAAAGAGAGATAAATGCAATGAAGAAGCGGAACCAGACCACCGTTACCGGCTCAACAACACGAACAGCCATCTTGAGGGCAATGGCAAGCAGCCCCCAGAAAAAAGCAGTAATGGCTGCGTAAACAACACCTTTTGTTTGATCGGACATCAGATTAAAATAGGCAGCAAAAGCTATTTGCGTAATTCTGCCCCTAATTTGCGGTCAAAAGCAGCAATCAGTTTTTGCATTGTTTTATCAATCTGGCTGTCGGTAAGGGTGCGGGCAGGGTCGCGGAGTGTAAATTTCACGGCATATGATTTTTTCCCTTCGGGAATGCCTCTTCCTTCATAAACATCAAAAAGACCAACATCACTCAGGATTTTCCGCTCCGTTTTGAAAGCCAGTTCTTCAATTTGCTGAAATCTCACCTGCTTATCCATAACTAATGCCAAATCGCGGCGCACTGACGGGAATTTAGGCAGTTCCGCAAAAGCAGTTTTGTGCTTCATTCGTTTCTGCATCAGTGTGTTCCAGTTTAAATCAGCATAATAAACCGGTTGTTCCAAATCAAATTTTTTCAGAAACTTTGAAGAAACAATTCCGGCTTCCATCACGGTTTTGTTATTTTCCGTGTAGGTTAGTCCTTCCGAAAACAGTTCGTTCTGACTGTCGGAAATGCGAAGTGTTTTCAGACTGAATCCCATTCGCTTCAGGATATTTTCAGCAATCGGTTTCAGCTGAAAAAAAGAGGTGGGCTGCTGTTCTCCTGTCCAGCTTTCAGCCGATTTTGCTCCGGTAATGAACAGCGCCAGATGCTCCTCTTCACGGTATCCCGGCACCGGTTGTTCCTTTACTTTATCTTCTTCAAAGAAATAGCAGTTCCCGAATTCGTAAAGCTTCAGGTCTTTGTTCTGGCGGTTGACATTCCGCTCAATGCATTCCAGTCCTCCAAAGAGCAGGGTCTGGCGCATTCCGCTCAGGTCTGCACTCAGCGGGTTCAGCAGGTTCACGGTTTTGCCGGTGCTGTATTGTGTCAGCCCTTCATAATAACCTGCTTTGGTCAGTGAGTTCGACCAGATTTCGTTAAAGCCCTGTGATGAAAGCATTTCTGAAATCAGATTTCGTATTTGTGAGGGATCGGGCTGGGGTGCATATTGCAGCGATGATTTGACAACCGTTGGAATTTCCACATTGTTGTAGCCGTAAATACGCAGAATCTCCTCAACCACGTCCGTTTCGCGCTTCACATCCACACGGTAGGGCGGAACCAATAACGACAATCCGGCATCGGTTTCGCTTTCAATTTCAATCTCTAATGAAGCGAGTATTCCCTTTATGGTTTCCTTTCCCAAATCTTTTCCAATCAGCCGGGCGATATTTTTGTAGCTCACATCCACCCTGAAAAATTCAGCTTTGCGCGGATATACGTCCACAATTTCGGACGAGATTGTTCCGCCGGCAATCTCCTTAATGAGCAGCGCTGCACGCTTCAGTGCATAAATCACTCCGTTGGGGTCGGTGCCCCGCTCAAACCGGAAGGAGGCATCTGTGTGCAGCCCGTGGTGGCGCGCTGTCTTGCGAATAAACACCGGATCAAACCACGCACTTTCAAGGAATATGTTTTTAGTGGTTTCCTTTACTCCGGACTTACTTCCTCCGAAAACGCCACCAATGCCCATGGGTTCTTCGGCATTGCAGATCATCAGGTCATTTTGCTGCAGCTTGCGTTCCACTTCGTCGAGAGTTGTAAACAGTGTTCCTTCGGGAAGGGTTTGCACCACAACCTTGCCGCCGGCAATTTTATTGGCATCGAAGGCGTGAAGCGGCTGTCCGGTTTCAAACAGCACATAATTGGTGATGTCAACCACATTGTTGATAGGGGAGTGCCCGATGACTTTCAGCCTTTGTCTGAGCCAGTCGGGCGAATCTTTTACTTCGACGCCTGAAATGGTTACCCCCGTGTATCGGGGACAAGCCTCCGTATTTTTTATTTCCACCGGAATCTCCAGATTGTGGTTGTCGGGTTTAAAATTATCCACCGGAATGCGTTTGTAGGCGGTTGGTGTTTTTTTATTCAGAAAAGCTGCGAGGTCGCGGGCAACGCCAATGTGCGAGCCACCGTCAATCCGGTTGGGGGTCAGGTCAATTTCAATTGCCCAGTCGGGGATGATGTTGTAATACTCTTTTGCAGGAATACCGGTTTTTGCATCCGGTGGTAAAACAATGATTCCCTCGTGGCTGGTTCCGATTCCGATTTCATCCTCTGCGCAAATCATACCTTCGGAAATCTCTCCGCGGATTTTTGCCTTTTTCAGCGTAATTTCCTTGTCATCAAAGTAGAGCTTAGTTCCAACCGGTGCCACAACCACTTTTTGTCCGGCTGCCACATTGGGAGCACCGCAAACTATGTTCAGCAGTTCACCCGTGCCGGTGTCAACCGTGGTTTTGCTCAGATGGTCGGAGCTAGGGAGCTTTTCGCAGGTAATTACTTTGCCAATCACTAACCCCTCCATTCCGCCCTTTACGGAATCCACTTTCTCCAGACCGGCAACTTCAAGTCCTGTCTGGGTCAGTATTTCTGCTACTTCTTTCGGAGAAATGTCAATGTCTATATAATCCTTTAACCAGTTATAGGAAATTTTCATTTTTTAATGATTGTCAATTTTATGAAGACACAAAAATAGAGATTTTATGTCATACACCGGAAACTTGCCCGATTTTGTTAAGAAATATCTTCAAATCGAAAAAAAGACTTTAAGGTCTTTGATAGCTTTATTAAAGTTTTTACATTTGCAATTTACATTTTATCACTTTAAGGCATTTACTATGGCATATAAAATTTCGGAAGATTGTATTGCATGCGGCTCATGTATTGATGAATGCCCGGTGGATGCAATTTCCGAAGGTGATATTTATTTTATCGACCCGGAAATTTGCTCCGACTGCGGTTCATGCGTGGAAGTTTGTCCGGTGGAATGTATTTCATTGGATGAATAAACAGGATGCTGCAAAAAAATTGAAAAGCCTGGCTGAGAAGCCGGGCTTTTTTGGAAATAAACAAAATCGTAAAATCATAAATTCATCTCGCTAATCCTCCGGCTTCTGCCTCAGCCATCTCCTTGAGAGAGTTCTGATACAAACAGACCCTATACAATGATTGATTCAAAATATTTTTCGATTTTTGTAGTTTGTTAAAAAAAGGATTAGCACGATTGGAACAGCGAGTTAAAAAAAGAGTTATTGTATCGGTAACAAACGATTTGGTTTCCGATAATCGGGTGCATAAAACATGTATGTCACTGACAAACATGGGTTTCAATGTGCTGCTTGTAGGCAGGCTGCTGCCCGGTTCCCCCATCCTGACGCCCCGCAGCTATTCAGTGAAGCGGATGAAACTCTTTTTTCACAAGGGGTTTCTGTTTTATGCATGCTATAATATGCGCCTTTTTTTATTATTGCTGTTTACTTCATTCGATTTGCTGCTGGCAAACGATCTTGACACCCTTCCGGCAAATTTTTTAGTCTCCCGGCTGAAAAATAAACCGATTGTTTATGACAGCCATGAATATTTTACGGAAGTGCCTGAGTTAGTGTCCCGCCATAAGGTAAGAAGTGTATGGGAATGGCTGGAAAGGAAAATGGTTCCGAAGCTGAAATATGCCTATACTGTTTCGGGCTCAATTGCAGAAACTTATACAAATAAGTACGGCGTTGAGTTTCGAACGGTGCGAAATTTTCCTTTTCTCAGAGAGCAAAAAGTGGGAAAACGCGTGCAAATTAGTGGCGAAAAGATGATTTTATATCAGGGAGCGGTGAATCAGGGCAGGGGGCTGGAAAATGCAATCCGGGCAATGAAGTATATATCCGGAGCCACTCTGTCCATTGCCGGAAGCGGCGATATTCTTGAGCAACTTCGCCATCTTGTGAAAGAAGAAGGGCTCGGTGGGAGAGTCCGGTTTTTCGGACGTCTTCCTTTCGATGACCTTTCAAATTTAACTCTGCGGGCTGATTTGGGGCTGTCCTTAGAGGAGGACCTGGGTTTGAATTACCGGTATGCCCTGCCAAACAAACTGTTTGATTACGTTCAGGCAAATGTGCCGGTTCTGGTGTCGGATTTGCCGGAGATGTCAGCAATTGTCCGAAAATATTCAATTGGCGAAGTTGCGGTTTTCTCAGAACCTGAGGATTTGGCAGCATATTTTGCCGAAATGCTTTTCAATGAGGAAAAACGTGCAATTTGGAAAAAGAATCTCGAAAAAGCTGCTCGTGAGCTCACCTGGGAGAATGAAGAACCGGTTTTAAAGGAAATTTTCCAGCCGCTTTTGTAGTTTGACTTTTTGTGAGACGTTGCAATACTGCAATGGAGTGATGAGCCTTTTCTGAAAAAAATGCCACAGAAACCTGCAGGCAGGCACAGGAAATCCACAAATATTATTTCCAGCCGCCGCCCAGAGCCTGGTAAAGTACCACGATGCTGTTCAGCTTTGCCGCTTTCGTGTTGATTAAATCAAATTCTGAATTCAATGCGCTTTCCTGTGCAATGAGAACTTCGATAAAACTGGTGTTGTTATATCCTTGTATGAAAAGCTCGGAAACATCATCCACTGCTTGTCTCAGCAATTCATTTGCCCTGGTCTTTATGTCAATGTTTTCATTGGCAGACTCATAATCATAAATTGCATCGGAAACCTCTTTGGAAGCCACTAATAAAGCGCCTTTAAGATTCAGTAATGCCTGCTCCTGCCTTGCCATTGTAACTTCATGCTGTGTTTTGAGCGCCCGCTTCCGGAAAATCGGCGAGAAGATTCCAGATGCCAGATTAGATGCCCATGCTTTGGGGTTCAGCCAGTTTTGAATGGTTTGGGAGTCGAAACCGCCCCTGCCGCTTATAGTCAGTGCGGGATACATGTTTGCCCTTGCAGCGTTGGTCAGTTCAAACGCCTGCACATAAACCTTCTCAGCTGCCACAATGTCGGGTCTGTTGCTCAACAGCTGTGCCGGCACTCCTAATGCCAGTCCGGTTGTAATTTCCTGCTCCGATAGCGTAGTTCGACGGATTTCGTGAGCTTCATCCCCCATCAGAACAGCGATCAGATTGGACAAAAGATTAGCCTGCCGCTTCAAATCAATAATGATGCTTTTTGTGCCGATATATTGCGCTTCGGCGCGCTCCACATCTGCCCGTGTAACAGAACCGTGTCCGCTTTCCATAATGGATTTTGTCGTTTCAAATCCTGCCTTTCTGGATTCCAGAGTAGATTGTGAAACCTTAATCTGTTCATCTACTGCAAGTAACCTGTAATACGCTGATGCAATTCCTGCAATAATCCCGGTTTTAACCGCCTGATGTGCAGCAACTGTCTGGAGATAAGCTGCATCCAAAGCACTTCTTTCGCTTTTGATCCTGCCCCAAATATCAGCTTCCCAGGAAAAATTTCCACTCAAAGTCCATAGCTCACTCACAGGATTTGCGCCTGATGCAAGGGACTCTCTTTGGAGTCCATAAGAAGATGCCCTGTTTCTTGAATACTGAGCATCGGCTGAAACAGCAGGGTAATAATTCATTCGTCCCTGTTTTGCATACGCTTCACCAATTTCTATCTGCTTCAGAGCCACCCGGATATCAATATTATTTTCAAGTGCCCTGCGGATATAATTTTGCAGCAGGGAGTCTGTGAACATCTCTTCCCAGAAAACGTCTGCCATATTCAGACTGTCCCCGGGGAATTGGTCTGTTCTGTAAAAGTTTTGCGTAACAAGATTGCCGGGCGTCTGATACTCTTTTGCAACAAAACAGGATTGCAGCAGAAAGCCAATCAAAAAAACAGCTCCGAATCTGTATTTTCGTTTCATAATTTAATTTGATTCTGATGTTTTATTCTCTTTTTCAGAAATTTTCACCGATTCCGGCGCACCTGTAATTTTCTCCTGCAGCCACTGAAAGAAAATGTATAATGTGGGGATTACAAAAATGGCTGTGAGCGTTCCGATAAGCATTCCTCCGGCGGCACCGGTGCCGATAGACCTGTTGCCGACTGCACCCACGCCCCTTGCCAGAACCAGTGGCGACAATCCAAAAATAAAAGCAAAGGAGGTCATCAGAATAGGCCTTAGACGGGCTTTCGCTCCCTCAATTGCCGAGTCGAAAATACTCTTGCCCTGCCTTCTTCTCTGAATGGCAAACTCCACAATCAAAATTGCATTTTTGGCAAGTAACCCCACCAGCATGATCAGCGCTATTTGCAGGTAGATGTTGTTTTCAAGCCCCATCAGTTGAGTGGAGAAGAAAGCACCGAAAATACCCAGGGGAACTGAAAACAATATGGAAAAGGGGAGCAAATAGCTTTCATATTGTGCAGCAAGCAGGAAATAGGTGAATATCACCACTAAAATAAATATCAGTATGGTCTGATTGCCAGACTGTACCTCTTCACGGGTTAAACCCGAATAGTCGATTGTGAAATTTTGAGGTAAATTGTCCAGCTCATCCTGAATAGCGTTTAATGCATCTCCGGTGCTGTATCCGTCAGCAGGCGAACCAATAATTTTGGATGAGTTGTACATGTTGAAACGGTTGACGGATTGCGGGCCAAAGATTCTTTCCAGACTGATAAACTGCGTAATCGGCGCCATCTCCCCGCGATTTGTTTTCACATATAATTTACTAAGGTCATCCTTGGTTTCCCTGTCATCCGGTGCTGCCTGAATATATACGCGGTACTGTTTGCCAAACCGGGCAAAGTCGGCTGTGTAAATCCCGCCAATATACCCTTGCAGTGTCTGAAAAATGGAGTTGATACTCACGCCGGCTTCTAATGCCACTGGCATATTTATGTTTAGCCGGTACTGGGGATAATCTGTTCTGAAAGAACCCTGTGCATACATGATTTCCTGCCGCTGGTTCAATGCTGCCAGAAAATTTTGTGTTTCATTGCTCAAATCATTAAAATTTCCTCCAGACCTGTCCAGCAGGCTGAATTCAAAACCCCCCGAAGCGCTGTATCCCGGGATACTCGGCGGGCTGAAAAAAATAATCCGTGCTTCGGGTATCTCCGCAGCAATCCGGAAGAGCTTCCCGGTGACGGCTTTTACGGAGGAGCCCTTATCTTTGCGCCTACTCCAGTCATCCAGCTTGATATTGGCTATTCCGAAGTTTTCGCCCTGACCGTTGATGATGCTCCATCCGGCGGTTGTGGAGATTTTGACCACTTCCGGGATCTGAAGCACCTTTTCGGCAAGTTTTTTATTCACTGCATCGGTTCTGTCGAGCGTTGACGCAGGCGGAAGTTCGATGTTGGCAAAAATGATTGAGCGGTCTTCGTCGGGAACAAATCCGGTGGGTAGTCTTGAAAATGACCACATAATTCCGGCTATGGCAAGCAGAATGACTAACGGGGTAATCAGTTTGTATTTATGAAAGATGCGCAGAACACCGGCATATTTGTCCAGCATGGCGTTAAATGCCGTATTAAATGCTATGCCAAGTTTTTTAAAAAATCCCGGATTTTCATCTTCCTTATGCGGTTTTAAAAATATGGCACAAAGCGCGGGGCTCAGCGTCAGTGCATTGACGGCAGAGATTACAATTGCAGTCATCAGCGTTACTCCAAATTGCCTGAAAAACACACCGGAAGGGCCCTGAATGAAGGTAACCGGAATAAATACCGCTGCCATTACCAAAGTAATCGAAACAATTGCCCCAGCTATTTCGCCCATGGCATCCACGGTCCCTTTTTTAACATTCTTCTCTCCCCGGTCAATTTTTGCATGAACTGCTTCCACAACCACAATTGCATCATCCACAACAATGCCGATGGCTAAGACAAGCGCAAAAAGAGTGAGCAGATTGATGGAATAGCCAAACAGGTTCAGGAAGAAAAAGGTGCCGATGATGGAAACCGGAACAGCAATTGCCGGAATCAGTGTGGACCTGAAATCCTGCAGGAAGATAAATACCACAAGAAAAACCAGAATAAATGCTTCGATTAGTGTGTGCACAACCTTTTTGATGGAAGCTTCCAAAAACTCGTTGGTATCATAGGAAACAGACAGGTGATAACCGTCCGGGAAATTTTTTTCATATTCTGTCAGGTGGGCTCTGATTTGCTTAATCACTTCATGCGCATTGGAACCCTTTGTCTGGTAGATGTTTAGTGAAACTGTAGGGTATTTTCCGTTGGTGCTGGAGGTAACCTGATAGTTCTGTCCGCCCAGGGTGATATCTGCAATGTCTTTCAGCCGCAAATATTCTCCATTGCCTAATGCCTTGATGATAATATCCTCATACTGCTCTTCGCTGCTGTAGCGTCCGGGATAAATTATTGTGTAGCTGAAAGATTCACCGCTGTTTTGTCCCAGAACTCCCGAGGCAGCCTCTTTGCTCTGCGAGCGTATTGCTGCAATAACATCAGCCGGTTCAAGGCCATAGAGCATCATCTTGTCGGGTTTCATCCATATCCGCATGGAGTATGTCTTGGAGCTGTAAATTCCAACGTCGCCAACTCCATTGATACGCTGCAGGTCGGGAACTATGTTGATTTGCAGGTAGTTGGATATATCAATATCACTTAATGCCGGATTTGTGCTGTAAACGTCAAAAAACATCAGTGCATCCGTTTGTTGTTTTCGGGTGGAAACGCCGGTTTGCAAAACCTCCTGCGGTAGCAGCGGATTTGCCAGGGCAACCCGGTTCTGAACGTTTACTGCTGCAATGTCGGGGTCATAATTCTGCTCAAAATAGACAACTATCTGAGCTATCCCGTTGTTTGAAGCTGTGGAGACCATATAGGTCATTCCCTCAACTCCATTGATTTTTTCTTCAATGGGGATAATTACACTTTCAAGAACCGTTTTGGCATTTGCTCCGGGATAGGTGGCAAATACCTGAACAGTGGGAGGCGCAATGTCCGGATACTGAGTGACGGGCAATGTGAATATTCCTAAAATACCCAGAATTACAATAACGATGGAGATGACAGTTGACAGGACAGGCCTTTCAATAAATTTTTTAAGCATATTGAATTTTCACATTATTGAATAATAATTAAAAGACAGTGGCAATGGGCGATGTGATGCTGTCGTAAGGTAAGCTCTCAGGGTAAACAGCTGTGCCTGATGTAATTATGTTTGCACCTTCGGCTACGATTTCATCTCCTTCGCTAATGCCGCCGGAAACAACGTAAACCCCTTTTGTCTGGTCAATAACATTGATAATGGTCTCAGAGGCAATGGTTTTTCCGTTTTCGCGTTCTATTTTCATTACGTACGTTTTTCCCTGTCTTTCAAATGTTGATTTTTGAGGAACAACCAATACATTGTTGTAGTATTTTGGAATTCGGATTATTCCGGTGCTTCCATTGGTTAGAATTTGTTCGGGATTGTCAAAAACAGCCCGGTAGGAGATACTTCCCGTTTTTGTGTTGACCTGAGAGTTGACAGTTTGGATTGTACCCTTGTGAGGATATTCCTCCCCATTTGCAAGAATCAGGGTTACCCGGGGCAGGTTTTTAATTTTTTCGATTCTGGTTTCACCCTCGGCATTGAGTAAAAAATCGAGATAATCTTTTTCGTTCAGGGAAAAATATGCATATACCTTGCTGATATCCGAAATATTGGTTAGTGGCAGCGGATCCATCGGTCCGACCAGATTCCCCTTGCGAATCCTGATTTCACCCACATAACCGTCCACCGGACTGGTAATGTTGGCATATTCGATATTGGCCATTATGCTTTGGTAGGATGCCTGCGCCTGTTTAAGCCTTGCATTTGCCGACTCTAACTGGGATGCGCTGATAATTTTTTTTTCCACCAGAGGTTTCAGCTGATCAACCTGAACCTGAGCAGCGTTGATGTTTGCCATTGCCGCACCGGCTTCTTCAGTGAGCGAGGCAGTTTCCAGCTTGAATAACAGTTGCCCCTGCCTGACTTTTTGACCCTCATCTACCAGAACATTAGTGATGTAGCCTGAAACCTTTGGTCTTGCCTCGCTGTTGTTGATGCCTTCAATACTTGTCGGGTAGCTTAAAAAAGTCTCAACATTTTTAACGGGAATTTTTACCGTCACAACAGGCGTTGCCTGATTTTGCCCTGTATTTGCCATTGCCTGGCGCTGACCGCCATTTCTGCTTCCGCATGAAACAAACACAATAAAAACGGCTGTTATGTAAAAAGTGTAAAAAAGTGTTTTCATGTTCCTGTCATTAATCTTCTTGAAAATAAAACAAGAATTATACTCTATAAAAATCCAGCTTAAAACTAAAGGCTCTTTTAGTCTGCTTCATGCTATCTAACCAATTTTCTTTACAAATGGTTCATTTTTTTTGGTGTTCAGCGGCAGTTTTTTGATTCAAATGGTAACATCAAAACAGAAATCTTCTGCCGGTTTTATTTTACTGCTTTATCTGCCAGCCCTTCAACTGCTCCGCCGGAAATAGCCCACAAGTAAAGGCTTGCCACAGAAGCATAGGGTGAGTAGCGCTTCTGATACCGGGCAAAAAGTTCTCTTGTGATTTTCTCGTGTCCATAAAGCATCCGCAACCCTCTTTGTATGGCAAGGTCGCCAAAGCTGATAATATTTGGCCGCTGCATCGAAAAAATCATCAGCATTTCTGCTGTCCACGCACCAATGCCGGGCAGTTTTACAAGTGTTTCGTTAACCTTGTGGTCGGGCATATTTTTGAGTGAATCAATATCAAGTTCTCCGGAAACAACCATGGAAGCTGCATGTTTTATATATCCGGCTTTTCGGAAAGAGATGCCATACTGCTGCAGCTCCCCGGTGCTTAACTTTTCGATGGTTTGGGGTGTGATGGTTTTTATTCCCTCTTTCATTCTTCTCCAGATGGTTTTTTGTGCTTTGGAGGAAATCTGTTGCCCGACTATTGTGTTCACAAGAGCCTGGAAAAGATCAGGATTTACAGCACGTTTAATCATGCCGATATCATCAATTGCGCGGGCAAGCTTCTTATCCTTACTTTTGAGATGGTTAATCTCCTTTTCACCATACTGAAAGTAGTTCATCATTTGTCTGTTTTACCGGCTTTGCTGTCAATTATCACCATTTTGTGTTAAAACCTGCCCCTTTTCCAGTAATAACTTCTTTAGTTTTTCGTATTCCACATCTTGTACCGCAATTTTTTCATCGATTGCCATGCAGGCAGCAACCGCTGCCGACTGTCCCAGAATCATAAAAACCGGTTCCATGCGGATGGAGCCAAAGGCAATGTGCGTTGAGCTGACACAAACCGGAACCAGCAGATTGCCGCACTCTCCCTTTTTGGGAACGATGGAGCGGTAGCTGACGGGGTAGGGGGGAAAGCCCCACGCTTCCACATTTCCCTCGTTCTGAACAAATCCGTTGGCATCAACAAAACGCTGCACGTGGTGTGAGTCCATTCCGTATGCCGCCATGCTAACCGGGTCATCAATCACTTCATACCCTTCGCAGTTGCGCTGGGACATCACGTAGTCGCTGACCATGCGCCTTGCCTCACGGACATACAGCTGCTCCTGCCAGCCATCATCCCGTTCATATTCATCTTTACAGGTTCCCCATTTTGAAACCGCATTGCGCACCTTTTCGGGAATTCGCGGATGATATGCCAAAGTCCACATCAATCCCTGCTGATAGCTGCGGTGGCGCTCAATGATTTTTTCCCGTTCCGCATAACTTGCCTCGGGGTAGTCGTGATTCTGTCCGATGAAATCGGTTGAAAAACCTTTCTGGTTGTTGGTGTCGGTTTTGCGGTTGGGCATGGCTGAATTTATCCATGGAACCAGCGGATCACCGTAATTGTACATTTTTTCAACAGCCCCTTTCGCTGCTTCATAATTGCGAAACAGCAGTTCATATTCCAGTTCATTGTAGTTTTTCGGTTTTTTGAACGGAATCCGGTTTTCGGGATGGTCGGTCAGTGTCATTCGGAAACAGTAAGCCTGAATACCCTTGTCGCCGTGCCCGTCAATCCCTGGTCCTCCCTCAACAATAAACGGGAGCAGTCCGCTGGAAGGGTCGCCTTTAACAATATAAGGGTCAACGCCGTCGATGAAATTGTGATGAATTCCGTTTTTGGAAACTGTTCCCCGAAGGGTGGTGCTCACCTTGTTTGCCTGAACGCCATTCAGCGTTTCGCCGTATTCGCTGTTCGACTCACGCCCAATGGTATAACTTACACCGGCAGCTGCCATTAAGTCGCCTTCATAGGTGGCGTCAACAAACATTTTTCCCCGGTATTTTTCACCGCTTTCCATTTCAATTTCAACAATGTGCTGCCCCTGTTTCTTTACTCCGTTGCTTCGGTTAAGGCGTTGATTGTAAATAATATCAATTTTTTCGCGGGCAATCATTTCTGCATACACTTTCAATGCGGCAGACGGTTCAAAAGTCCACATGGCATCTTCTCCTTTAGCTGTCCGGGTTTGTCCGCCGTCCATGTATTCCTCCTTTTTTTGCCATTTCCAGTTTTCAGCCTTTTCATAGTAGCGCCTGATATTTTGGTAGAATTCGCGTGAAATTCCGCCAATAACCTGCTTGTTGCCAATATCGGTCTGCCCCAGTCCGCCGGTGGTTAATCCGCCAATGCGGGCAGACGGCTCAATCACAACAACCGATTTTCCCATGCGTGAACTTTGGATTGCAGCCGCAATGCCGGCGGAAGTGCCGCCGTAAACCACAATGTCATACGACTTGTCAGTTGCACGGCTTTTTGCCGGGTGAGACACTAATAAAAAA
>LSQX01198130.1_pt1 | contig 13749 bp, 14 predicted proteins | sample 654561 | NCBI WGS metagenome assembly LSQX01 (sample SAMN04489861, study PRJNA283612) | anaerobic digester metagenome | isolation source: 4 biogas reactors fed with cattle manure at either 37C or 55C with and... | place: Denmark: Kongens Lyngby | collected 2014 | reverse complement strand
CCATGCCTTTCCGTGTGTTCGGTGTGTTCCGTGGTTAAACTATCGGTCCCGATAGCGATACCGACCCCGATTTGGATGAAACCTTGAAATCATGAAACCATGAAACCTTCAAACCAGAAACCAAAGAGAGTTGAAGGTTCAACTGCTCTTTTTAGGTTCAACTTTCAACATTCACCGCTCAACGTTCAGCGGGCGGGGACGCCCGCTCCCGACTGCGAACACACAAAACACGCGCTCGACTCGCATGCCCCCTGTCATCAACCGATTGCTCGGCTCAATTGCCAAACACGTAAACCAAGTTGAGGCGGTCGGCGACTGCGCGGACGCCGGGCATGAAGGTACTGAGCGGCAGGTCTGCCGGCGCGTGGACAAAGAGCAGGCGTACCTTGCTGTCAGTTCCGCCGGCCTTTATCACGAGTTTGGGGAACTCTTCCCACTCCGTGAACGGATAGTCGCGCGGCGTGAGTTTGGGGTCGAGTCCCTCGACCGTCCAATCCTCTTCGATGAAGACCAGTTTCTTACTCAACGTACCGCCCTCCGCTTGCGTCACATGCAACTCGAACGGTTGCGGGTGGCGGTCCTTGTGTTCGCGCCACTTCTCCTGCGGCAGGAAGGCTCTGGGATAGAGCCCGTCGTCGGCCTTACCGTCCAGTTTGATGCCCTTGCCGTCCACAATGTCGAAGACGTGCGCCACACCCACCGCGCGGCGTAGCGGCATCGCATCGTCAAAATGTATAGTCAGATACGGTTCGCGACCGGCTTCGGACTGCGCGTGCAACCAAGTCAGAACCTCGGCCATATCCCCCTCTTTGGTCTTGCTTCCGTCGGCATGGGTGCAGGTGAGCGTCACCCGTTCGCCATTCCATGTGGCCGAAACTGTCAGCGGCAGCACACGCGGGCGCCCATCGGCGGGCATCAGCGGACGCAGTACGATCTCAAGCGGTGCTCCGTACGGCAGAGCCTCCGCCAACGACAATCTGCCGTAGACCTCGCCTTGACTGACCCGAAAAGGCACATCGAAAACCGTGTCGGGCGCATTGTACAGTGAGATGATAGAAGACGGCATATTGGTGTCCGCCGAACATCCCCCACCCTCCCAGCGCGCGCCCGTGAAAACCAGGCCGCCCTCGCCCACCAGCGGATTCTCTTTCTCTGCGTCATTGATTAGAACCTGTAGCGGACGGGCCGGCGCATCCGGTACATCAAGGCGGCGCACCGTAGCCGTGATACGTTCACCGCAGGGCCAGAAGCGAAACGGACGGCTGCCGATACACCCGCCCCGCGCGAGCCCCAAACTTTCAACGGCGCGCACGATGTCGCCAGGCATCGCGACCGTCACGGCCACCGCCTCGTAGGCGCGGTCGCTCAGCGGCCCCACCAACAGAAACTCCGCCGTAATCCCGACCCGGTGTCCGACCGCCTCGGCCAGCAAGCGCACCTCGCGCCGCTGCCGGTCCGCAACGACCCCGCGCCACACGGTGTCGGCGGGCAGAGCTTTGGACTGGGCGGTTTGCCAAGCCTTTACCGCGTTGGTGTGGACCGTGTGCCACTCATCCGGCCCTGTGAAGTCTTTCGCTGCCGAGTGCCAAACGCCGCACGCTACCAACATTCCGACGACACCGATCTTGACTCGCATCATCCCGCACCTCCGCATCTTGAAGAAGACAATCCTACCGCGCTCAGCGTGCGCTCGACACAGCAGCGACAGCGGCTTTGAAACCAGCCGCCGAACGCTCGATCACCGCATCTTCCACGCTGAAACTCAACCGGAAATATCCGCCGAGGCCGAATCCACTGCCCGGCACGGCCAGCACATTCTGCGCGAGAAGCGCCTGAATAAAGGCCTGGTCGTCCCCGCCCGGTGCTTCCGGGAAAAAGTAGAAGGCGCCCTGCGGCAACGTGAAGCGGATGCCGGCCGCGCGCAATACCTGCGCCATGGCCTCACGCCGGCGCGCATACACGGAGATATCGACGCTCTCGTTGAGTAACGCCATCGCCAGGCGCTGCCCCAGCACCGGCGCGTTCACGAAACCCAGCGTACGGTTGGTCAGGGTGACCGCATTGATGAGCGTCGCCACATCCGGCATAGCGGGACTAGCGACCAGATACCCCACACGCTCACCGGCCATCGAGAGGTTTTTCGAGAAAGAGCCCAACACCAGCGCGAATGGCGACAGCGGCAGAATCGGCGGCACCACCGCACCGTCATACGCTAAAAAGCGGTAGGGCTCGTCGCTCAACAGATACAGCGGCCGCTTGCGTGTAGCGTTGACGCGGTTGACCAACTCAGCCAACGCGGTCAGCGTCCGCTGCGAGTAGACGCACCCAGTCGGGTTGTTCGGCGAATTGATCAGCAACACGCGCGTGCGCTCGGTCACCGCCGCTTCGATCGCCGCGATATCCGGCTGGAAATCGGGCGGCAACGACGGTATGGCCTTGAGCACACCGCCGAAGTGTCCGCAGTAGGAGCCGTACTCGACAAAATAGGGCGCGGGACAGAGCACTTCGTCGCCCGGCTCCAACACCGCGCGGAAAAAGGAGGTCAGCGCACCGGCTGCACCGCAAGTGACCACCACCTGCGCGGCCTGCACCGTCACCTGTTGCTGCACGCTCAGATATGCCGCCAATGCTTCGCGGAACTCCGGCAGGCCAGAGTTGGGGCAGTACCCCATACCAAATGGACGTGCCACGCGCTCGGCCAGCCCGTGCAATGCGTCGGCCGCACAGGACGGCGGCGGGATGTCTGGGTTGCCAAGACTGAAATCGAAAACATTCTCTGCGCCGAACTGTTTTTTCAGCTCAATGCCTTTTTCAAACATGCGGCGGATCCATGAAGAGCCCGCCATCTGGCTTTGAATCTCGCTTGAAATTAACTGCATCTCATTGACCTACCTTTCGTGGCATGGGCGTCCCGCCCATGAAACACGGGCAAGATGCCCGTGTCACACCCCGCGTGGCATGGGCGTCCCGCCCATGAAGCACGGGCAAGATGCCCGTGCCACACACCCTGAAGAGCCTCTATCATTCTGCCGTTTTTTTCTGTGAACACACACGATGAGCCTTCGCCTTCGTCCGCCCGGCAGACTTCCCTGTTCCGAGCAGACGCGCCGTCACGGCGCCCTGTTGTTTCAAAATTTTTGAGCCGCGCGTGATCTTGCACAGGCTGATCCGCAGTTCTTCGGCGATCTTGCGTTGCGTGACACCTTCCGCGAGCCGCTCCAGCAACTGCCAGCGCAAGGTGATGTCGCGTACCTCGGCAGGCGTCAGTAATTCTTCCAGGAACGTGCGCATCTTCTTGGGTGAGTCGATCGATGCCAGAATACTGGCCACGCGTTTAAAAACAGGCTCATTCACTGTGTGTTTCGTCCGCATCGTTGACAACCTTTCTTCTTGCACGGTCACCAAGGGCGCGCAGCTTTTTTCCTTGCTGCTTCGAGCGCCTCGTCTGCCTTGATTCTGCGCAGTCTCTCTTCCAGCAACGGGAACGTGTTTTTGTGCCGGAAGACTTCGCCGCAAATCCCGATATCGAGAAAATAGACACCGCCCTGTCTGAGTTTGTTCTGCAAATCAAGCGGTGACTCCGCATACCGCAGTGCGCTCGGCAAAACCTCTATCAGCGTTCTTGCGGTACCGTAGGTGCCGTTCACGCGGTTATGCCGTTGCCCGAAGAAAAAGATTTCGCCGCGCGCCAACGCCTGTTCGTAGCCGGAACGGATACGTTCGAGACTTTCAATCACAAGCGCCTTTTCACGCTCGCGCTCTTCCGGAGATGTGGTCGCTTGCGCTGGCGCAGGGGCGGCGGGTTGCGGCGCAGGCGCCGGATCGTCATCGTCGTCTGCGAAAAGGTCATCGATACTCTGCACAACTTTCGCCTGCGCGTCCGCCGCAACGGGTTGCGGAGATTCAGGTTGCGCCGCATCCGGCGTGATCGGCTCAAAATCACCGTCCGCGTCGATCGCGCGCGCAGCCGCCGGAGCAGGAGCCACATTACGCGGCCATGCTACAGGCTGCTCGATTTGAATGCGGTTGATAAAAATCGCGTTACCGCGCCGCGTCACTGTATAGGGCGGTTTGATGTAGCGCCCCTCAATGAACACAAAACCGCTCATGGACGGCTGTCCGAGCGTGGTCCCCAGCTCGGCAAGAGCCGTTTCCGTGACCTCCGGAAGCTGCGCACGTGCCACGAACGTGGCAACGACAACCGCAAGCCCCGTCCCCATGACGATCCCTAATTTATGCATGATAGCTAATTCCCGAAAAAAAGCCCCACTTTGCCGTATTGCAGGATCTCTGAAACCTCACTCATGAGGTGGGTGTCCTAGGTGACGCCATCCGGATCTGCTCGAGGCAGGTATCCTTGCTGCGCCACATTCGAACTCCCGATACAAATTGAAGGTCAGAGAAATACTGCGTATCCGCGCACAAAGCAGGGCCCACTTCTTTTCACTCGCCGGGGTCATTCACCATCCCCGGCACCTCTCAAAGAACAAAAATTGTCAACCTTCGCGTACCTCGACGTCCAATCCACTCTTAAGCGCTTGGACGATCTTGGCAAACGCCGCATTTACTTCGGGATCTGTCAGCGTCCGGTCGGGCGATCGGAACTCCAAAGTGAACGCCATGCTACGCTTCCCCTTCCCGATTTCTTTTGATTCAAATGTATCAAAAAGCCTGACTTTAGTCAATTCCCTTGGGGCGGCCTGACGCACTGTCTCCACAATGTCACGATGCGTCACTGCTGCGTCCGCCACAAACGCGATGTCGCGGCGCACCGCCGGATATTGCGGTACCGGCTTGACACCGGATGTGGCACCCTTGCCGGCCAGCAGTGGTGTCAGCTTTAGTTCAGCCAGCGGCATCGGCGTTGTCATGCGCCACTGGTGACGCAGCGCGGCTGATATCAGCCCCATGCATCCGATGCGTTCGCCATTGAGCAGGATGTCAACCGCCCACCCCTCTTCCATCGCCGGATGCTCGCCTCGCTCGAATGCCAATTCTCCGGCATGCATGGCAGCCGCCAGATTCTCCACCGCGCCTTTGAGCCAGAGCATCGCCTCCTCGTTGGTGACCGCACGCCGACGGTCCACCGCGGAACGTCCGAACGGCCCCATCATCCCCAAGGACACGCGCTCCTCCTCGCCGCACGCGCCATCTGCATCCTTGAAAAAGACGCGCCCCATCTCAAAGAGTGCCGCGCTTTCGACCTGACGCGATGCATTGCGCCCGAGTGAACCCGCAAGTTGCGGCAGTAGCGAATCGCGCAGGACGCCGTAATCGGCGCTCACCGGATTCGGCAGCACCGCCCGCGACGCCGTCCGGCACGTGTCAAACGCATCCAGTTCTTGCGCGGAAAGAAAACTGTAGTGCATCGCCTCGCTGAAGCCCATGCCCAACAAGATGCTACGGCAGCGCACCCGTGCATGGAACGGCCGGTCGTCAAGTGTCGAGACCGCCGTCGCGTCCGGCATGCGGTCTGGAATTTCATCCAGTCCGTGCAGACGCGCAATCTCTTCGATCAGATCCGCTTCCAGCGTCAAGTCCAGCCGCCACGAGGGAATGCGGAAGGTCGCGCTCTGCGCATCACGCGCGATCACTTCAAGCCCTAGCGATGTCAGCAGCCCGACCATCTCATCGGGCGGCAACGCCACGCCGATCAACGCCTGCGCTTGCGCAAAACGCAACGTCACCTCGCCCGCTTTCCAAGTGCGGTTATCAACGTCGATTACGCCACGCGCCACGCGCGCTTGTCCATGCTCGACCAGCAAGGCCACCGCCCTGCGGCTTGCCCAATCCGCAAGATCCGGATCGACCCCGCGCTCAAAGCGGCGCGATGATTCGGAGCTGAGTCCCAGCCGTGTGGCGGTGAATTTGGTTGAGGCCGGATCAAAGAGCGCACTCTCCAGCAACACATGCGCGGAGTCTGCCGCGATCTCGCTACCCGCGCCGCCCATCACGCCCGCCACCGCGCTTGGCACCTTGGCATCCGCGATCACCAGCATGCTGGGATCGAGCGTACGCTTCACACCGTCCAGCGTTGTGATTGTCTCGCCCGGCGTAGCGCACCGCACCACCACCGTATGATCCGCCAGCATGCGGTAGTCAAACGCATGCAGCGGCTGGCCGCACTCCAACATCACGTAGTTGGTCACGTCCACCGTCAGACTGATCGATCGCACGCCGCACAACTCCAGCCGACGCCGCATCCAGTCTGGTGCTATCCCATCCTGCACGCCGGTCATCACACGCGCCGTATAGCGCGGACATTTGACCGGATCATCCACGCGCACCTGCGCGAAGCGCTCCACCGGTTCTTCGGTCTCGGTAAAGTCTATCGAGGGTAGACGCAGCGGCCGCTTCAGCAGCGCGGCGAATTCACGCGCGATGCCGATGATCGAGAGACAGTCGGGACGGTTCCATGTGATCTCCAGATCCAGCACCGTCTCGGGCGGCGGCAGCACATCGCGCAACGGCGTCCCCGGCTTCAACGCCGGATCCAACTCCATGATGCCTGAGTGATCGTCAGAGAGCTTCAGTTCACGCGCCGAGCAGAGCATGCCGAACGACTCCACGCCGCGCAGCTTGGCTTTCTTGATCGTGAACCCGCCCTCGGGAATCACCGCCCCGATACGCGCAAAGGCGACGGTCAGGCCGGCGCGCGCATTCGGCGCTCCGCACACCACCTGCCACGTCTTCTCGCCATCCGACACCGTGCAGACATGCAGGTGATCCGAGTTTGCATGCGCCTCGCAGGTCAGCACCTCCCCCACCACAAAGGCGTCATCGAGCGTCACGCCAACCTCGTCGATCGCCTCCACTTCTACGCCAGAAAACGTCAGCTTGTCGGCCAGTTCCTTGACCGACAGATCCGACACATCCACAAACTCATTCAACCAACTGATCGGTACTTTCATTTCCGAAAATTCCTTCTTTCGCTCACCACGGCACTCTGCGCCATACCCTCCGCCTCACGCCAACTGGCTCAGGAAGCGGACGTCATTCTCGTACAACCAACGGATGTCAGGGATGCCGTACTTGACCATCGCGATACGCTCGACACCAAAACCGAAGGCATAGCCGTAAACCGTCGCCGGATCGTATGCGTGATCGCCGCGTGCCTGATTGACGTGCTCGTACACGCGCGGATCCACCATGCCCGCGCCGGCGATCTCGATCCAGCCGCTCATCTTGCAGACGCGGCAACCCTTGCCGCCGCAGACGTGACAGGAGAAGTCCACCTCGACGCTCGGCTCGGTGAACGGGAAAAAGTGCGGCCGGAAACGCACGCCGGCTTCGGCCCCCATCATCTCCCGCGCATAGTACGCCAACGTCGACTTGAGGTCCGCGAGCGACACCGGCTTCGTATCCACGTAGAGGCCCTCGATCTGATGGAAATTCGCACTGTGCGTGGCGTCGGTCGTATCGCGGCGGTAGGTGCGCCCCGGCGTGATGATCCGCACCGGCGGCGTATGGCTGGTCATGACACGGATCTGCACCGGCGAAGTCTGGGTACGCAGCAGCCGGTCGTCCGTCAGCCAGAAGGTGTCGGAAGCATCCATCGAAGGATGGTGCGCGGGCGTGTTCAGCGCCGTGAAGTTATTGAAGCGCGTCTCGATGTCCGGCCCGTCCGCGACCGTAAAACCCAGTCGTCCGAAGATCGCGGCCGTCTCTTCGATCACGCGCGACACCGGATGCTTGGCGCCCGGCGCGAACCAGCGTCCCGGCAGCGTGCAGTCAAAGGCCGCCCGCTCCTTCTTGCCCGTAGCGGCGTCTGCCACACGTTCCGCCAGCGCGCTCTCCAGTGCGGCACGCCACGCCTGGACGCGCTTGCCGAACTCCGGCCGATCCGCGGCCGGCACTTCCTTCATCTGCTTGATGATCGCCGGCAGCAAACCGTTACGTCCCAGATATTTGATACGCACCTGTTCCAGTGCGGCCGCATCCGCCGCCGCTGTGACCTCGGCCAACGAAGCCGCCTGTTGTGAATCTAATTCCGCAAGTGTCATAAACCCTTCACTTTCTGAATAGGGTGCCAAGTTTAGGCCAATACCCCGCCAAAATCAATGCCTGCTTGCATTTCTCAGCGCTTGGAAGCGGCATCGAGCGCGGCGACCACGGCCTGCATCTTTGCAAGGCCAGTGCGCGCGGTCTCGGGCGCGGGCTGCTTCCAGTAGGTGGCGTTGAAAAGCTCGACCGAGAGCCAGACGGACGCGTGGTTCTGCCGGAATATCGCGAGGATCTCCGTGAGCGGAGCAATGCCGTCTCCCGGCCAGACGCGATCACTATCCTTGAGGGCTTCGCGTGCCGGCTGGGCCGGATAGTCATTCATGTGGAAGCAGTGCGTCGCACTGCGGCTGAGCAGCCGCAGCGATGCCGCCTCACTGCCGCCGCGGTACATGTGGTAAGCGTCCGCCAGCACGCAGGCATCAGGATGCGCGGCGCGTGCGGCGACGTAGATACACTGGTCGAGGCGCGAGAGATTCGCGGAGGAACCCCAGAACTCAATTTGGGGAATCACGCTCATGCTACGTCCCAGTTCCAGCACGGCGCGGTAGCGCTCAGCGGCGCGGTCGAGGTCGAGCTTAACGTTGGCCCCGTAGACACCGGCGGGCGACGCCGCGATATGGGTGCCGCCAATCTGTGCGACGAGATCCATATCCCGCTTCATCTGCTCCATGCCCTTGGCGCGTGCGGTGTCGTCATCAACAGCCCACGCCGCAAAACTGATTGCGCTGACCACCGAGAGTCCGGCGTCGGCGCATTGCCGTTTGAGTGTACTGAGCGGGGTACCACCGGCCGCAGCCTTGGCGATGTCGTCAACCCACGGCTCAATGCCGGTGTAACCGGCTTGGGCCGTCAGAACGATTTGTTCCGAGAGCGACAATTTGTAGCCACGGAGGGTAGCGGCATTGAGCGCGTAACGGAAGGTACTCCCCGTCGCCACCGGTGCCGGAGCCGCGGCGCGGACACCAGAGGCAGACAACATTCCGCATGCCGCTGTAGCGGCAGACATGAAACCGCGACGTGAAACATCTGTGTGCATGTGTAAAACTCCTTGATCAGTATCAGCCCGGCGAGCGTTTGTCGAAGCGCCGGATACCAATACCATGCCAGATGTCCGGTCGGTTGGCAATGGTAGCTATATCTTCAACCTGTTTGCGTTTTCTTTCCGATTTATTGTGCCAAGACCCTCAGGAAGGCACTGGACGCATCCGGTCGCCCGGAGGGTCAGGTTCGAGAGGGCCACCGTGTTGGCGATGCCGTCCGAGACGACGACGCGCACCGCGCCGGCCGTGTTCGTGCCCGAAAGCGTGAAGGGGCCCGTGTTCGTAAGCGTGAGCGTGAACGAGGCGTACATCCAGCCCTCACCGTCCGAGCCGTCGGAGTCGAGCAGGATGCCGTTCACCGTCACCCCGACAGGGGCAGCGATTGCGGTAACCGCCGTGAATGTCGCCGCGACCACAGCGAGAAGTCTGATCCAGTTCGGTTTATCCATCGGTCTGTTCCTTCCGGTTTAGAGGTGAAGAGAGACAAGAGACGCGAAAATTAGAATTGGAGGAAACACAAACATGATTCCCGCCATGAAGCGAGCGTATGATAAAACGAGGAGAGGAGCAAAGCAAGAGCTTTTTTGAGATTTTTGGGTAATCGGTTAGCGACAGGGGGCGAAGATCATGCGTTTCTGGTGAGAGGAAGGCAGAGAGTCGGGGGCGCGGGCGTCCTCGCCCGCAACAACGTGTCTTGCAAAAGGGTGTGGCACGGGCATCTTGCCCGTGTTTCATGGGCGGGACGCCCATGTTACGGGGTTTTTGCTCCCTTGGGAACCAAACCGCGCATCGGAATCCCAACCGGCCTTTCACAGAGCGGGCGGAGACGCCCGCACTCCCGATTGTGCACACACAAAACACGCACTCGATTCGCGTCCTGCATTCCTCGTCCCTGTTACTGGGGTGAACTGGCGCTGGCCCTCACCTTGAAGAAGCGTTTTGTCGGCGACGCGCTGATGTTCTCGAAGACAAGATCGCCGTCTGCCTGAGCTTGGACGACCTGCTCCAGTATCCAAGAGCCGCCCAACGTGTCCGTCGCGTAGAGCGTGTACATGACGCCGTTCTGAGCGTTGGTGATTTTGATGGAGAGCAACACGCCGTCGAAGACGAGCGCCGTGCCGGCCGTGGCGAAGAGCGGCGCGTCAACGCTGACGGAGGCCGTGACCGCCGCACCATCCACGGTGGCTGTGTAGTCGATGTTGTTCGCCGTGAAAGCGTAGTCGCCGTCTGGGAGCCACAGGTAGATGCAACCGACAGCGTCGGCGAAAAGGCCATTCACGCCGAAGTAGGCCGGGAGGTTCTCCGCAGGCAGGGCTATTTCGACCGCCGCACCTGGCGTGAGCCCCGGCACCGTCACGCACCAGACACGCGCTGTGCCGTTGCTGGGCGCGGGGGTGATGGTGTCGTTCGCGAGACGGATCGAGCCGCCGGTAAAGAGGTTCGCGCCAGAGATCGCGCCGTTGTAGCCGGATCCGATGTCCGTGCCGCCAGCACCGCTCTGCGCGAAGACCGTGCCGCCACTGACGGTCACTGTGCCACCAGCACCGCTCCATCCGCCGCCGATGCCGGCGCTGCTAAGGCCGCCGTTTGCGACAACCATGCCGCCGTTGATGGTCACCGTACCGCCCGCGCCTTGGTCGCCGCCGCCGATGCCCGCGCCGTAATCGCCGCCCATCGCCGTCAGTGAACCCATCGCGTCATCGGGTGCATGGGTGACGGAGAGGGTCCGCCCCGCCGCGACCTCGAGACCCGCACGGTTCTCACCCGACATGAGCGTGTTCTCCCCTGCAAGGAAGAGCGAGACGCAGGCGTTCGTCTCCAGCGCGAAAGCACACCGGTTATCGCCCGTTGCCCGGAGCGTTAGGTTCGAAAACGCAACCATGCTCGTCACACTCTCGGAGATGACGACGCGCACGCCGCCAATCACATTGATACCCGAAAGCGTGAAGGGGCCCGTGCCAAAGAGGAAAAGGGTGGAAGAACCTGGATCGTACAACCAACCTGCGCCGTACGACGGGCCGCCGGAGTCGAGCGGGGTGCCGTTCACCGTCACCCCGACAGGGATGGCGCTCGCGGCAACCGCCGCGAATGTCGCCGCAACCGCAGCGAGGAATCTGCTCCAATCGTGCTTGTTCACGATCGTCGACCTTTCTTTTTAGGAAGGGGACACGAACATCATCCACCATGACCCAAATCATGGTTACGGGTATATAATAAGCTGGAGGGGAAGAACGAAGCAAGAGTTTTGAGTTTTTGAAGAAAGAAAAAATGTTGGTTCAAAAAACTTATTTTTTATCGGCCTTGCTCGTGGCCAAGGCGCAGGAGGTTCATCAGAACGCGGCGCTGCTGTCCGGCGTGACCCGCTACGCGGTGCTCCTGCTCGGAGCCGGCATGGCCCTTGAGTAACTCGGTGTGGGCAAAGAGATCGTCACGATCGCGGTAGCCGCGCTCTTTGGCGGCGGCGCGATCGCCGTGGGCCTCGCTTTCGACCTCGGCGGCAAAGACCGCGCCCGCGAGATGATCGATAGTTGGAATAAAAAGTAACCTTTACACCCCGCGCCCTGCGGTCACGGCCCAGACCGTGCGGGTGCCTGCTTTCTTCAGCATGCGCGCGCATTCGTTGAGCGTCGCGCCGGTGGTCATCACGTCATCCACCAGCAACACGCACCGCTGCCGCACCCAGTCGGGACGCGCCACATGAAACGCGCCCAGCATGTTCATGCGTCGGCGCGCTGCGTTGAGGTGCGTCTGCGTCTCCGTGACGCGCACGCGTTCCAAGGCGCGCGTGTCGCAACGACGGTCGATGCGTCGCGCCAACTCGCGTGCCAGTAACACCGACTGGTTGTAGGAACGTTCGCGCTGCCGCACCGGATGCAACGGCACCGGCAGCACGACGTCCACCGCATTGGCATCGAAATGCGCCATCAAGCAGCCTTGCAGTAAATCCGTGAGATCGGCGCACAACCAGAGGGCACTGTTATACTTGAAGGCGTGCACCATGTCGCGCAGCACGCCGGAGAAGTGTCCGGCCGCACGCGCACGGTCGTAATGCGGCGGTGCCGCGCGGCAGACGCTGCACACGAAGTCATGCCGTACCCGCCCCTCGATTTCGCGACCGCACAGCTTGCATAGACTCGTGCTGTAGAGTTCGATCTTGGCGCGGCAATCATTACAAAGGTGACGTCCGGTCCGTTCCGACAGCCGACCGCAGCCGTACCCCGGACAGACGCGCGGGTAAACCCCGTCGATCACTTTCGTCATGAATGTGGTCAGACCGCGCATCCGTCGCCGCGCTACCAGAGCTTCTCTGGATACTCCCCTGCCGCGACGAGCTGCCGTACCGCTTCGACCACGCGCGGCTTGTCTTCGCGGTAGGTCACGCCGAACCAAGCGCTCTCAGTCGGCAGCATCGTCACCTCGGCCGCGCCGTCGTGGATCATTTCATCCACCACAAACGGAATGTACCACTCCGCTTTGGGATTGTCCGCGTGCGCCACCAGCCAAGCCGGGAAACGGCACTCCAATGCGTCGAACAGCGCCGGCGTGAAGCCCCAGAGGTTCATCGAGACCCGCTCGGCACCGGTCAACGCGACCGGACGCTCCGGATCATCGCGGTTCTCCACACCGCCCGGCACACGCACGAGTTGCGTCATCTCGGTTACAGATACCAGCAGACCGTCCGGCCCCACATCGCAGATGCCACGCGCCACGCTGCCATGTCCGGAGAGCGTCTGGTCAAGCCGGTACCCCACCATCGCGAAGCGCGGTTTCGCGGCATCACCCGCCGCAGTCGTGTTCAGGAAGGAGGCGAGCTGCTGGAAAGCGTCACGTCCGTAAAAATCGTCGGCGTTGATCACCGCGAACGGCTCGTTGATAACCTCTTTTCCCATCATCACCGCGTGATTGGTACNNTCCGTAAAAATCGTCGGCGTTGATCGCAGCGAAAGGCGTGTCGACCACCTCACGCGCGGCGCGGATCGCATGCGCCGTGCCCCACGGCTTGGTGCGCTCGGCAGGCACGCTCATCCCCTCCGGCAGGTCATCGAGCGACTGATAAGCGTACGCGACCTCCACCGCCCTCGCGTATCGCGCGCCGATCGTGGTGCGAAATATCTCGTCAAAATCGCGCCGGATCACGAACACGATACGTCCGAAGCCCGCACGCAGAGCGTCGTAGACTGAGTAATCCATGATCGTCTCGCCCGACGGCCCCACCGGATCAACCTGTTTAAGTCCGCCGTAGCGGCTGCCCATACCCGCCGCCAAAATCACAACTGTCGGTTTCATGCCCATGACTTTTCTCCTATGCATCCCAGTCCAAAAAGTGTCAGATCGGGATCGAACGTGAATGCCATACCGCTATCCTTGAGCGCCCAGTCGGCATAGCCGCCGGTCGCCACAAGCGTGAACGTACAGTCCTGCGACGCGCTCAGATACGTCACAATCTCGCGCACGATCCCGCGGTAACCGATCTGTGCGCCGATACGCATCGCCTGCTGCGTGCTGCGCCCCAGTTCCGGACACGGCCCTTCCAACACTACGCGCGGCAACAGCGCCGTGCGTTCGTAGAGGTAGTCGGTCATCAGCGGCAGCCCCGGCGTGATCGCCCCGCCGACATAGCGCCGGTCGGGCGTCACGACATCGAAGGTCAGCGCGGTACCGAAATCCGCCACGATCAATGGCGCACCGTAGCGCCGCACCCCGC
>LSQX01278618.1_pt1 | contig 13750 bp, 13 predicted proteins | sample 654561 | NCBI WGS metagenome assembly LSQX01 (sample SAMN04489861, study PRJNA283612) | anaerobic digester metagenome | isolation source: 4 biogas reactors fed with cattle manure at either 37C or 55C with and... | place: Denmark: Kongens Lyngby | collected 2014 | reverse complement strand
GAAGATATTAACCGCTGCCCTCCGGGGGGTGACGAGGGTATAGCGACACTTGCTACGCTTCTTGAACGTCCACTCCTACCGTTAAATACGGAAGAATGTGGTGAGCATGTTCCTTTGCAGGTCGCTCTTATTGAAGAGCGGCACTGTATTGGCTGTACGCTCTGTATTCAGGCCTGTCCGGTAGACGCAATAGTTGGTGCTAACAAATTCATGCACACCATCATTGCCGACCTCTGCACAGGCTGTGAGCTGTGTATCCCACCCTGTCCGGTTGACTGTATCTCAATGGTTCCTGCTAATCGTCAATGGAGCGATGAGGATGCTAGCAAAGCATGGGACAACTATCAAGCCCGTGAAAATCGCTTACAAAAAAGCAAGCAAGCCGAATTAGAGCGACTAGCCACTGCCGCTGAGCGTACACTCAACAAAACCTTAAATAAAGACCAAACAACGACTCAGGCCACCTCTACCACAACAGCTCAAGATACCAAGCAACAAGCAATCGCAGCGGCACTAAGCAAGGCTAGAGCTCGTCGCCAGACAACGACCTCCACTACTAATTAAAAATGAACAAAGAAAAACGTCAAGAAATTTTTGAGCGTTTCCGTACAGCCAACCCTAAACCAACCACAGAACTAGAATATAGCAATCATTTTCAATTATTGATTGCTGTCCTATTGTCAGCTCAAGCTACGGATGTTTCAGTCAATAAAGCTATGCAGCCAGTCTTTACTACAGTCAAGACTGCACAAGACTTAGTCAATATGGGCCTTGAAAGCTTTACAGAAGCGATAAAAAGTATTGGCCTATATAAAACTAAAGCAAAAAATGCACTAGCAACTGCTAAAATCCTCGTTGAGCAATATGATGGTGTTGTACCTAATAATCGTGAAGCATTAGAAGCTTTACCTGGTGTCGGCCGAAAAACAGCCAATGTCATATTAAATACTGCTTTCGGAGAGATTGCCATGGCGGTAGATACGCATATCTTTCGAGTATCTAATCGCACGGGCATAGCCAAAGGTAAAAATGTCTTAGAGGTTGAGCAACGCTTATTACGCCTAGTTCCTAAGGAATTTTTACTTGATGCCCATCATTGGCTAATTCTACACGGACGCTATGTCTGTATGGCACGCTCACCAAAGTGTTGGCAGTGTGGGATTAATGACCTTTGTGAGTTTAAAGACAAAGCACTTAGTCCAACAGCGGCAAAACGCGCTATTGCAAAAAAAACCACTAAAAAGGCTACAAAAAAAGCCGTCAAAAAAACAATACAAAAGTAGCTAATACTACAAAAGGAGCTAAGTTGTTCATTCATCTTCTCGGTTTAATCATATTTCTATATATCTTTATCCGTTTGATTCGTCCTCTCCCTTTACGGTGGTGGTTTAAGCTTAGCTATGCAGGTATCGCCTTTTTAGCAACTCAAGTTCACTTTATACAAAAATACTTGCCTGGTGGTCTTGCAGCACCAGAAATTCCGGCTTGGTTAATTATGACTATGGGGTGGGGCTTTGCCTCTATGATGGTCTTAGCATGCTCATTATTTTTACGCGACTTACTGCTTTTGCTAAGCTACTCTCTCAGTAAAGGCGAACGAGTTAGACAAAGAATTTTATCCCCCCTAAACAGCAGTTTTATGTTGATGTTTTCAACCTTCATTTGCGCTGTGGGGGTCTGGCGAGCTGTGAGCTTCCCTACGGTAACCTATACCGAACTCTATTTTGATAAACTGCCCCCTGCTTTCGACGGCTACCGTATTGTCCATCTCACCGATCTGCACACAAGCCGCCTACTACCTGAATCATGGTTAGGTGAAACTCTCAAAATTACAGACTACTTAAAACCTGATCTAGTACTTATAACCGGTGATGTAATTGATGGTACACCAGAAAAACGTCAACGCGATATCCGACCTTTTAAACAACTCAAGACACCTGATGGAGTTTGGGTTTCACTAGGTAATCATGAGTATTACTCTGAGCTAAATGAGTGGTTAAAAGTTTTTGAAGAACTAAATCTACCCGTGTTAGCCAATGAAAACATTCGCATTCAACGAGAGTCAGAAGAAATTGTAATCGCTGCGATTACCGATATAACTGCCGAACGCTTTGGTGAAGAAATGCCGGACATCGATAAGGCATTAGCTAATACCAGCGAAGAGGATATGATTATTTTAATGAGTCACCGCCCTATTAACACGCAGCAACATGCAGACAAAGGAGTCAGCCTACAGCTCTCAGGCCATACCCATGGAGGGCAAATTATTGCTCTGAACCTATTGACAAAAATAGCTAATCAAGGCTTTTTAATGGGACTCTACAAAATTGACGATATGTACCTCTATTTAAGTCGCGGTGCCGGCTTATGGGGGGGTATGCCAGTCCGTATTGGTGTTGAATCAGAAATTACCGAGATTACTTTACGCTCAAAAAAAACAGGGGCTAAGGAAGCCCCTGTTCTATAAATCAATCGCAAAAAGACTGAACTAAATACTACTTAGCTCAGTCAGCAGCATAAACGAACTTACCATCCTTAACCTCGCCCATCACCGCAGCACGCTCGTCAAAGCCTTGATGGTCCTGAGGGGTCACATTTAATACACCTGTCGGCACGATTAAATCCTTAGTATTTTCTAACTGCTCACGTAAAGCGACACGAAACTCTGTCGTGCCTGGCTTGTGACCTTGGGCCAAAGTCCGTTCTACAGCAGAATCAGCTAACACCCAAGCCCCCCAGGCGTCACTAGAGAACTGAGTTGCAGCACCCTCACCATACTCAGCCTCATACATCGTTGCAAACTCTACAGCAGCTTCTTTTACCGGATGATCTTCAGCCAAGGTTTTAGCAACGACACTAGGCCCAGTTGGAAATAAAGTACCCTCAACAACCGCACCGCCAACCTGCAAGAACTCAGGCGTTGCTATGCCGTGTGTTTGGTAAACTTGCCCTTGATAGCCACGCTCTTTTAATGTTTGTTGAGGTAACACAGCGGGTGTACCTGAACTGGCTACTAAAACCGCATCAGGCTTAGCACTCATTAGCTTTAAGACCTGACCCATGACACTACTATCAGTCCGCTGAAAAGACTCTTTAGCGACGATTTCTAGCTTAGACTCTGCCGCCTCAGAAAACTCACGCCACCAACTGTCACCATAAGCGTCAGCATAGCCAATATAGCCGACCTTTTTAAAGCCACGCTTAAGCATATCCTCAACCACTGCCTGTGCCATTAAATCGTCATTTTGAGCCATTTTATAAGCCCATTCACGGCCACCCTCACCAACCGGCTGCACCACACTACCTGAACCAACTAAAGAAATCATCGGCGTTTTAGTTTCTTGAAGTACATCTAGAAGAGCTAAAGCCGCTGCTGTAATATTTGGCCCTATTAGTAAGTCAATATTGTCTTCAGAAGTCATTTTGCGGACGTTACGAACTGCCTTACTGACATCCGTTGCATCATCAAGAATAATATAACGCGCAGACTCGCCCCCTAACGTATCAGGCCATAAGGACATCGCATTTTGAGACTGAATACCAATAGCTGCCGCAGGGCCTGTATTAGATATTGTCACACCAACAACAACCTCAGCCATTGCCGTCGTAGGTAATGCTAAAGCTAATAAAGTACTAATAAAGATTTTTTTCATTGTTGTAAAAGCTTCATGAATTAATAAATAATGTTTGCTCAAGAAAACCAAGCTAATCTAGTTGAACGAGTTTAGCTTGGTTTAATGCAGGCTGAACTAATCGACAGTTTCAACCTTTTTCTTTTTTTGAGGCTTTGGTGCTTCAAAGTTAAGCTGAATTTTGTCCTCAGCATCAATATCAATACTGACAAAGCCACCATTTTCCAGATGACCGAATAACAACTCATCAGCCAATGCCCGACGGATCTTAGTTTGAATTAGGCGATGCATCGGTCGTGCGCCTAGCTGTGGGTCAAAGCCATGTTCAGCCAAGTAAGCACGTAACTTATCACTAAACACAACCTCAACTTGCTTTAACTGCAACTGCTGCTCAAGCTCAATCAGGAACTTGTCAACGACGCGTAAAATAATATCGCGATTGAGCGGCGCAAAGGAAACTATCGCATCTAAACGGTTACGAAACTCCGGTGTAAAGGTCCGGTTAATTTCAACCATTTCATCACCTTGCTGAGTGCTTTGTGTAAAGCCAATACTGCTTTTACTTAAGTTCTGAGCACCGGCATTAGTCGTCATAATAATTACAACATTGCGGAAATCAGCCTTACGACCGTTAGTATCAGTCAGCGTACCGTGGTCCATCACCTGCAAGAGAATATTGTAAATAGCAGGATTAGCCTTTTCAATTTCATCCAGAAGTAACACACAATGCGGATGCTTATTAATTTGCTCAGTTAATAAACCACCATCATCATAACCCACGTAACCCGGAGGCGCGCCGATAAGGCGCGAAACCGCATGCGCCTCCATATATTCCGACATATCAAAGCGCACTAGCTCAATACCTAAAGTGGCGGCTAATTGCTTAGAAACCTCCGTTTTACCTACACCGGTAGGACCGCTAAATAAGAATGAGCCAATTGGCTTATCCTCTCTCCCCAAGCCAGAGTGCGCCATTTTCATCGCTGCAGCTAAGGTTATGATCGCCTCGTCTTGGCCGAAAATAGTTGATTTAAGCTCTGCCTCTAAGTTTTGTAGCTTGCTACGCTCATCACTAGATACAGCAGCAACTGGGATTCTCGCCATCTTGGCAATCGTTCCTTCAATCTCTGCTTTACCTAATAACTTCTTCTGACGCGACTTAGGTAATAATCGTTGCGCTGCACCAGCCTCATCAAGCACATCAATGGCTTTGTCAGGTAAAAACCTATCGTTGATATAGCGCTCAGACAACTCTGCAGCTGCCTCAATTGCGGCTTGACTGTAACGTATCTCGTGATAAGCTTCAAAGTGTGATTTTAAACCATTGAGGATATCAATCGTTTCCTCAACCGTAGGCTCAACCACATCAACCTTTTGAAATCGACGTGATAAAGCATGATCTTTTTCAAAAATCCCACGGTACTCCTTGTAAGTGGTTGCACCCATGCAACGCAACTTACCAGATGACAGTGCAGGCTTTAGCAGATTACTGGCATCCATCGTACTACCAGACGTCGAGCCCGCACCAATCATCGTGTGTACCTCATCGATAAAGAGGATGGAGTTATCAATCGTTTCTAATTGCTTTAGTAAAGCCTTTATGCGTTGCTCAAAATCACCACGATACTTGGTACCTGCCAATAATGAGCCCATATCCAAGGAAAAAACTTTAGCCGTTTTTAATACGGCGGGAACTTTAGCACTAACAATACGCTGTGCTAACCCCTCGGCAATCGCTGTCTTACCCACCCCGGCCTCACCGACAAGTAACGGGTTATTTTTGCGTCGACGGCAAAGCACCTGAACAACGCGATCTAACTCATACTCGCGACCAACAACCGGATCAAGCTTACCCTGCTCAGCGAGCAGGTTTAGATCAACAGCCCATTGCTGTAAAGGCGTACTCGCCTCCTCTTCTGGCGCTTCGCCGGACTCATTGCCGACAATCTGTGGAGGAGTCGGTGCCTTAGGCACTACATCTTTGCTGGTACCATGTGACAGGTACTCGATAATATCAATGCGACTAATCTCTTGCTCTTGCAAATAATATACCGCATGAGCATCTTTTTCTGAAAACAAAGACACAAGAATATGGGCACCAGTAACTTGGCGCTTGGAGCTATCAGCCCCCGCAGAGCCCTGAGTCGCATTAACATGCATAACAGCTCGCTGAATCACGCGCTGAAATCCTAAGGTAGGCTGCGCGTCACCATGATCCTCTTCCCCCACAACGGGTGTATTGTCCTCAATAAAAGTCGATAGCTGCTTTTGCAGCAAGGGAATATTGGCGTGGCAAGCGTGCAATGCCTCTACTGCCTCGTTATTGTCCAACAAGGCCAATAGTAAGTGCTCAACTGTCACGAACTCATGACGTCGCGTACGAGCCGAGACAAAGGCTAGGTGAATCGTCACTTCGAGTTCTTGGGAAATCATATTTTTACCTCTATTAAAGTCAGCCGAAGTAGAGCTTCATAACTGACTATTCTACTAGTAATTGTATTTAAACCGGTTCACAGGAGCAACGCAAGGGATATTCATGTTGCCTAGCATAATCCCTAACCAGTTCAACCTTACTCATGGCTATATCCCTGCTAAACACACCACAGACTGCTTTGCCCTCATGGTGAACCTTAAGCATAATCGCAATAGCACGCTCAATATCAAACGCAAAAAAGCGTTGCAATACCTCAACCACAAAATCTGTTGTGGTGAAATCATCATTGTGCATAAGCACTTGATAAAAAGAAGGTGGCTTTAACTTAGCCTGCTGCTTCTTTTTGACCGTACCTATTTCTGTTTTAGTAGACATTTTTTAATACAACAAAACTTTTAATAATATGTTAATTGAGCCTAAATCCTAATAATTCAAGCAAATCCTTTAAAATCAATAAATTATATCCAAATCATCAGCAAATCAATCTATGCCCTATTTTCGTCAGATATTCCTTGGACTAAGCCTAAGCATAATAAGCTTTATAACCCCGAACGAAAGCTTAGCTCAAGTCCAAAGTCAAACAGCTAATACCACCTTAGAGCTTAAGCCATTACGTATTGGTGGCGTACCATTGTTGGCAGAGGTAGCCGACACTAATCGTAGCCGACAACGCGGCTTAATGCATCGTCCATTTTTGGCAGAGCATAGAGCCATGCTATTTGTATTTTCAGAGCCACAACAACTCTGTTTTTGGATGCGTAATACGCTAATACCACTTAGTATTGCATATATTGATGAGCATGCTAAAGTAATTGATATTTTTGATATGCAGCCCTTAGATGAGAATAGCATTTGCTCATCAAGTCCTACGCAATTCGCCTTGGAGGTTAATCAAGGTTGGTTTGAACGCCATAAAGTGCAGGTTGGTGACTTACTTCAAAGTGGCGACTGGCGTGACACAGAGGCAGCCGAAAGGGCCCTGCAATAACGATTTACTCTATGGAGCAAAGATAATGAAGAAACTCTTATTACTTGGGATTGGCATTGCTACCGGCCTTAGCCTCAGCGCTTGTGGCTCCACCGGGACACAAACAGTTGGTCAAGAGCAATACATCAAAACTATCGACCAACGCACTGACAAAGCACCCACTGCTTTAGCACAATGCCTTGAACTCAGCCTAAAAGAGTATCAAGCGAGCTCTTACATGCGTTCTGATACCGTTGACATTTGGCGTGGTGCCGTACCTAGCGGCGACAGCGGTCAACCTCAAGCAACCATTGACGTTGAGATGCCTAGCTACGGTAGGGGTCAAATCCATGCGCATTTAAAAGTCTTTCAGAGAGAGCCGATTGTAGAAGAAATTAACGAAGTCATCAGAACTTGCTTATAGTTTCCTAAGCAGCCTCAAATTAAAAGCTCCTTGAACATAGTCCAAGGAGCTTTTCTCTTGTATGACTGGCTTAAACCCAAATCACCTAGAAATTAAGCAAAGTTTTCCTCTGCGAACTTCCAGTTAACAATTGCCCAGAAATTTTTCAAGTATTCTGGACGAGAGTTACGAGTATCGATGTAGTAGGCATGCTCCCACACATCACAGGTAAGCAATGGCTTGTCATCAGTTGTCAATGGTGTAGCCGCATTGCTAGTATTAACAATATCAACCGTACCATCGGTTTTTTTAACTAACCAAGTCCAACCTGAACCGAAGTTACCAGCAGCAGAAGCGTTGAACTTCTCAACAAAAGCCTCATAGCTACCCCACTTAGCGTTAATTGCATCTAGTAAAGCACCACTTGGTTGACCACCACCGTTTGGCGCCAAACAGGACCAGTAAAAAGTATGATTCCAAACTTGAGCGGCGTTATTGAAAATACCACCACTTGATGTTTTGATGATGTCCTCTAAAGATTTGCCCTCAAACTCAGTACCTGGCACTTGATTATTCAAGTTTGTAACATAAGTTTGATGGTGCTTACCATAGTGAAACTCAAGTGTTTCTTGAGAAATATGTGGCTCTAAAGCATCCTTAGCATAAGGCAATGGAGGTAAAGTGAAATTACTCATAAATAATCAATCCTTTAACTGTAAATTTAATGATTTTACGTATACTGAAGCACGACCGCTCGCAAACTCCAATTGTAGTTCTTGCTCGACACGCAATTGCTCAGCCGATTGAACTACCTGACCTTCGGCATTATAAACAATTGAAAATCCACGCTGCAAGACCTGTTTGGGGTTAATACTATGCAATAGTTGAACAAATTGCTCAAACTCTTGCTGATGCGTATTTAACTGCTGCTTAATGGCTCGATTTAGTCGCTCTTGCCATTGTAACAAGCGCTCATGCTCTGCCTCTATATTAGGCTTTTTAGCCTCTAAACGCAAAGCAAGTTGCTCTAATTTACCAATCTTATTTAAATATTGCTCTTGCCAATTACGCTCTAACATTTGTTGTAGTTGTAAACGCCCCTCCTCATACTGATTTAATAAGCGCTGAGGTGCTACTAAACGAGGCTTCAACTCATCGAAGCGCATACTCTTTTCAAGTAGTAATCGCTCCATTTGGCGGTTTAAACGTGGCAAAGCATCTGCAAAACGTGACTGGCTATCACGCTCCGTTTTAGCTATTACTCTATTAATTCGTTGTGTAAACTCATCTAAAATTCCGTGCAGACCATAAGCTGCTTTGCTGATCAGCTCTGCCGCTGCTGTTGGTGTCGCCGCGCGTAAATCCGCCACATAATCGGCAATTGTTGTATCTGTTTCATGCCCAACACCGCTTACTATAGGTATAGTGCTTGCCGCTATCATCCACGCTAAGCGCTCATCATTAAAACACCACAAATCCTCTAAACTACCGCCACCACGCACTAACAAAATAACGTCTACCTCTTGCCGTAACTCTGCCTGCGCCAAAGCCCTCATCAACTCGTCAACAGCATCAGCACCTTGTACTAGACTTGGGTAGATAGTCACGGAAAACTGTGGGGCACGACGTCTTAAGGTAGTTAATACGTCCTGCAGAGCAGCCGCCTGCAAAGAAGTCACTATCCCAACGCGACGAGGATAAGAAGGAATTGGCAACTTACGCTCTTCCTCAAACAGACCCTCATTTTTTAACTTGTCTAATATACGCAGATATTGCTCAAAAAGTGTGCCAACACCTGCACGCCTCATTTCATCAACCTGAATTTGCAATGAACCGCGAGCCGCGAATAACGATAATTTGCCTTTCAGCTCAACCATATCCCCTTGTTTAGGTTCAAAATCCAGTTTAGCGGTACGCCCTCGAAACATCACAGCACTCATCGAGCTTTGGTCATCTTTTATAGAAAAATAAAAATGCCCCGAAGAGGCTCTCGTCAGTTGAGAAATCTCCCCCTCTACCCTAAACATGGGTATTTGATAATCCAAGGTGTGGCTAATCAAATGACTTAATTCTGTAACAGAAAGTATTTTTTTGGGGTCCATAACAAATTTTTAACTAGAAATCTAGTGAATATAGAAAATATGATTAATACTTTTCCACAATTAGGAAATTATCTGCTTCTCACTGGGGAAAATTAATTTTTAGCAGCGATACCTTATGAGAAACATAAGGAACATCCGGCAAGCCATTGATTTAAAACGATTATTTATACTTCATTAATATTGCACTCATTTTAAGCAACACCTCGCTCAATACGTAGAAATACGGATCTCAACAAACTTACTCACAAAGTTATCCACATATTTTGTGGATTAAAATTTATTAACAAACAAAACCTCAAAATACCCAATAGATGTAATGACTTAGTCATATTTGTTGAAAAATAATTTAAAGTTGGGCCTCTATCTTACAAGATTTCTTTCTCACGATTTAGAATAGCTCTCTTTCAAAAAACTAATTCATTTTTAGCGCTAAAATTAGCTCCTTAACAAAGTTTCTAATAAAAAGCTAGCGTAAAAAGCAAATAATGTGCAAAGTTGTCCACAACCATTAAAAATAAGCCATTTTATTAAGAGAATTTGCCTTTTATGACCACCAACTCAACAGAAAGCTCAGAAAGGCACTATAAATCATTGATATTAATCATGTTTTTCTATTTCAGAAATACTGCACAACATTTGAGCAACAACCCCTTAAGTACGTATAATGACGGACATGCAGTGCTTTATTCACAAAGTTATCCACAATTTTTGTGGGTAAGTCCTTTAAAACGATTGAAATAGCCGATGACAAGCGAGAAACAAGACAATAAGCGCCATATTAAAGAAAGTTTGACGGAGCAATTACAACAGCAATGGCAAAATGAAGGATGGCTGAGCAAAAGTTTAATCCCCTTGTCCAAACTCAACGGACTAGTACAGCGCATCAGAAAAATACTCTATCAAAAAAACATCAAATCCTCCTATCGAGCGCCATGTCCGGTAATCGTTGTAGGTAATATTTATGTAGGTGGTACCGGCAAAACACCTGTTGTCGCTGCGTTAGTTCAAACCCTACGAGACAAAGGCTATCATCCGGGTATTATCTCCAGAGGTTATGGCGTCAAAATAGGTAAAACAGCGCGAGTAGCTAAAGGCTCTCAGGCTGAGGCAGCTCAGATTGGTGATGAGCCAGCACTACTTGCTCAGTACGCTCCTATTGGTGTACACCCCAAACGTGCTTTGGCGATTAAAGCGTTATTAGAGGGCTATCCACAGACCAATGTGATTATTGCTGATGATGGTCTCCAGCATCTAGCCCTACAAAGAGACCTTGAGATTGTCGTACAGGATGAGCGTGGCATTGGCAATGGATTACTTCTGCCTGCTGGTCCATTAAGGGAGCCTGCAGATAAGCTGACCTCAGTAGATGTGATTATCACTAACCGCAACCACCACGACTTTCGTAACACTAACGCTAAAACCCTCAGTACAAAGCCCCTGCTTGTTGATATGCGCCTACAGCCCTCTGCTTTTGTTAATATTCAAAGCAATCAGCAACTAAGCATAGAGGAATGGCTATCTCTTCACCACAACAACTCAACTGTAGCCGTCGCAGGCATCGGTAATCCACAACGTTTTTTTAACTCACTCGCTAGTTTAGGCATCACAGTTGATGAGCAACATACATATCCTGATCACTACGACTTCAACGTAGAGGATTTTGCTCAATTCAAGCAAGACATTGTTTTAATGACCGAAAAAGATGCCCTTAAGTGCCGTAATTTTGCCGACAATCGCTTTTATTTTTTAAAAGTCAACGCAGAGTTTTCTGATAAGTATTTCTTCGACAAGATAGAGCAACTATTGAAATTTTGACTTATACTTGATGCTTTATTAGTTATAACTTTGGGAAAATTATGCACGAGTTAATTACCAAAAATCTTGTTTGCCCAATAAGCAAAGCACCTCTTAAACTAAGCGATGACCGTAATTACTTAATCTGTGAGCAAAATGGTAAAGCCTATCCGATCGAAAATGGCTTACCAATTTTACTACCTGAGCGCGCAGTGGATAGCGCTACATTAAAAAACGAATAATAGCGTCAAGCTATCACTAGCCATGTACACAGACGCCACTAACAAGCCAGACCTTGACTTTATCGCCGTCGTACCAGCACGCGCCGCCTCAACTCGATTGCCTGGCAAGATGCTAGCGGACATTGCAGGCACCCCGATGGTTGTCCACACAGCGCGTCGAGCACAAGAATCCAAGGCGCGGGAAGTCTATGTCGCCACTGATGATCAAGCAATCTATGATACCGTCATTAGCCATGGCTTTAAGGCCTTGATGACAGATACTAAGCATCCGTCCGGCACAGACAGGTTATCCGAGGTAGCGGCACAATTAGCCCTGCCAGCAGACACTGTGATAGTCAATGTACAGGGCGATGAGCCCTTGATTGACCCTGAGCTGATTAATCAAGTCGCTGCTACTCTGCTCGCTAAGCCGACAGCCGCTATTGCTACAGCTGCCTACCCCATTGAGAAAGTTGAAGCTCTTTTTAACCCCAACATAGTTAAGGTGGTTTTAAACCAACAGGGTGAAGCGATGTATTTTTCACGAGCCCCCATTCCATGGGCTCGTGACGCTTTTCAGGGTGAAGACAAAAAGCTGCCTACCAATATGATGGCCTACCATCATATTGGTCTCTACGCTTATAGAGCACATTTTTTAAGCGTTTTTCCAACTTTGGCTCAAGGTCACCTAGAGCAATTAGAATCTTTAGAGCAGCTAAGAGCTCTTGAAAACGGCTATAAAATTCAGCTATTTATCACAAATGACGCGCCTTCCCCAGGAGTTGATAGTGCTGAGGACTTAGAAACAGTTCGTAATTTTTTTTAATATCCTGAGATAGATCACATTTTTTATCGGCGCTTGAATTAAACTTGTGCACTGTAGCATTCTTTTAGTTGCAATTATAATTATATTAACTTAGAGGAAAACTTATGCGTTTAATTCTACTAGGCCCTCCAGGAGCAGGTAAAGGCACTCAAGCCAACTACATCACTCAGGAGTTTAATATCCCTCAAATCTCAACCGGTGACATGCTAAGAGCCGCCATTAAAAACCAAACCCCCTTAGGTTTGGCTGCCAAGGAGGTAATGGATCGCGGTGATTTAGTATCTGACGAAATCATCATCGGTTTGGTGCAAGAGCGCCTCAAAGATGACGACTGTAAAAACGGCTATTTATTTGATGGCTTCCCTCGCACAATTCCACAAGCAGATGCGCTTAAAGAATCTGGTGTTGCCTTAGACTTCGTCGTTGAAATTGATGTTCCTGCTGAGGATATCATTGAGCGTATGAGCGGTCGTCGCGTCCATCAGGAAAGTGGCCGTTCTTATCACATCAAATTCAACCCACCAAAATCAGAGGGTATTGATGATGTAACTGGTGAGCCTTTGGTTCAACGCGATGACGACAAAGAAGAGACTGTCCGTAACCGCTTAGAAGTTTATCAAAACCAAACCCGTCCGCTTGTTGACTACTATTCTAAGTGGGCAGCTGAGTCTGATGAAAACGCCCCTAAATACGTTCGTATCGAGGGCGTTGGTAAGGTGGAAGACATCTCCAAGCAAATTATGGATACCCTAAAGGGTGAGAAGTAATTTCAAAAACAACTTATAAATAGTTTATAAGCAAAATTAATAGCGGTTTAGGCAAGAAACTTAAATTTCATCCTAATACCGCTATTATTTTTTGTAAATACCAAAGAGGAGCAAAAAATGGATATAACAAATAAAGTCTTTATCGTCACTGGTGCTGCATCTGGACTAGGTGCCGGCACGGCAAAAATGCTGACCGCCCAAGGTGCTAAGGTAGTTTTAGCCGATCTCAATGATGAGGCAGGCACAGCCCTTGCGGCAGAGCTTGGACAGCACTACATCCACTGCGATGTCACTCAAGAAGCTGATGCACAAGCCGTCATTGATGCAGCCGTGAGCTTAGGCCCTTTATATGGACTGATAAACTGCGCAGGTATCGCACCTGCCGAACGAGTCGTTGGTCGCAATGGCCCCCACTCTCTTGAGAATTTCCAAAAAGTTATCGCGATCAATCTAATTGGCAGTTTTAATATGATTCGCTTAGCCGCCGCACAAATGGTCAATAATACAGCCCTTGACACGGGCGAGCGTGGCGTCTTAATTAACACCGCCTCTATTGCCGCCTATGAAGGTCAAATTGGCCAAGCAGCTTATGCCGCCTCCAAAG
>LSQX01235267.1_pt1 | contig 13751 bp, 12 predicted proteins | sample 654561 | NCBI WGS metagenome assembly LSQX01 (sample SAMN04489861, study PRJNA283612) | anaerobic digester metagenome | isolation source: 4 biogas reactors fed with cattle manure at either 37C or 55C with and... | place: Denmark: Kongens Lyngby | collected 2014 | reverse complement strand
TTTCACGAATCCCGAGTATTTCAGCGCCGAAAACCCGCGGGCTGATGCGCCTCCCCAGGCGTCCATGGCGGTCGTGGAGCGTGTTACCGGTTATGTGCGCGGCCTTTACGAGGGCAGGGACGAAAAGGAAGGCAGTGTATTCAACCGTGCCACCCAGGCCTTAAGATCTCCGGGATCTTCCATAAAGCCCATACTGGTCTACGCTCCGGGCATAGAAACCCGCAGCATTACTGCCGCAACGGTTGTTGATGACGTTCCCCAGTATCTGAATAACAAGGAGCCGGAAAAGATGTGGCCGAATAATATTGAAAAGAAGAACTTCGGTCTTACCACCGCACGGGACGGGCTTTTCAAATCAAGAAACGTAGTTGCGGCGCTTTTACTCAAGGACTTTGTAGGTGTAAATACAGGCCTGGAATACCTGGAAAAGGTGGGTATTGACAGGAGGGAAGAACAATACCTGTCGGTTGCCATGGGCGGATTCAACATGGGTATGACCACTCTCGATATGGCAAGCGCCTTTACGGTATTTGCCAACAAGGGGGTTTACACGGCGCCCATCTTCTTTACAGAGATAAGGGATTCCAACGGCCAGGTCATAATGACCGCAGTCCCTGAAAGGCGGCAGGTTTATTCCGAGCAGACGATATTCATCATGGACACCATATTGCAGGATGTTACAGGTCCCGGAGGCACCGCCGCCACCTACGGCAAAGTCAAGTTTACCGAGACCTATACAGATCAGAACGGCAAAGAAAAGGAACGCACCGTGGTATTCCCCACCGCCGGCAAGACCGGGACCTCCGACGAAACCAAGGACAAGTGGTATATCGGGTTTACACCCTATTATGTAGGGGCAACCTGGTATGGTTATGACAAAGCGGTTCAATTGACCAGTGATGAGAATTTTGGCGCGCAGGTAATCTGGAACGCAGTTATGACCAAAATCCACAAGGACATGAAACTGGAACCTGCCGAGTTCTTCGACGAGGTTCCGCCCAATATAGTAGCAAGGGAAATCTGTATGGATTCGGGCAAGATAGCCACCGAGCTGTGCAAGGCCGACCCGAGGGGTTCCAGGGTCCGCAAGGAATACTTTATAGAAGGTACTGAGCCATCCTACAGCGATACATGCAAGGTCCATGTATCGGCGATGGCCTGCAAGGAGGCCACCGACGCCCAGGGGCGCATGCTGCTCGCCACCGAATACTGCCCGCCCGAATCAGCCTTCGTACGGGTATATATCAAGCGCCCCGTGCAATACATGCCTCCATTTCCCGAAAGCCCGTATCCGGAGGACGTGATATATGAACTGCCCGAAGGGGAATACTGCACGATCCATGGCCCGAGCCACGTGATTATTCCACCGGTGACCGAGGATGATCCGGACTCGTCGGGCATCCAGTACCCCGGAGACGAGGATGTTGACATCCACGACCATGAGAATCCGGGCAATGCCCCCGGTGAAGACGACTGGCCTGATCCGGAGGATTTCTGGAGAGGCAGAAGAAGAAGAAACAGGGATTGATTAAGTCCTTATTCAACAGTAAAAGCGGGGCATTTTGCCCCGCTTTTTTGCTGTTCCTTATATTCGCTTAAGGCATCCTTCATCATCTTACATCATGCATCAATGACGCCTGACATCAAAAATCCAACCTCTAACTTCTAACCACTAACCTCTACCCTCTCACCTCTAGCGTCTAACGTCCAACCTCGAAGCTCTTACCTCTGGTGTCTCACCTCTCACCTCTAACTTCTAGCTTCTGTTCGGTTTCGGCCCGAAATACTGGTAATAATAACACAGAAGCCCGCCGTTGAACAGTTTCCTGTTTTTTTCGGCTTTCCTTCCAAAACACCTTTCAAAATGGGTGTCGGCGCTGAGAATATAGAACGACCATGTGTCCAGCCTCTTAAAGACCTCGCTCATGGTCCTGTAGAGCCGGATGTTTTCATTTCTATCCCCGATCCTTTCCCCATAGGGCGGGTTGGTCACTATGAAGCCGTATTTGGCCCTTGAGGACAGATCGGCAACGTCTCTGACCTGGAGGTGGATGCTGTCCTGAACGCCCGCCTGGCGGGCATGGTACTGGGCAATGCTGATGGCCTCTTCGCTGATGTCATACCCCTGTATGGTTATCCCACGGGCAGTCGGCCGGATAAGGCTCTTTGCCTCCTCTATCGCCCGGTTCCATGCAGATTTGGGGATGGCTGGCCATTCCTGGCTATCAAAACCTCGGTTAAGTCCCGGGGCAATATTGCGCTCCATCATGGCCGCTTCTATGGGTATGGTGCCCGAGCCGCAGAACGGATCAATCAATGGCCTTCCGGGGGACCAGCGGCTTACCATGAGCATGGCTGCCGCCAGGGTCTCCTTGACGGGGGCGGAATAGGCAAGGGTGCGGTAACCTCGCTTGTGCAGGCTGTCCCCGCTTGTATCGATGGCCAGGGCCGCCATATCGTTGAGAATGCTGAACTCTATCCTGAACCTGGGTCCGGTTTCGGGAAAGATCTCCATGCCATAGACCTTCTTCAACCTTTCCACCACTGCTTTTTTAATAATGGACTGGCAGTCCGATATGCTCATCAGGGTTGACTTCACGCAGTTTCCCGTAACGGGAAACTGCGCGTCTTTCGGAAGCCACTCTTCCCAGGGAAGGGCCTTTGTCCTCTCAAAAAGCTCATCGAATGTCCTGGCTTCGAACCTGCCGATAGGGACATAGACCCGCCCGGCGCAGCGGAGCCACAGGTTGGTCCTGCAAATGGCTTCAAAGTCCCCTGTAAAATAGATCCTACCGTTGTCGATACGGGTATCTTTATAACCCAGGTGCTTAAGTTCCCTTGCCACCGCTGATTCCACCCCGAAGGCGGCTGTGGCGAATAGTTCCAGATGCTGCATAACCAAACCTTTCTTCCTGTATATACGGGCAGGGACGAATTCCCTGCCCTTGAAGCCTTCAAACTTAATATACAAACATTTTCGGTCACTAATTAAAGCATGATCCGCCCAGGAACTCCCGCAGTATGGAATTGGGCGGGATGTCATCGGCGGGTATCTGCAGGAAGTAGCTTAAAAACTCGATAAGACGCCTTGCCTCCGAATACTGGGGCATATCCTTTGTTATGGAACTGAGCAGCGGCAGGGCATATCCTTTTATGACCAACAGCTCATAGATCAGGGAAGAATTGAACATGGCGTCGGCTTCCTGCTGGAACGGGAAGATATTCCGTTCCTCTCCGCGCCTTACGGCGGGCCACATAGCAATGGTATCGGGAGCATTGGTCCCCCTGAACAGGTTATCCCGGATCATGCGCCTCAAAAGCCTCAGGTCGGTGGTGGGAATGCGGTTATGCTGGTCGATTCTCATGGATGTTATGGCGCTTATATATATCTTGAACTTGTCGGCATCGTCGATGCCGCTGGTAAGCCTGGGATTTAGCGCGTGTATACCCTCGATGATAACCGCGCCGCCATCTTCCAGCCTGATCCTTCGCCCGTTGAATTCCCGTTTTCCGGTTATGAAGTTAAAGGTGGGCATGGCAACCTCCTCACCCTTCAGGAGGGCGTTCATGTCCTGGTTGAAAAGCTTGAGGTCAACTGACTCCAGGGATTCATAGTCGGGCTTGCCATCCTCATCCACGGGGGTCTGGTGCTTTTCCACGAAATAATCGTCCACCGATATGTTAAGCGGCATGATGCCATTCACCCTAAGCTGTATGGCCAACCTTCTGGCAAAAGTCGTCTTACCCGAGGATGACGGGCCGGCTATTAGGATTATCCTCTTCTTCTGGCTGACTATCATGTCGGCGATCTGGGCTATCTTTTTCTCATGGAGTGCCTCGGAGATCAGGATGAATTCATGTATCCTGCCCTTCTTTACCACCTCGTTGAGCCTTCCTACGTCCTCCACCCCAAGGATCCTGATCCAGTTGGTATACTCGGTGAAGACATCAAAAAGCTGCTTGGGCAGCGTAACATCGGGCAACCGTGTCGGGTTTTCTATCCTCGGTACGATCAGCACAATCCCGTCGTTTTCGGCCGCAAGTCCGTAGAGCTTGAGGTACCCGGTGCTCGGTACCATATAGCCGTAGAAGTAGTCCTCTATATCGTCAAAAGTGTAAAGAGAAACATAGTCCTTTTCCCTGAACTCAAGGGCGCGGTAACGGTCCTCCCTTCCCTGGCCCAGAAAGATCCTGCGGGCTTCGTTAATCGGGACAACTCTCTTGACATACTTGTGATCCTGTTCCACCAGTTCCCTCATACGCTTCTCAAGGCGTTCCACATCTTCCTGTGTGACCTTGTAGTCCACAATCTCGAAGAATACACCCCTTCTGACCGAATGCCTTACCTGGAGTTCCTTATCTGGAAACAGGTCATGAACAGCCTTGATCAGCAGGAATTTGAGACTCCTCTGGTAGATACGGATGCCATCGGCGTCACTTAAGTCCACGGTGGTAATGACCGATTCCCGTTCAATTGGATAGGTCAGTTCCCGGATCTCATTATTTACCACTGCCGCCACGATTAGCGATCCCTTTTTTCCTTCCATGCCACGTACCAGGTCCTCAATCCTGGTTCCCTTACAGACTTCCATCTTGCGGCCATTCAAACTGAGCCTGATTCTTGACATTCAGCACTCTCCTTGTACGTTTCTTATATGGCTGTAAATTGCAAGTCCCAATTATTCAGCCTCTCCTATTATATTACCCTTAAGCGGCGTTACCAGTCAAAAATAATGTCGCATATATTCCATAAGGCAGGGACAGGCCGCTGTCCTCACACAATGTCCGGCCTGTACATAATATAAAGAAGGAACAAGCCCGGAGGTACCGGCAATCATGGAGAAATTGCAAGTAACCACTATCTATACCGGCAACAACTGCACCGGTGACGCCATCATCATTCCGGTCATGCCCATCAATCCCGAATACGCAACAGCCTATATCCGGTATCAGACCTATGGCAAAACCTTCCCGCCCGAAGAGGGTTTAAAGCAGGGAACCATCTTCCCGGAACTCAGGGATCACTGGGTCAACAGATAATGGAGGTGAACAGGTATGGATGGCAAAAATGAACTGCTGGAACAGATTCGTGCGGTGGATTTTGCCCTGATTGAGCTCAATCTGTTTCTGGATACGCATCCTTCATGCGAAAATGCCCTGAAAGACTTCAAGATGCTTGCTGAAACCCGCCAGAGGCTTCATAAACAATTTACCGAGAAATACGGTCCTTTAAGGATGATTCACGGCGCAACAGATGACTGCTGGCTCTGGGTCAATGATCCATGGCCCTGGGACAACATGAGATGGGAGGAACTGAAAGGAGGTATGGCAAATGTGGGTTTACGACAAGAAAACCGAGTACCCGATCAATATTAAAAGGCCTGATCCAAGGATGGCAAAACTGATCCTTACTCAATACGGCGGGCCTAACGGAGAGCTGGCCGCATCCCTGCGCTACCTGAGCCAGCGTTACGCAATGCCCAACAAGGAATCCAAGGCAATCCTTACAGATGTCGGAACCGAGGAATTGGCTCATTTTGAGATGGTTGGCACCATGGTCACCCAGCTTGTGAAGGACGTACCTCCACAGGAACTGGAAAGGATGGGTTTTGGTCCTGTTTACGCAATACACGGCAAGGGCGTGTATCCTTCCGACTCCAACGGAGTTCCTTTTACAGCCGCATATATCGAATCCATGAGCGATCCCATCGCAAACCTGAATGAAGACCTGGCAGCAGAGCAAAAAGCGCGCGCCACCTATGAATTTCTCATCAATATGGCTGATGATCCCGATGTCATCGATCCCCTGCGCTTCTTGAGGGAACGCGAGGTGGTTCACTACCAGCGGTTCGGCGAAGCCCTCAGGATTGTCCAGGAAGCCATGCGCCGTAAGAAAATGTACTACAAGCCCGGCAATGTGATGGGGCTGGCCGACAATATGGATATGTACGGCAAAAAGGATATGTCCGGCAAGATAAATATTATGCCTAACCCAATGGACTCCAACCCGGTTTCTCCTCTTAACATACATAACATACCGGGTCCCGTCATGCCAGATATCAAACCGGATAAGAAGAAATAGAAAAGCCGTGAAGGAATTGAAGCAGACCTTATGAGGCCTGCTTTTTGTTTGCCTAAACATAGGTTCTACCATGCATTTTCGATTACCCCGCATTTCTCATATTTGGAATTTTGCCGGATTTAAGCTGTACTGAAGCATATGAAGTGAACTCGTGCAGGTTTTGCAAATAGCAGAACAGCCGCCTCTAAATGAAACGCGAGTTGTTTTCTTCCCATTCCGGTGCCCGGCCTATGTTTCTCACTTCCCTGCACAGTGAAAGCAGTTCGTTTCCATCCATGCAGGATATGACATGGTTGTAGCAGTAGTAGCGAGTATTATGTTTGAAGCCGCCCAAAGCAACAATAAGTCCTCGGAAGACCTGGTTTCTTCTCATGCACCAGGCCAGCTTCATGGCGGTTTCCACTTCGATCATGTCATGGAGGCCGGTCTTAAAGACCTCGACGTACTGCAGCCCGTTGAGTTCCAGGCCGTTTTCGTATTCGCCGCACCCGTTGGTAAGTCTCACATTATACCCCTTTCTTCTCAGGACCTCCACAACAAGCTGAACAAACTCCCTATGGCTCAGAAATAGGAAGTCCTGCCTATACTCAACTATCTCAATGAAACGGCTGACCCTGGTCCTGAGAAAATAACCCTGTATTGCTTTATAGAAACCATATATCGCTGACCCTGCCAAAAACAGCAGCATATAAAACATTAAAAGGACAATCATGGCCATCACCTGCGCCTTATTCTGCTTTGATAACCGCCATTCATGCATGGAGTATCCTGCTAACGCAAAATTGGGTCCTCATGATGCGGGTGAGCCTGTTGTAAGTTTTCTGAAGCGATGATATGCGTCTTCCCAGGCGCTGGTATTCTCCGGCTCGTAAACCTCCACCGGGAAGGACTCCCATACGAGGTGTCGCGCTTCTCTTAAGTCCTTTACCTCTCCCCGGGCTACGAGCTGGCATACGATATTCCCTGTGGCCGTCGCCTCCACTGGTCCGGCCAGTACGGTCTTTCCTGAACAGTCGGCGGTCAGTTGGTTCAGCAGACGGTTACGGCAGCCTCCGCCCACAACATGGATCGCGTCAAGTTTCCTGCCCCTTACAAGCTCAAGCTCTTCTGCCACCATCCTGTATTTCATGGCCAGGCTTTCAAGCACACAGCGGATGATCTCTCCCTTGGACTGCGGCACCTTCTGTCCCGTTTTCTCGCAATAGGCCCGGACCTTTCGCGGCATGTCGCCAGGCGAGAAAAAGCTGTCGTCATTGGGATCGATAAAACACTGGAAAGAACTGCTTTCTTTTGCAAGCCTGTTTATCTCGTCATAGCTTAAGCTCTCTCCTTCTCTCGCCCAAAAAAGCCTGCACTCCTGGATAATCCACATGCCCATGATATTCTTTAGTACCCGCTTGTTTCGTGTAACACCGCCCTCATTGGCAAAGTTCAGGCTGAAAGTGGTTTCATTGACAATGGGAAGATCGGATTCAATGCCTATCAGTGACCATGTCCCGCTACTTATATATGCATAATCCCCGCCGGACGCGGGAACAGCCGCGACGGCGCTGGCCGTGTCATGGCCGGCTACGGCAATGGCTTCCATCAATGGTATATTGAGCTCTCTTAGGACATCCTCCCTGACGGGGCCTACCCGGGTGCAGGCGTCTGTAATCCCGGTAAAAATATGGGCCGGGATTCCCATCATGCCGATCATGTCCATGTCCCAGTCGCCGGTGTTCACATCCAAGAGCTGGCTTGTGCTGGCAATGGTATATTCGGTCGATTTGACGCCCGTTAAGAAATACCGCAGAAGATCGGGTATGAAAAGAAGTGTTTTCGCGTTCTCCAGCATATAGGGCTGCTGCTTTTTCGTCGCCATAAGCTGGTACAGGGTGTTTAACTTCAGGAACTGGATACCAGCCCGCTCATACATCTGCTTCTTAGGACAGATTTCAAATCCGGCTTCCATCATGCCTTCTGTCCTTAGGTCCCGGTAATGGTAGGGATTTCCCATAAGGTCCCCGTTCTCGTCCAAAAGGCCGTAGTCCACGCCCCAGGTATCAATACCGATACTATCGGGGCAATACCCCATACCGGCCGACTTTATAATGCCCTGCTTCATCTCATGGTAAAGCCATAGGATATCCCAATAAAGGCTTCCGCTGACCATAACCGGCTCATTGGGGAAACGGTGGGTTTCAACCAGTTCCAGCCTGTTTCCGTCAAATCGTCCGGCTATGGTCCTTCCGCTTCCGGCGCCAAGGTCGACAGCGATCATAGTCAGTTTATTCATCTTTCATGCACCCCTTCTGCTACTAATTATACATAAAACAGTAATGAAGGAGGGGGATTATAAAGATATTCTGCTGTCATCCAGATGATAAGATACACCCGGGTTTACATCAATCCCAATGGTTTTAAAAACCTTTCATAGAATAAGGTATAATAGGATCAGATAGCCATTGGGAGGGTCTATGAAAAGGGCCATTTTTCTTGTGGATATGAATGCCTTCTTTATAAGCTGTGAAACCACCCGGCGTCCGGAGCTGGCGGGTGTTCCTGCTGCTGTGGCCGGTGACCCTAAAAAGCGCAGCGGGATTATCCTGGCAGCCAATTACGAGGCACGCAGGTACGGCGTCAAGACCACCATGACCGTGGGAGAAGCGAAAAAACTGTGCCCCGGCATCGCCCTTGTCCCTCCTGACCATTCCTTTTACGAGGTAATGTCCAAACAGGTGATGCAGCTTCTTTCAAACTATACCCCTGTTATCGAACAAGCTTCCATAGATGAGGCATGGCTTGACATGACCGGCTGCGAGGCCCTGTCAGGAAGCCCCCGCGAAGCGGCTGAGCGGATTATGAAGGATATCAGGGACAAGCTGGGCCTTTGGTGCTCCATTGGCATATCCGAGAACAAGTTCCTGGCAAAGATGGCCGCAGAAATGAAAAAGCCCCTGGGCATAACCGAACTTTGGATCCGTGATGTGCCCGGGAAGCTCTGGCCCCTGAATGTGGGAGCCATGTACGGGATAGGGAAAAAGACCACCCAGTTCCTTGAGAAGCTGAACATCAGGACAATCGGGGAGCTGGCCGCCATGGACCCTGTCGTACTTTCTGAATCCCTGGGAAAGATGGCCTTTGAGATCCACCAGAGAGCCAACGGCATAGATGACGCCCCGGTAACGCCCCACTCCCCCGATGAGATGAAGTCCATCGGCCGCTCCACCACCCTGCCCAGGGATATTACCGACCTGGAGGAAGCAAGGAAGGTTATCATGGAGCTTTCGGAAGACATTGCCATGTCGGCCCGCCGCCACAGGAAAAAGGGACGGACCGTGCAGATAACCATAAAGTACAGCGATTTTAAAACCATCACCAGGCAGACCAGGGTTTTCCCCACAAATCTTGCCCGGGATATCATGCAGGCCGGGTTCAGGCTGCTTGAGAACAACTGGAACAGGTTCAGGCCTGTGCGCCTCCTGGGAATCTCCATCAGCGGGTTCGAGGATGATTGCAGCGACCAGATTTCCTTGTTCGACCAGCAGGATACTGGCCATGACAGGGTGAAAGAGGAGAAGCTGGAGATAGCCCTGGACAGAATCCGCCAAAAATACGGCCCGGATAAAATCAGCAGGGCCGCACTGATCAAAAAAGAGGAATAGGGCGGTTTTCTTACAGGACCAGGTCCGAAAGGCGGACTTCGGGATTTCCCAGCCACCGCTCGGGCACAAATGTACCATGGCAGTCCGAGCCGCCGGTTACAAGAAGTCCGTGGGCAGCGCAGAACTTAAGAGCATACCGGGTTACTTCCTCACCGTTCTCGATATGATAGCATTCAATACCCTGTATCCCCAACTCAAGCATGTCACTTAGCACAGCACGGTAATCCGGGTTATAAAAGCTCGCTCCGGGATGGGCAAGAACCGCACACCCCCCGGCTTTCTTTATTACTGAAATAACATCTTCCGCGGAATGAAAGACTGAAGGCACGAAAAAAGGCAAGTCGCCAGGGAACAGGGCAAAGAACTCCCTGTAATCAGTGCAAAGCTTCTTATCTATGCAATAGTTCAAGGCCTTCCAACCGCCCCTGCTGTGGTCGTCCTCATAGCGGTCATAGTCCTCGGCGGACACATGGGGATATTTGCTCTCCAGGAAGGCTATCGCCCCTTTATCCCTCATTTCCATTCTCTCCTCCTGGTCCTTCAGGAGTAATCTGAGGCGGCTGTTCTCAATATCGATGCCCAACCCAAGGATATGATAGGAATAGCCCTCATGAAACGAATCGATCTCCACCCCAGGTATTAAGAAGACACCATGCGCTCTTGCCAGAGCGGATGTCCGGGACACATTATTAATGGTATTATGGTCGGTGAGGGCAAAGATCCTTATCCCCGCCGCCTTCACATGCTTTACCAGTTCTTCCGGCGGCCAGGTCCCGTCCGATGCGTTGGAATGTACATGCAGGTCTACCCTGACATCCCGGGGATCGTCCTTTAAACCCTGATAATACTTCTCCAGCATGGTTTACTCCTTTTCTTAAACCGACTGTTCATGAGATATATTGCGATTATTATACCCCATATTCCTGTTGCCCGAAAAGGGCTTTTTTCCGGGGCTGTCAAAGGCATATATAAGATAGAAAAATGTACATTATTATGGTATTATCTTATATATCAGATTTTAAATGAAAACTATCCCGTATTCTGCAATGCCGGCTCGCAACCTGAAAACCTGTACTCTAAAGCCAGCATTTGACCTTTCACAGGAGGCTGTCATGTCACTGCAACTCCGAGGGAAAGGAGAGGGTAACAGCGTTGAAAAAGAAAACGATCGTCATTGCCAGCATTGTTCCAGCGGTTTGTATCATACTGCTTGGTATACTGCTGAGTATACAGCTGATACCGGCTTTCCGGCCTGTCAGGTTTAAGGACAAAGTCTTTGAAGCATCCATCCGGAAGCTTATCGGAAAAGAGGAGGGCAAAATACGCAGAATCGACCTTGCAGGAATAACCGAAATGGGAATATCGGGCAATAAGGTATTTTCCGAAATTTCAAAAAATACCTTCAATTATGACGGTTGGTTCAATGACGGCTGGTACGATAGAGAGAGTATCAGCAATGGTAAAATAGAATCTTTGAATGATTTAAGGATGTTCCCGGAACTTAAAAAGCTATCCGTCTGCTTCCAGCCGCTGATAGACATAAATGCTTTTAAATATCTGACAAATCTTAAAGTGCTGGACTTGTCCAATAATAACCTTATGTTTATCAACGCTTTGGAAGAAGCAGCGAATCTGAATGAGTTGAACCTGTCGGGAAACAAGATCAAAGATATCAGCGTATTAGAAAAACTATCGAATCTTGAGGTATTGAACCTCTCCAACAATAACATCCGAGATATAAATGCACTAACAAGTCTGACAAATCTAAGAGTATTGGATTTGTCAATAAACGATCTTGGAAAAATCAGTGCGTTGGAAGAGTTAACAAATCTTGAGATCTTGAACCTGTCAAGAGCAAATGTTAGTACAATGGGCATCCATAAGTAAGCTTTCGAAACTCAAGGCGTTGAACCTTTCTGGAAACACTGAGATCAGAAACATCACACCACTAAAAGAATTGAAAAGTCTCCAGGTATTGAACTTGTCTTTTACATATATTGATTCACATGATTTTAAAACATTTGAAATGCTTCCAAATCTCAAGGTATTGATCTTATCCGATCTTTATATGATTACAGATATCAGTCCGCTAAGTAACATTACTAACCTTAAAATATTGAACCTATCTTACAATACCATCAGCGATATAACCCCATTGGAAAAACTTACTGACCTTATTGCAATAAATTTAAGCAATAACGAGATCAGCGATATCAGCGTTCTGAAAAAACTAACCAACCTCAGGCTTATAAACCTGAAATGCAATCCAATAAATGATGCTGAAATCACGGAACTTAAAAATGCGTTACCCAAAGCAATAATACTGTATTAGCTTGTATTTTCACGTGACATATGCATTTAAGAACACAGTCTTTACAAGTTCACAGATCGCAATTAATTGATGAAAGAGCAAAAATGAGATAAGTCTGGTGTAGGGCATAAAAGCCCTGCATTTTTTGTATCAATATATGAACACATACATTTTGGGCAACTATAATATATGCAGTTATATTTATCTATGGGGATTGTCAACGCCGGAGTATTTTTGACCCAATGGAGGTGCGGACATTTTTCTGGACTTTTTCATGCCACTAAACCTTTACTACGTCTATAGTCCATAGGACTCATCGCCCCAAGAGACATCTTGATTCGCTTCTCATTATACCATACCAGATAACTATCAAGTTCGTTGATGAACTGTTCTATACAAACACCTTGCCAGGAACGGTTGTAAAACATCTCATTTTTAAGCCTTCCAAAGAAACCCTCACAAGCAGAATTGTCCGGCGAACAGCCTTTCCTGGACATTGACCTGATTAATCCGGCTTTTTCGACTCTTGAGAGCCAACCTGGCCATCGATAATGGCTGCCCCTGTCTGAATGTATTATTGGATGCTCTTCATCCGATAGCTGACTCATGGCGTCGTCCAGCATTGTATTGACCAACTCTGCATCCGGGCTTGTCCCTATTGCCCAACTTACTACCATCCCATCAAAGCAGTCAATTATTGGTGAAAGATAGACCTTGCCGGCAGGTATATGGAATTCAGTAAGGTCGGTTAACCATTTTGCATTTGGAGTATCTGTGTGGAAATCACGGTTGATTATGTTTTCCGGAGCAGGACTTATTTCTCCCTTATATGAACTGTAATTTCGTTTTTTCTTGTATGGTATAATAAGCTGTTCTTCTTTCATTATCCTTCGTATAACCTTTTCTGAAACTGTTGTCCCTTTACCCTTTATTGTTGCATGTACCCGCCTGTATCCATAGCGGCGTTGGTTATCATAAAAAATCTCTGTTACCTCTGTTCTCAAGCTGGCATATTTATCAGGTTGTTTCTGGGTTTCTTTTTGATAATAATAACTACTTTTTGACAATCCAGTCGTCTCAAGCAGGTCATTCAGTGGATATTTTGTCCTGAGGGCATCGATCAGTATTGCTTTTTCTCTATTTGTCAGGTCCCGCTGACTGAATATTCTTATGTGGCGGAGCCACGAATCCGGAGTGGCGTGAGCCACCTGTCCGGAGTCGTGAGCCACCACATGAATTGTAATTGAAAGGCTAGCTATTCACTGAGCGCTTTATCCAGCCCGTATACTTCACGCATTGATATGTCTTTTGATGGATCAATGCTCTCAATATTGATTTTGTAGGCATCGTGAACAATACGGTCAAGTATGGCATCAGCAATGGTGCTGCTGTTGCCGCCAAGCTGCTCATACCAACCTTCCTGACGGAACTGAGAGCAAAAGATAGTTGAAGAGTTCCTTCTCCGTTTGTGAACTAACTCAAAGATGTCCTTGCATTCAGATTCATTAGGCTTAAGCAAGAGCCATTCATCAAGAATCAGTAGAACAGGCTTTGTGTATTTTGCAAGAATCTTCTTGTAAGTGCCCTCATTGCGTGCCATCTCAAGATCTAGGAGAAGGTCAGGCATTCTGACATACTTAACGGTGTAGTACTGCTTACAGGCTTCCATGCCAAATGCACAAGCCATATAGGTTTTGCCGCTGCCGGTAGC
>LSQX01242828.1_pt1 | contig 13752 bp, 6 predicted proteins | sample 654561 | NCBI WGS metagenome assembly LSQX01 (sample SAMN04489861, study PRJNA283612) | anaerobic digester metagenome | isolation source: 4 biogas reactors fed with cattle manure at either 37C or 55C with and... | place: Denmark: Kongens Lyngby | collected 2014 | reverse complement strand
ATTCCATCGTTCCTTGGGCATCAAATTTTGCCACAAACATCTGGCTGACCACCGTCTGACCACCGATGATCAGGGCTGAGTTGGGGTCTCTACTTGCGGCGTTCTCCCCAGCTAGATAATACACATCACGGTCGGGGTCATGCGCCATACGTATCCTGTTGTAGGCATGACCGGTTTCCTGGATCTCGAAGGTTATATAGCCCAGGTACGTCCCCTGAGCATTGTAGCGGATGGTGTGGAACCCGTCGGCAAGGGTATCGCCCTCGATGATGGGGTAGATAACATCCCCCGTAACAGGGTGTATTCTACTGTTTACGTCCAACAACCAGTGTTGGGTGCCGTCCGGATCTACCATCAGGTCTGTATAGTTATAGGCAAGTAGGTCAAAGTTAGACATATCGTCCGGCTGGGGCATGATGAGTTGTTGGAAGTTTCCCGAGGTATCGTAACGGATCAAAAAAAAGTTTTTTTTGTACAGGTTGGGGTCATCTGAATACGGGATGATGGTATCGGTGTCAAAATGCGTGAGGTATTCCTGACCGGTCCACGGGTCTTTTTGTGCGGGGAAAATGGCCCCCGTCATATAGACATGCCCCAAGGTGTCAATGCCAACACGGGGTCCGGAGCTACTACGGTAGCCACTGATGAGCTTGGACCAGCGGTAGTTCCCCTGGCAGTCGTAGCTCGCCAACAGCAGCGCCCGGGAATGATCGTGCTGCCCATAAAAGGGCAAGGGACCCGCACCGCTCAAGGTGGGACCCTGCAGTCCCGGACCGCCGCCCACCCTCGAAACAATGTAGGTATTGCCCTGAGCATCCACCGCCATATCGTCCACCGTCTCACGGATGGGAATGCCGTTTTGATCGACAGTGCCACTGCCCCCGCGAATCCCCCACCGCCAGTCCGGCTGTTGGGCGGTCATGCATAAGGGAAACAATAGGAATAAAAGAAAAAAAGAATTGATGGGTAGGATGAATGGTTTCATTTTTTTAATTTTTAAGAGTGTACTAACATGTGTGTTATTTTTTATTTCTCTTACTTCTTTACAATCTTCACGGTTTCTCGTTGTCCCGCGCTGTTGGTCACTTGAAGCAGATAGATTCCGTTTTGGGCATCTTCAAGAGAAATCCAGGTGCTGCCTACCGAAGCCGTGCCCCATTGAAGCCGCCTGCCGGAGAGGTCAAAGAGGATATAGGATAGCGATTCGCTGCACTCCAAGGTAAACCCTGTTTGCGCCGGGTTTGGATAATAACTAAACAAGTCCCGAGCCAGCGGTTCCGGGGTTCCCAATAAAAATGGATCTATCCACATACACCACGTATCGTAACCGCAACTGTCATCATACACCGTCAGACACACCCAATACTCCCCGGCATCTGTATAAGTGTGGGTGGCGGTAGTGGTGGTAAGGGTTTCCTCCAACCCATTACCATAAGACCACTCCAAACGGTCAAAAGGAGAGCCGCCCGTGTAGGTAAAAGACACGGTGCCGCCGGCGGAGACGGTATGGGTAAATTTAGACTGCGGAAGGGTGCAGTTACAGGGGTTCTTGCCATACTTCGCCACAAAAAAGTTGGTTTTGGAACCCGACTTATCAAGCGTGTCGTTTGCCACAAAAAGACGCGATTCATACTCCCCGCCCACATAGACATTCCCGCGAGAGTCTGCGCCCAAAGCATTTACGTATTCACCGGCTCCAAAATTGCTGTCGATGGTGTCCATGGCAATAAAGCTGCCGTCTGCTTTGTTGAAGCGTGCCAGAAAAACATCATAACCGCTGTTGGGCACTACAGGATACTCTTCACTACCCCATTTGATACCGCCATGCGAGCCGGCAAAGATGATTTCTTGCCCATTGACTGCCGTTGCGCAATTAGGTGTGGCATTATTCGAACTGCCGTGGGTGCCCCAAACCACATTACCCGCAGGATCCATTTTAATGAGGGCAGGGAAGGTAGATGGACCAATCGCATTCTGTGCTGTAAACGTGAGAAATGTTACCGGGGTTTGCCCAAATCCTTGCATTCTTGCGGCTAGATAAATATTACCCGCCGGATCCAAACCCGGGCGCACCGGGCAAAAAAGACCGAAGTTTAAATCAGGGCTTGCCTCGCGAAGCCATTCCATCGTTCCTTGGGCATCAAACTTTGCCACAAACATCTGGCTGACCACCGTCTGACCGCCGATGATCAGGGCTGCATTGGGATTGTTATGAAATCTGTTCTCTCCCGCCAAGTAATAGACGTCCCTTACCGGGTCATGCGCTAGTCGAGCCAAAAAGGGCATAGCCGCCTCCGTATCAGATATTGCCAGCTTGATATTCCCGAGGTAGGTTCCGTCCGGCTGGTACTTAAGGATATGAAGCCCCTCTGTTAATGTGTCGCCCTCAAGCACCGGAAGGTGCAACGTGCCGTCGTAGGTGGTATAGTTCTTGGCACGGATAAAGAGGTGTTGGGTACCGTCCGGATCTACCATCAGGTCATGTGGAAATGTGTGACCAGCTGCGATAATATCCACGCTGTCCGATTGTGGCATGATAAGCTGCTGAAAATTGCCCGAGGTATCATAGCGAGCCAAAAACATCCTTTTTTTGTATTCGTTAACGCTGTTGGAATAGGGGAAGATACTGTCAGTGCCGAAGTGGGTCAAGTACTCTGTATTGGTAATAATATTTTTTTGCGATGGAGAAAGAGAACCGGAAAAATAAACATGTCCCAAAGTATCGATGGCAACACGTGGGTAGAATGCAGCGGGACCATAACCACTTACCAGCTTGGACCAGCGGTAGTTCCCCTGGCAGTCGTAGCTCGCCAACAGCAGCGCCCGGGAATGATTGTGCTGCCCATGAAAAGGCAAGGGACCCGCTCCGCTCAGGGTAGGTCCCTGCAGTCCCGGACCACCGCCCACTCTCGAAACAATGTAGGTATTGCCCTGAGCATCCACCGCCATATCGTCCACCGTCTCACGGATGGGAATGCCGTTCTGATCGACAGTGGCACTGCCCCCGCGAATCCCCCACTGCCAGTCCGGCTGTTGGGCGGTCATGCATAAGGGAAACAATAGGAAGACAAGAAAAAAAGAATGAATGGAGAAGTTAAAAGGTTTCATTTTTTTTAAATTTTTAAGAGTGTAATAGCGTTTATTTTTATTATTTATTCTTTTTATGAAGCGCCCCCCTTTTTAAGGAGGGGGCTTTCTTGTGTTGCTTCATTTTTAGATGGGTTATTTACGTAAAATTATACGTTTATAGCCTTGTACCTCGCCCTCTTTTCGGAGCACGGCAAGGTAAACCCCATTTGCAAAATTATTCATGTCCAGTTGCCATTCGCCTGTGGAGTTATGTAACATTTTTTGGAAGAACAACCTTCCGCTAATATCGTACAATTCCAGAGAATATCCGGTGGACGGATCCAGTGGTAATCCACTGTATTTAAGGATCGAAACTCCTGTAGAAGGGTTGGGCGACACGGTAAGATCCATAGAGCTTGTTGCCTGCTTCATAGAACCACAGGGAGGGAGGTTTACCGAAAACTCTATAAGGCACTTGTATGGCTCCTCATCATTCCATGAATCTGCCACAAGCAACAGGTCGATGGTGCCTCCCGTAAAGGCAGCGTTGGGATAAAACTCCAACTGCAGAAGATTGGGTCCGTTAAACAGCAACCCCCCACCGGGCACAATAGTGCCATTGCCCGAGGTTTCCTGTAAGGTATAGCTTAAGTCCGGATATGGGTTGTAGACATACACATTTATAATATAATAACAGTTGCCGTACCTATCCACTTCTGAACGCATATCTTCCACGCGTATTTCCTCCATTCTACAGCGTCTGCAATTAGGATTCAAAACCCACTCCATCGACTCACTCTCTACCCTGCAATAACCATTATCCAGAATAAGGGTATAATTGCCATCTCCTGCATACGATTGAGGAGCAACAAAACCATGACCGGAATTTATAGGATTGGTATCCAGCCTCCACTCCCAGTATTCAAAGGGTAGGTTTGGTCCTGTAAGATACGGATTGGCGGCTGTTTCTTCACAAACCGTATAGCAACCTGTGGGATGTACCCATATATAGGCATTTGGGTTAAAGGGGACATCGATTTCTGTACTGTTGCGGCATCCATAGTCGTTGATAAAGGTGACCCGATAGGGTCCGCCTTTATGCACAAAGATATCGGATCCTGACTGGCCGTCACTCCAGATAAAAGTACCTGATTCATCAGCACTAGCAGATAAGTGAACCGTGTATTGAGCACAATCTAAAACTTTAAAATCAACCCGGGGCGCTGCGGGCGTGGGATTTACCGTGACTGTGAACTGAGCGGTATCGATACAGCCGGAAGGTGCAGTGATTTCCAGGCCATAGATATAGGTGCCGGGGGCATTTTCCTGTGTGGTAATGATCTGTTGATTGTTGAACTGGGGCAGATTTTGGGAATTGCGTGTCCATGCATAGCTATAATCGTCATTTTTTCTCGTGCTTTCCAGGGTAAAGAGAGAACCGCTGCACACCTCATAGGGGCCGCTAATGTTTGCTGTTGGGGTGTCCAAAAACTCCACAAAAACAGAGGTTACTCGTTCAACCAAACAGCCCGCACTGTTTTCTACATCCAGCGCATACTCACCGGGCTGAGTGGCTTGAAAGATGCCCGTGGTATTAGTGGCGACCAGATTACCTTTAAAATACCAATAATACATAACGGGAAGATTAATCCCTCCTGTTGAATCATCATAAGTCAGGGTTATCGTTTCCCCAAAGCAATCGGTCTGAGGTGTAAGCGTTATGGTACCCTCCATGTCATTACCTTCTATATCGATTGGATGGGTTACCACTACCGAACAGCCATAGATGTTGGTAATGGTCAGGGTAACGTTATAAGTATCCGCAGCACTAAAAACCCGTACCGGATCCGGCAGGGAGTTGAAAGCTTGGTCATCAAAATCCCAAAGATAGGTTAAGTTGGGGTCGTTCACCTGTGCGCTAAAGGGTACCGGGGTTCCCATACAAGCCTCCGTAGGTGCAACGATAGTTGCCTCAGGAAACGGGAGGAGGTCTATGATAAGCTGCTTGCTGCAGACAAAAGAGCCGGGAGTAGTCGTGTCAATAATATCGACCCTAATGGTATGCTGCATGCCGGGGTTTACCTGAACAGTAATGGGACCACTGCCCGTGCCTACATTTACATTGTTAAGAAAAAAGGTAGGGGTAGGAACAGGAGTGCCTGTAACATAAGAGGAGGTATCATATATGGTAAGGTCATACATGCCCGGCGTGCTGCTGCAAGAAACTGTATAGCCCACCCCTGCTATGTATGGGACGACGATCTGTTCTGTCTTAGTTAATATTACTTCACAGTAGTCTCCATTATCATCTATCCCCGCATAAGTAACTTTGTATTTAATGGTGTATGTTCCGGGAATACTATATTCTATCTGTGCGCTGTTGATATTTGAGCTTAAAAACGTTCCTCCGACAGAGATCCATTTAAAATCTATTGGTGTACCCGTATAACTTGCCGTAACATCCACCGTACCACAGGCTGTTAGCTGGGGGGTAACATCTGTAATTTCCCCTGAGAAGTAGCAGGAAACATCAGGAGGTAAAGATCCACATTGATCTTCTATGATGCTAAGGATATTGCTTTCAGTCACACACCCATTGTCACCTACAATAACTGCATAATAGTTTCCAAAATCTTGTGGAATAAACTCTCCCGTTGCTGAATTGTAATATTGATCTGCAGGGAGGCCGGTTAAATCATCAAACCAATTAATTTGAGTGGCAGTCGGATAATTGGTATCTATCACCAGATTAAAGGTTGGAGCAGCAGCTAGTAAATCTGAAAGATCGCAATAGGCACCTCCTGTTTGTGGAGTGATTAAGGCTACGGGAGCAGGAATAACATTTATAGAAAAACTTGCTGTGGAGGTGCCCAAGCAACCGTTGGGATTAGTAACAGTTACCGTCACTACATAATTGAGCTGCCCCGTACTGAGTGCATCGTAGGTGTGGGTTGGGGAAGGATTATTAGAAGTGTTGGTATTTCCATCACCAAAATCCCATACTATGGAACTATAAGAATTCAGTCCTCCGGGGGTCTGAATCCCAAAAGTTACAGGTGCATCCCTACATACTGTAGTGGGAGCGGTTATTGTGATATCCGGAGCTTGCTGTACAGTGACCTGATAAGTTTCTGTATAAACTTGCTGACATTTTTCCACATCTACGATTATTGTTGCCACCGTAGGCGCTGATACATTGTTCCAAAGAATTTCTACTTCGTCTTCTTGGGGATAATTAACGACACTCCCCAAATAGTCAGGGCTTATGGTCCAAGTGTACTTGTCACCTTCTGTCTCGTTTACACTGTAAATTTCATAAGTACTGGAACAAGCCACGGTAGCACCTGAAATTTGGAAGTCCACCTCTATCGGCACAACTGTTTTTTCCACCCACGGTGAAAAACACTGCCCTGTACGGTTACGTGCCCTTACTTTGTAGGGGCCTGTAGGATTTGCTGAAAAAGATACAGAAATCTCTTGACCCGGATTGCCGTTTATGATGGTCCCATTGTCCACTTCCCAATAGGTGTTGGTGCCCGGAGGTGGGATGTTTGGCACACTAAAAGAAATGGGAGTACCCAAGCAAAACTCATCCGAACCATCAATGGACTGTGGCGCGTCAGGGACACTGTTTACCCGTACAATAAATGCATTATCAATACAAAAGCCCCCTTCTGCTGAAATAGCATAAGTGCCCGGATGCGGGAACTGTACGTTCAAATGATTTCCAGAAAATGTATGATGAAACCCTTGTGGACCGTTTACACGCCAATTTGCAAAACCGTTATTGCTCAGGTTGTAAGTGCCAAAATCATCAACACATCGTGAACTGTGACCTTGTATCGCTACAGAAGGGATAATGTTGATTTCCTTTGTGGCAGTTCCCCCACACCCCAACAGTGTGTTGGTATAGGTTGCGGTCAATATATAATTACCGGGGGTGTGTGCTTCCAAAATAATCTCGTTGTTTTGGTCGCTAGGGATAAGGACAGCTCCCGATCCCTGAATTTGCCACTCCACCTCTGTAGTAGGCCATCTGGGGATACTATACCTCACCTGTTGCCCTTGGCAAATTTCATCAGGACCATCAATTTTGATATTATCTTTTATTACCGGAACCTTTATGGTTACCGGCTTATTACAAGGCACATCGCATCCTTCAGGAATAAACGTAAGGTAGCCGAATCCGTTTTCATCCACATTATCCCATTGAACCGATACCGATTTTCCATTTTGTGAAATTATGGTTCCTCCATCCACTATCCATCTATAATCCTCGCAATGGAGTTCGTCAGGATCGGGATATTCATCACTGGGTGCAAACCCTATGGTGTATGTTTCAACACCATTCTCACAAACCAAACTATTGCATTGAATCTGTAGCCCTGTTTCTAAAACTTCGAATAGGATCTCTATTTGTTCTGAACAGTTGCATTCATTTGTCACGGTTAGCGTAACACTGTAAAGACCCGACTCAGTAAAAACATAACTGGGTTCAAAATCATATAAATAATCCGTCCCTGTTGGACCATCAATCCTCCACTCGTGAGCGATAAGTGCCGACCCGCCTTCCGTTTTAGAAAAATTTTGGAAATAAACGGTTTCATCTTTACAGACATATATAATACCGGCGTCATAATTTGCTTCGTCGTCAAGAGTCGGTGCAATATGAAAAAAAGGTCTTGGTTTTGGCGTTTTTTCAATACAGATTTGCTCTTGAAACCTTCCACCGTTTAACATCTGAATGTCTATAGAAAGACTACCCCAACCCTGCCCGCCCCATTGAACAGTCACATCAGTATTTGTAGAGTTGATAATTGTACCTCCGGATGCAGTAAAGAAAACAGTTGACCATTGTAAAGGGTCACCGCCAATTAATTGATAAGTAACCGTGCTTGTTGCACATACCTTTAAGCAGAAATCTTGATTTTCCACATTAAAATCATAGACATATTCAAAATCGGCAATCTGGCAGCCAACATACTTATCCCACATAATTGCGGAAGGTGCTTGAGAAATTCCCATGAAAGAAAACATTGTAACAACAAACAGAAGAATTGCTGTTTTTAATCGGAAGAATGGTAAATTTTTCATAAGGTTAGATTTTGATGGTTTTTAAATATACATAAAATTTTTACATAAAAAAATCATAATATGCTATCAAATAGTCGTTAAAATACCTGTAAGTCCTTATTATATCTGATTTCATAGCAATTTTAAATTTATTGCACAAACACAGTGTTTTAACATAAGATTAACATTAATGGATTAGAGTGACTTTTAAATACAAGGCAAAAACAGCTTAGGAAAACGAAGTATAAAGGGCAAAGGAGCGCTATTGTCTCTGAAGATTTTCGAAACACGGAGAGTTCAGATTCTTTAAAATTCAGTTGCACTTTACCAAAAGTCAACATTTTTCCGGGTTTAGTGATTCGGACTCCTTGCATTTCGTATTTTTGCCAAAATTGATTTTTTCCCTATGGATATTAACTTCAATAAAAACGAAGACCACAACAAACTTCTCGTTTCCGATTTAAAGAGAAGATTGGCCAAAGTCAAATTGGGCGGTGGTCAAAAACGAATTGAAAAGCAACACCAACAAGGCAAACTCACTGCCCGTGAACGCATTGATTTTCTGTTAGACCCGAATGCTCCCAGTATTGAAATCGGCGCTTTTGCAGGCGAAGGAATGTATCAAGACCATGGCGGTGCACCCAGCGGTGGTGTGGTTGTTAAAATCGGGTACGTTTCGGGCAAACAATGCATTGTGGTGGCGAATGATGCCACCGTAAAAGCCGGTGCATGGTTTCCCATTACCGCCAAGAAAAACCTCCGTGCACAGGAAATTGCGATGGAAAACCGACTTCCGATTATCTATTTAGTGGACAGTGCCGGCGTGTACCTTCCGATGCAGGATGAAATTTTTCCGGACAAGGAACATTTCGGGCGCATTTTCCGAAACAATGCCATTATGTCCGGCATGGGCATTACCCAAATTGCTGCTGTGATGGGGAGTTGTGTTGCCGGTGGTGCCTACCTGCCGATTATGAGTGACGAAGCGCTTATCGTCGATAAAACCGGGAGTATTTTTTTGGCCGGAAGTTATTTGGTCAAAGCTGCCATTGGTGAAACCATCGACAACGAAACCTTAGGCGGTGCTACTACGCATAGTGAAATCAGCGGGGTTACCGATTACAAATCGAAAGATGATAAAGACGCACTGACGACCATTCGAAATATAGTCTCAAAAATTGGAGATTTTGAAAAAGCCGGATTCAATCGCGCCAAACCCAAAAAACCATCTTCGAATCCGGATAAAATCTACGGCGTGCTTCCCCGGACACGTTCGGAGCAATACGATATGCGCGAAATTATAAATTACCTGATTGACGATGGCGATTTTGAAGAATACAAAGCAGGATACGGGCAAACGATTTTAACGGGTTATGCCCGCATTGACGGTTGGGCTGTGGGAATTGTTGCCAATCAGCGGAAAATTGTAAAAACCAAACAAGGCGAAATGCAATTCGGAGGGGTTATTTACAGTGACAGTGCAGACAAAGCCACCCGCTTCATTGCCAATTGCAATCAAAAGAAAATTCCGTTGGTCTTTTTGCAAGATGTGACCGGATTTATGGTGGGCAGCAAAAGTGAGCACGGCGGCATTATTAAAGACGGCGCCAAAATGGTAAATGCCGTCAGCAACAGTGTGGTACCAAAATTCACCGTCGTTGTCGGCAACAGCTACGGCGCGGGGAATTATGCGATGTGCGGAAAAGCGTATGACCCGCGGTTAATCGTAGCCTGGCCTTCGGCAGAATTGGCAGTGATGAGCGGAAATAGTGCGGCGAAAGTGTTATTGCAAATAGAAACGGCTTCCTTAAAAAAACAAGGGAAAGAAATTACTGAAGAACAAGAAAAAGAATTGTACGATAAAATCAAGGCGCGATACGACGCACAGATTTCTCCGTATTATGCTGCGGCACGATTGTGGATCGATGCCGTTATCGACCCTTTAGAAACCCGCCAATGGATTTCTATGGGAATTGAAGCAGCCAATCACGCACCTATCGAAAAACCCTTTAATATGGGTGTTTTGCAAGTGTAGTCAAGCGTACCGTTTATCCTATAAAACCTTCGAGGGAGAAAAGCAAACTGCTTTCCTTGAAGGTTTTTTGTTTAAATAAAAAAGAGACGGGGTTGAAGCCGTCTCCTGGTGAAAATGAAAGAGTGCATAATTTATTTTAGTTTTCAAAGGGCGATTTTTTTACATCCTCCGGAATATCGGCAGTAAGGCTGTCAAAAAAGGCAATGATATTTTCTACTTCTTCATCGGAAAGTTCCACATTTCGTTGCAATTTTCCCATAATTTTTACGGCAGTTTCAATATCTTCGACGGAGCCATCGTGAAAATAAGGCCATGTATGCAGGATGTTTCGAAGGCCGGGAACCTTAAAGAAGAATTTTTCGGATTCGCGGTTACTGATTTCATAAAGACCCAAATCGATGGTTTCGGATTCTGTTTCTTTCCAATAGTCATAGAACAAACCAAATTTTTGAAGCATCTGACCGCCGAGCGCCGGTCCACTATGACAGGTAATACATCCGGAATCGATAAAGGATTTAAGACCTTTCTTTTCTTTTTCCGTTAATGCCGATTGATCCCCTTCCAGATATTTGTCAAAACGGCTTTCCGGAATCAGCGTTCTTTCAAACGCTCCAATGGCGTTGGTAATATTTTCAAAACGAATCGGGTCATCACCTCCGTATGCTTTGGCAAACAACTCTTGATACAAATCGACTTGCTTCAGGCGGTCTACCAATTGTTGCTCGTCTTTGATATCATGCTCCAACGGATTTAGGATGGGACCTCCCGCTTGTTCTTCGACATCGGCAGCACGTCCGTCCCAAAATTGCATTTTATGTAATGCCGCGTGAAATACAGTGGGAGAATTTCTGCCGCCCATGGTACCGGGGGCATCTCCGGGAGAAAATTGAAGATTGTCTACACCGAACGTATTTAAGTTGTGGCAGGAATTACAGGAAATGTTTCCTTGTCCTGAAAGTCGTGTATCAAAAAACAGGTGTTTTCCGAGAACCACCTTATCCGGATCGGGTTCTTCTAACTCTAAAGAAGATATGGGCTGAAAGAAAGTGGTAGCCATTCCATAAAGTGCTTCGTACTCATCTTTATCAGGCACACCCTGATCTTTTGATTTGTCTTTACAAGCCGCTACGATAAAAATTGCGATAAAATAAGGTAAATATCTTTTCATAATCTTTCTTTGTTTTTCAACTAAATTACAAATTTTCAGAATATGAATTTATAAATAAAAACACAAAGGTTAAAATATCGGCTAATTTTTAATAATTCTATTTTAGCAAAACGCTTGCTAACGGATATAAAAAAACCTCAGGATTTTGTCGCTGNNTTTAATTTCGCCGTGTGCATTTTCAAAACGTTTCACATTTTCACTCAATGCTTTCATCAGGCGTTTTGCATGTTGTGGCGTCAAGATGATTCTCGATTTTACTTTGCTCTTCGGAATTCCCGGCATAATGGTTACAAAATCGATTACAAATTCGGAGGGTGAGTGATTGATGATTGCCAAGTTACTGTAAATTCCTTGTGCGACATTTTCATCCAATTCAATATTGATTTGTCCGGGTTTTGGATTTTTTTTATGTTCTGACATACTTCTTATTCGTTAACTATTATAAAATTCGGTTGATGAACATCCATCAACAGATTCAAAAATATAAAAAAGGTGCGTTTCCTAACGCACCTTTTTCTTTTTAATTATAATTTACTTCTTGTTTCATACGATTCATTTGTTCCAGCTCTTCTTTAGAACCTACGATAATGCTGTCGTATTTACGAAGTCCGGTACCTGCCGGAATCTTATGACCGACAATGACATTTTCTTTCAATCCTTCGAGATAATCAACTTTTCCGGCAACTGCAGCTTCGTTGAGCACTTTGGTCGTCTCTTGGAACGATGCCGCCGAAATAAAGGATTTGGTCTGAAGAGAAGCACGCGTAATTCCTTGGAGTATCGGTGTAGCTGTTGCAGGAATTGCATCTCTGGCTATTACCAACGCTTTGTCATTTCGCTTCAACAAGGAATTTTCATCTCGCAACGCATGTGCGGTCAGCATTTGTCCTTCTTTCAGATTTTCAGAATCTCCGGCATTTTCAACCACTTTCATACCGTAGATTTTATCGTTTTCATTGATAAAATCATCTTTATGAACCAATTGATCTTCCAAGAAAACAGTGTCTCCCGGATCTACAATCTGAACTTTGCGCATCATTTGACGGACAACCACTTCAAAGTGCTTGTCGTTAATTTTCACACCCTGGAGTCGGTATACCTCCTGAACTTCATTTACAAGATATTGCTGAACCGCAGAAGGTCCTTTAATTCTCAAAATGTCTTCCGGAGTGATTGACCCGTCAGAAAGTGCCATTCCGGCGCGTACAAAGTCGTTTTCTTGAACGAGAATCTGATTCGAAAGTTTTACTAAATATTTCTTGAGTTCACCAAACTTGGATTCTACGATAATTTCACGGTTTCCGCGTTTGATTTTTCCGAATGAAACAACACCGTCGATTTCGCTTACCACCGCAGGGTTGGAAGGATTTCGGGCTTCGAAAAGCTCGGTAACTCTCGGAAGACCTCCGGTAATGTCTCCGGTTTTTGCCGAACGACGCGGAATCTTCACCAATACTTTCCCTACGCTAATCTTATCATTGTCATTGACCATAATGTGCGCTCCTACCGGTAAGTTGTATGAACGAATCACTTCGTCATTTTTACCTAAAATAAGTAATGAAGGTATCTTTTTCTTATCGCGACTTTCAGAGACCACTTTTTCTTGGAACCCTGTTTGCTCGTCAATTTCCACTTGGTAAGTTACCCCTTGGGTAATATTTTCATATTGAACTTTACCTGCAAATTCGGAAATAATCACACCGTTATACGGATCCCAGCTACAGATGACGTCTCCTTTCTTTACGGTAGCTCCATTTTTAATAAACAAAGTAGCTCCGTAAGGAATGTTGTTTGTACTTAGCGTAATTCCGGTATTTTTATCGACCAGTTTCACTTCCGAAGTACGAGAGATTACGATTTCTGCCGGATTTCCTTGAGTATCTTCCCCTTGTACGGTTTTTAAGTCTTCTATTTCCGCTCTTGCATCAAATTTGGCAACCACTTTGTTTTGCTCGGAAATGTTTCCAGCAATTCCTCCAACGTGGAACGTTCGTAGGGTAAGCTGTGTTCCGGGCTCTCCAATGGATTGAGCCGCAACGACACCAACCGCCTCACCAATCTGAACCATTTTATTGGTCGCCAGATTTCGACCGTAACACTGTGCACAAATTCCTTGTTTTGCTTCACAAGTAAGTGCAGAACGTACTTCCACTGTCTCTATAGGTGATGCTTCAATCACCGATGCAATACGCTCGGAAACCTGTTCACCCGCAGCGATGAGAACCTCTTTTGTCAACGGATTTACAACGTCATTCAACACGGTACGACCGATGATGCGCGAGCCGAGCGTTTCAACAACTTCTTCGTTTTTCTTCAATGCCGATACTTCAATTCCACGTAAGGTTCCGCAATCTTCTTCATTAATGATGACATCTTGAGAAACATCAACCAAACGACGAGTCAGGTA
>LSQX01292827.1_pt2 | contig 13753 bp, 11 predicted proteins | sample 654561 | NCBI WGS metagenome assembly LSQX01 (sample SAMN04489861, study PRJNA283612) | anaerobic digester metagenome | isolation source: 4 biogas reactors fed with cattle manure at either 37C or 55C with and... | place: Denmark: Kongens Lyngby | collected 2014 | reverse complement strand
TCATAATCATCCACAGGCCATGCCAGATTCTCCAGAGCCTCTAGGTTGGCAGTTGCCACTCTTGCGCTGGAGCCCATTAAGCTTTCCATTTCACGTCCATACATGGTCTGAGTATCAGCAGATGTCCACCATTTTAAGAACTCCCAGCTTTCATCGGGATAGTCGGTGTCAGCCATTATAAGGTTAGCCAATCCTATGCTTCCTGTGGTATGATTTATGCTGCCATCCTCCTGCTTAATTCCGGGAACAACTGTAAAATCCCATAGTCCCTGAATGTCCGGTGCAGATACCTGAAGGTTATTATAGAATGTATAATCGGCGATTATCAAAGGACACTCACCAGTCCTGAAGCGCTCCTCTACACTGGTTTCCTTATCCATCTTATAATCAGTATAAAACTCACAATACTCCTTAAATGTATTTATAGCTATTTCAGAATCCAGTGCCGAAGCTGTCCTTTCCAGGTTATAATAGGATCCGCCCATCTGATATAATAGCATGGCAAATATCTGCTCTCCGGGCATCATACCAAAGTCCATCTGGTTTTTTGAAAGGACTGTCATGGCTACCTTGACCTCATCCCAGGTTCTGGGTAAGTTAAGACCAATTTCTTTAAGAATATCCATCCTATAGAACATCATTAAAAATGTCTGAGTATCCGGTAAGGCATATACTGCATCACTATGTATAAATGGCACCAGTGCACTATCAGAAAATCTTGCAGCTACCTCAGGATAATCCTTAAACTCTCTTAAATCCAAAACCGCATTTCGTATACCGTAATTAACTGGGGTATCATTTGCAGAGCTTACCATGTTGGCTGCAACCTGAGCATTAGCGACCTGAGTTGGTCCTACCTGTATGGCCACATCAGGTCCCTCACCTGCCAAGGTTGCCCTAAGTAAGGTACTCATATCCACTAACTGGACATTCACACTAATATCAGTATTTCGGGTAAAGGTATCATCAATTAAGGCTTTTATGACATTTGCTTGATCCCTACCCGTTCCTATCCAAAGTGTCAGGGTAACATTTTCAGAATCCTGGTTAGCTATATTTCCTATCATGTTATAGTCTATAAGGAAGGAATAAATAAGCCTTTTTATCTCATATACAAGCCTGGCCCAAAAAGAATTGTTCTCATATTCCACCTCTACGTCAGGGGAGTACACATTAATTCTGTCAAGGGCTAGTGGTTGGGAAATAACCTGCGTAATCCAGTTACCACAGGCACGTACATTAATCTTGTATGAGGTTATTACCTTGATAAAATCCTCTTGGTCCTCTATTAGCTGAGTGAGCTGGTCACGCATGGTACGAAGAACGGTTTCCTTGTCCGAATTCTTTCCGGCCACCTCATGAAGCCTTGTGATTGCTCCAGCAATCTGATCTCTTACGTCTATAAGCTCTGCCTCTAGTCCCGGAAGGGTTGCTTCTATTTGATAGTCTCTGTATTTATCAGGCTTAACTCCTGTTATGCGAATAACCTTGCGATATATATCATTTAGCTTGGTAACAGATTCCTGCACTTCCCTGACGATATCTGCGAACTCCCCAAGTACAACCTCCATACGGATAGTATGGGTGCCTTTTTCTAAATAGAAGTAATAAGGATTACCTTCATTATCAGAAAGCACAATATTTCTCCACCTAGAATTATACCTAAATTCATAATCAGACATTTCCTCGAAGGGTACCTTGCCGTCTATAGTTATCTTTCTTGATACATTTATGCCTCTAAGATAGCTTTGCTTCGCATGCATAGAAATGTTATAGTATCCGCTTTCGCGCACGTCAAAATCCCATTCGATCCACTGCCCGGCATTTCGCCAGGAGTTGTCTCCAATGGTATTATTCAGTAGCGTCTTTGGACTTGACGGATATACGGCTGGTGAGGACTGATCCTGTCTCGGATATAACATCTGTGATGAGGTCAATGATGCGTTCTCTGCTTCAATTCTTATATATTGCCCCGAAGATTCGACAGCTCCCTTACTGTCCCACATGGACTTTGCACTCACATAGTCTAGGACTTCTTCGGCATTCTTTAAGCTTAGGCTATGTATTAGCATAGGCTCTCTTAAGGAAAGCATGGAAATGGTATGCTTTCCCTTAGTTAGATATATGGATAAAGGCTCTGAAATATAGCCATTATTGTCATAATAGTATGAAGATACCCAGCTTGGCAGCTCCATAGAGCTTGGCTTTAGATCATTGCCCTGATTATCATTCTTCCAATTCATAACGGTGATACCATTATCATCCATACAGGCTTCGTCTATCTCGGACTTCCATATGCGGTAAAATTCAATTAAAGCCATCTCATTATAGGGAAGCTCACCATCAACAAATAAGCTCCTCTGTATATCAGAGCTTTTTCCTTTCACAGGATAATATGTTAATAATGGATAATAAAAACCACTCTCCATAATCTCTACATCGAATTCTATTAGTGCATTATCCTCTGTAAGTACGGCACTTCCTTCCATGCCTTCATAATCTTTATAAATATCGGGAATTACTGCTAGACCATCCTCTTCATATCTAACGAAATCCGAAGCATAAGTAACAATATCTGCCACGGGATATATTTGCTCATGATTTGCCTTGTATTCATCATAAGAAATAATAGAATCATCTATGGAATAGGTCCTAACCATATCCTCAAAAACATCATGATTTACATCTGTCGTAGCATGTGAAATAGATGTATTCAATTGCATAGAAATACCTACCATAGATAGTATTAGAATATATGCTATGATTCTTCTTAAGCCTCGTCTTCTTATCATACTATAACCCCCTTAAGCGTGTCTCTTTGACACTACTCCCCCATAGTATATGTTGTAATGTCCGGCAGATCCTCCAAGGTCAGTACACTTTCATGTGAATAAGCCTTAATCAGCATTTCTTCTTCGGTATATTGTTCGCTAAGAGTGTGAATTCCAATATCCTTAGCAACAAATTCTCCGCCCCAGGTGCACCAGCTTCCCCACATGGCACCATCCCGTAAGGCCAAATCCGGATCAAATATACAACCATTCTCCGTCAGATATGTCAGCTTAGCAGAACTTGTATAGTCCAGTGCTTTTATATAACGGGCAACCGAAGATGTGTACACCCGCTCCCCGGGATAGATATCTTCTCCGATAATATCCACATATTCATCTCCTGGATACCAGTCCTTATCCTGTCCGTTCCATACCCATATCAGATTATTAAGCTGATACTCGTTCGTAAGCTTATCATATAATAATTTATATAACTCTATGTATGCTTCGGGTCCTGATGCTCCCCACCAAAACCATCCGCCGCTCGCCTCATGTAAGGGTCTCCATAGGATTGGCACTCCTGCCTCCTGGAGTCTTAGAAGCTCACCAGCAATAACGTCTATATCATTCATAAGAAGGTCATATCCCTCCTTATCCTGTCCATTCATAATCTTTTCTAAATTTATATTAGTAGCCTCGGTATAAAAGCCTCGGTACCATTCCTTGGTTAAGTATTTACTTGGGGCATTCCAATGCCAACAAAATGTTACAATCCCGCCTTCCTCCCAAAAATTTATAGCAAGCTCAGTCTGACTTCCCTTGCTTCCATTTTCTACTCTGGAGGGTGTATATTCTATAAAATCCAGACCTAATATGGCCGGCGTCTTTCCTGTTGCTTTATTTATTACTACAAATTCCTTACCAAACCTACCGGTATCACAATATTGGCCTGAAAGAAAGTACTCATCATATATATCGCATAGATAGCTCATAAGCCTTTTGGTGTTCTCAGACGCATTCTTATTTGCTAGAGTTGGCTTAATTTTATATTTCTCTGGATTAATCTGCCTTGATGTATATACCTCAACCTTATCAAGCATAATCCATCCCCAATATTTCTTCACGGTAACCCTATGTTCTCCTACGGTCAAATATACATGCTCCAATATTGAATCTGAAAAGTCCTTGTTATCTGTAGATATTACACCGAGGTTCTCTCCATCAACATAGACATAGTTTTCTTTATATCCACCGATAGAGGCAGAGATAAAATTCAAATCATACATGCCTTCCTTATCAACCGATATTGTTAGGTTACAAGTATCATCATCGGCTTCGAATCCCTTAACATAGCCCTTTCCGCTATACCCCACTAGCTCAGATTCTACCTTGGCATTACCTGTAAATATACCTTCCTCAGCTTCACAGCTATATATAAGCTCCCTCTCATTATCTAGATATACTGGAACAAGCTCAGGCCGGGTATCATCGGAGTCATTCTCGGGATTATCCACTTGACCATCGTAGGATTGCTCATCCGAACTAGCATCCTGAGGTGATCTAAGCGAATTGTAATCACTCTTAAAATCACATCCTATCAAATATGTGGCTATCAATAAGAACAATATTAAAAGTCGAGCTCTTATAAGTTTCATTATTCCCCCAGCATTTTGTGCAGTTTTTCTTCAATTTTCATAATTATTTTGTTGTTAGTTTGCATTTTGCAATATATTTGCACCTTTATGCACAACTCATTTCTCATTTTTGGTGTATTATGCATTAATTATAGCACACTGTTGTAAATTAGTCATCCCCAATATATTGTTTTTTAAATATTTGTAAAAAACGGGGCTGCTGCTGCAGCCCCGATTAAAACATACTTATAATCTCATGTATCCGTATCCATTGACTATGGCATCCAGCTTCTGCCCTGTCTTGCATAGAGGACATTCATTAATATTAAAGCTTTGATAGTCCGGGAGGTCTTTCTTTCTAAATATAGAATTAACCTTCATACCTTCCACCTCGTCTATGGCAGAAAATATTGCGCTGATTCCATTTACTTCTCCGCCATAGTATTTAATACCCTCCAGGCTTCTTCTTATGGTATCTCCTGTTGTTACCGACGCAACAAGAAGAAGAACCTTTTTATTAAATATTGCCCCTTGATTACAATCTCTAAAAATCATCTGGCCATTTGTATTATATTCCGGAGAGATAATATACATGGTCTTATGAGCATTCATTGAACGAATGCCCGCATCAGTAAGATCCTGGGCTAGGAAGCCTCCGATAACCTCACAATTATCCAAGCAGATTATGGTATCGATAACCACATTATTCACATAGTGCATGGACATGACACGTGCCACTTCAGAAGCCTCACTTAAGCGTGATTTAGTTGTAGTCAAATCAATATAAAGGTTAATATGAGAATGTGATGTTGCAAAATGCCCCGGAATCACCTTTAATGAAACTTTCTTGTTTGTAGGTGCATGGATTTTAATTGCTCTTCCTTCCATTACATTACTCCCTTCTAATAAAAATAATGATTACAATTATAGAATATTCCATATTCTCGGACTATTCTTCCTCATGTTCTTTGTATGCTTGCTATGGTTAAGGGTTTCTGGATTAAAGAATTTAAGTTATGCTCTGTAAGTATTTAAAATGAGATGTTAACAAAAGGTCTTTTCTAACTTAGATTATTATTAGATGTTATATATATTATAGACTATATTTTTAGAAAATACAATAAAAACCAGCGACACTTTTGGCATACTATACCTAAAGTAGCTGGCTTTTATGACTTATGCTTTTCCTTTAAAAAGTCTTACAATAGATAACAATAAAACCGCACCAATAATGGAAATAATGAAGCTCCATAGATTTAATCCTGTTACCGGGCCTAGTCCGAATATACTTGCAAGCCAACCTCCGATAAATGCTCCAATAATACCCACTAGGATATTCATCCAGGCACCCATTTCACTATCCTTTTTCATAATTTTACTGGCTATCCAGCCGGAAATTCCACCTAGTATCAGCCATATAAATATATTTCCTATATCAGGCATATAAAACCTCCTATCTATATCCTTTATAAAGTTTTCATTATTATATAATATTTACTTATTAGCACATACTTATTCATAGAGGGTCTATTTATGTTTCTAAAATAAAATTTTTAAAGCTTAATTATCCTATTAGCAACCGTTTCTCCGAACCATTCATCATGCTCCACAAATACCACTGTCGGCTTATAACGTGTTATTGCCTCCTCCAGCTGCTTGCGAAAATATATATCCATATAATTTAGCGGTTCATCCAGAAACAATATGTGGTTTGGCAGTGACAGAGCCCTTGCCATTTCCAACTTTTTAATTTCACCGTTACTATAGGTCTCTATGGGTCTGGTTAAAAAATTATGAGGAAGATCAAAGCTTAAACAAAGCTCATGCCAGTATGAATGGTTATCAGTAAAGTAATCCTTAGGAAAGCCTCCTTTTAAAAAGGGCTCCTGATATGAGAAGGCTATATCAAGTCCTTGCATGTGGTAAATATTACCCGACATAATTTCACCTCTAATATCAGCTTGTTCTTCATCTAGATTACGTCTTTTACTCAGTAATTTAAGAAGCGTACTCTTGCCCTTACCATTTTCTCCACGTAGCCAGATAATATCTCCCCGATTTATGGTTAGGCTAAAATCATCAATCAGAATGTCCTCTGTATATCCAAAGCTTATATGATCTGCAATCAGTAGCCACGCTGTTGATATATTATCGCTTTGATTAAGCTTTAACTTCTTCTCCTTTTCAAAGTTACCAAGTAGCTGCTTTTTTTCTTGAATATTATCTTGTATCCTTTTCTCAGACCGCTTGGCTTGACGCATATATGATTGACTGCCATTGGTTCTAAAGTGTCCTGCAAATTCGGATTTCTGTTTATTGGCAACCCCTGCCCATGCTCTGTTTGTTTTAGCTCTTTGCTCTAAAGATACAATTTCCTTTTCTAGCTTTTCCTTTGTTCTAAGCTCATACTGTTCTGTTAACTCCTTATTCTTAAGCCAAGTCGAGTAATTCCCTTTCTCTATCTCTATAGATTTCTTATTAATGGATAGCATATGATCGCAGATCACATCCAGAAACTTCCTATCGTGAGACACTACAATAAAACCCTTTTTTCCCTTTAGATATTTTGCTATAATCCTTTTTCCTTCCACATCAAGATGATTTGTCGGTTCATCTAAGAGCACAAACACATTGCGCTTCAAGAATAGGGTAACCAAATTAATCTTAGTTTTCTCCCCTCCTGAAAGAGTATTATAATCTCTGTCTAAGAGTGAATCCGGAAGCTTTATCAAATTCATTTCCTTAAGAATCCTACTCTCAATCAGATAGCCCTCCAGGTCAATATATCTTTGTAGGCAATCCATATCCTCCAGCTTATCTTCTAGCGTTCTAAGTCCACCAATATTCTCCTTAATAACATCAATTGTCTTAGAAAATTCAAGTCCCATAGGATAGGGAAAGAATTCTGTATTAATTGATTTATCAATTCTTCCCTGATCCGGTAAAAGCTCACCATGTATTAATCTTAGTAAAGTTGTCTTGCCTCTTCCATTCCTACCTATAAGGCCTAGCTTCCAATTACTATCAAGATTAAGATTAACATTTTCAAATATCGATTCAAAATATTCCTTATAATAAAAGCTCATGCTTTCTATAATTATCTGCGCCATAAATCGCACTTCCTTTCCTAATAAATTGCTTTTTTATTACTGCTTTTAACGTCTTAGGAATGCGACTGTTATTGCGTCGCACTACCTACCTATCAATCTTAAAAAATTAATCATTATGATACCTCGCTTTCTTTTATAGACATAAAAATAAGAGCTCCCGAAGAAATGAGCATAAAAAATCCCTTTCACAAAATGATTAAAATACAAACAAAAGATAAATATCACTTTATCTCATTTGCTATATTCATTATTCATCTCATGAAAAGAACTATTTTACGAAAATCAACATATACTTCGAAACCTCTGTATTAATCTATTTATACTTGGATATTATCATAGGATATACTTTACGTCAAGCTAGAAAACCCTATCTTATAGAAGCTCCAAAGGGCATTAGTGCAAGCTTTGCAATCTTAAAGTGCTGCAAGCCAAAAGGTATACCAATTATAGTCATACAACAAAGGGCTCCAAAAATGGCTGATTCTATCGCAAGGGGTATCCCTGTAATTACGATCCAGAATATATTAAGTATAAGAGAACCTGCTCCACCACCATATACAACTTCCTTACCAAAGGGAAAGAAACATAGGCCTGCAAATTTAAAGCACTGCATTCCAATCGGTATCCCGATAATGGTTATACACCATAATAAGCTGGCAAGAAGCCAGGTTAAGCCACTTATAAATCCTCCGAATATAAACCATAAAATATTTCCCAAACACCCCATCATGATGCCTCCAAATCTTACGTATTATATATAACGATTATATTTAATTAATGATATTATATTATAAGATACTAAATTTTACTACCCATTTGTATAGTTTTACGTATTATGATATAATTTAACAAAAACCACAGGAGAATTTTTATGAGTAAAAAGACGCCTATAGAATTATTTATATACGGAGATATATCAAAAAGTGATTTGCTTGAACTTATATCAGATATTTCCCCATATAATACCCTGGGGCTTACAGAAGATGAGTATGCATTATATCAAAGAATAGGAGAACTAGCTATTGATGATATTGTAAAAGCGAGAATGTTAAAGGCACAAATAATCGATAAGGCCAAAATCTTTTTTAGAGAAGAGATTGCAAAAAGTCATATACAAAATATCGAAAAACTGACCTTAAAAAGTTTTAATCTAAATCCATTCTTAGATAAATACAAAGCAAATATTCTATCAGGTAATGCTTCTGCTTTAAGTATAGCTAAAGCTTTAGTTTATCCAAGAGTATTAGGTTCTTCTATTAACACAACCTTTGGGAACAAACTACAGAAATTTTGTAGTACTATTCTAGAAGGATATGCATCTACAACAACAGGAATTGACATTGAATTTATTGATTTAGTAGATGGACGAAGGAAATATTGTCAAATTAAATCAGGCCCAAATACAATAAACAAAGATGATGTCAAAACTATAGAAGATCATTTTCAATCAATTAAGAATTTAGCCAGAACTAATAATCTTAATATAGGGATAAATGATTTAGTTGTTGGGGTATTTTACGGGGAACCTAATGAACTTAGTGGTCATTATAAAAATATACAAAAAAATTATCCCGTTTATATTGGTAAGGAGTTCTGGCATAGGTTAACAGGAGATGATAACTTCTATAGCTTAATAACAAGCGCTATGGGTGATGTGGCATCAGAGTTTGATGGTAGTTCATTAATAAATCGAGTTATAAATGAGTTGGCAAAAGAAATTGAAAAGACTTTAGAGGATTAGGCTTCCCTAATCCTCTATTTCATTTAAAGCATGAATAATTGATAAACCTATAGCTTTAGCCATTTCTACGGGTACTGCATTACCAATCTGTTTATATTGTTGTCCCATTGAACCGGAGAACTCCCAATCATCAGGAAAACTCTGTATTCTTGCATATTCTCTAACCGAAAAGGGTCTTGTTTCGTCTGGGTGGCATCTTTCTGTTTGTTTCTGGGCTGGGCTGCAAGTCAAGGTGAGACAAGGTTCATCCCAAGATATTCTGCGTGCCATGCCGGTACGACCTCCTCCTGAGTAATAGCTTTTTCCCATATATGATTTAGCAATATCTTCAGGTAGGTCTCTCCAATAACCGCCAGGTGGAACTAGTTCTAATACTTTCTTTTTTTTGGCCGGATACTTTTCACCAATTGAATTTGGAACATTATTAAGTACATCGCGTAAAACTGGTTTATAATCGTACGGTTTTGGTAAAATATATTTAATATCAAATTCTTTTCTAATTCCCACAATTATAATACGTTCTCTTTTCTGTGCAACATTATAGTCATTTGCCTTTATAAGATGCCATGTAACATTATAACCAAGACTTTCATATATATTAATCATGGATTGTAGCGTTTTTCCATCATCATGAGAAATTAATCCTCTTACGTTTTCAGCCAAAAACACTTTTGGTTTTAATTCATCAACAATCTGAGCAAAATAATAAAACATTGTTCCACGAACATCTTCGAGTCCTAGTTTATACCCCGCATAACTAAACGCTTGGCAAGGGTATCCTCCAGAAACAAGATCAACATCAACTCCATGTGCAATATATTCTCTAATGCCATCATCAGCAACCTTTATTATATCATTTTCAATTACATTCCATTTTGGTCTGTTAATTCTAAGGGTTTCTGCTGCATATTTATCAATTTCAACTAACCCAATTTCTTCGAATCCAGCTTGCTCCAGTCCAAGAGCCAATCCACCTGCTCCAGCAAACAATTCTACTGATTTATAAGTTCTTTTCGGAGTTACTGTATTAACATCAATATATTCTTCTATCTCATTACCAACCTCAGAATTATCTTCTATATTCTTCTCTTCATCATTATTTAAAGTAATAATGTCAAATGGTGACACATTCAAAGCTGAACAAAGGTTCATATATGTACTTTTAAAAGGCACTGTCTTAGCTGACAATACAACAGATAGTTGATTTTTAGTAATACCTATCTTATTTGCTAGTTCCTGTTGAGTAGATATACCATTAGATTTCATAATTTCATGAACTTTTGCTTTATCTATTATATAATCCATAAATAACCCTCCTTGATGTTATGAAAATATATTAACACAAATAAGGGAAGATGTAAACATACATTCGATATTTTTATCAGTTTCATACTACCCCCAGCAGCTTCTGTCCGAAGTAATCTAGGGCTTCATTCACCTCAATCAAATCATAAATTCCTCTTTCAATACAAAACTTTACAACTAAATCTCCTGTATCACTGCTCGAAAGGGAATAGCCTGCCGTCCCAAGTATCTCCAAAGTCTCCACTATGTTAAGCTTTAGTGCCATACATAGCGCTATGGCTGTTGCCTTCTTAGGCTGATAATATTTATCACATCGGATTTTTGAAAAATGTCTTCTATCTATTCCTGCCTTCTTATAAATCTCAGCATCTGAAAGCTTTGATTTATCTATATATAGTAATAGCTTAGTAGTAAAGGTCTCATTACTTTTTTCTTTATTAATATAATCCTCCAGCCCCTCTTCATCAGATACAAGGCATCTAGAGTATAAATCATCTTCACCTTCTTCTACCTTAGCTACAGTTTTTTTACGAAATTTCTCCAGCCATTTACTATCGTCTTGACTTTTATCCGCGGGCAACGCCTCATCCTTTAACGCCTTGTCAATTCTAAAAGCGCTTCTCATAGGCATGAGATATTCCATTGTATTGTTCTCATTAATGATTATATCATCTTTAAGATGCTTTTCTATATATGATTCTAATTCCCGTAAAAGTTGATTCTTCATATATTCCCTCCTACAAGATATTTCTCTGAAAATGTCGCCTGCCAGGCGACCATTACATTTTCATTATAATATACAATCATACCATAACATGTCACTTTGTTAAAAAATATGAATGGAGGATTAATATGGATAAGACGTTAACTGAAATCATTTTTTTACTTGACCGCAGCGGCTCAATGTCTGGCTTAGAATCCGATACTATAGGTGGTTTTAACAGCTTTATTAGTAAGCAGTCAAGCCTTGGTAGGACTCAATTAACAACTATACTATTTGATGATAAGTATGAGATACTTCATAATGGCATTGATGCAAGCACAGTAACCCTCACTGAGAAGGAATATTATACAAGAGGTTCTACAGCTCTTCTGGATGCGGTTGGAAAGACTATAATTGATGTAGGCTTTAGGCTTTCACACCTTATCGATAATGAATATCCCAGTAAGGTTATTTTCGTTATTACAACAGACGGGCTAGAGAATTCCAGTAGAGAATTTACCTATGATAAGGTAAAGCAGATGATCTCAAGGCAAAAGGAAGCATGTAACTGGGAATTCATATTTATGGGTGCCAATATCGATGTAGCAGCAGAAAGTAATAAGCTGGGAATAAATCCTTCCATGGCATTTAGCTACAACTCCTCATCCGAAGGAACTCAGAAGATGTATAACAAGGTCAATGACATGGTCTGTGAGATGAGGTTGGAACAATTCAAGAAACCCGGCGATCCATTATCCAAATCTAATACTGACCCCGACAACTAGTAAATAAAGATGAGGGGCTACCTGATAAGTAGCCCTTCGCTAAAACAAAGCATACCGTAATGATATCTGCAAGAATCATCTATCCCATTTATCACATAACGCATTGATTTGATTTGTGAATTTCGCAAGGTCCTTATTAGCACCGCCCTTATTACGCTGAATAACAACCGCAAGCCTCTTTCCTGCATTTACAAGTCTTTCGAATACTGATGATACCTTAGCTCTGTCTTCCTTCTTCTGAATAGGTATAGGTATTCCTTCCACCACTATTTCATTTCTAAGAAGATCTACTACAGTTCCGCTATAAGGAGCATATGCATTATAACCAAGCTCATCTTTTATATACTCTGTGAACATTTTACATACCTGTTCATCACCATGAACTACAAATACTCTTTCAGGCTTATTCTCATAAGCACCCAACCATTTGAGCAATCCGTTTCTGTCAGCATGACCGCTGACACCATGTAGGCGGCGAATATGGGCATTTACTGTAATGTTCTCACCAAATAGCTTAACCTCTGGTGCACCATCTAATATAATCCTGCCTAAGCTACCTACGGATTGATGACCTACAAAGAGAATAGTGCTATCCTCTCTCCAAAGATTATGTTTAAGATGATGCCTTATCCTTCCCGCATCACACATACCTGCTGCCGAGATTATTATCTTAGGATCATCTATATAATTAATCGCTTTTGATTCATCCGCAGTTATAGTAGTTGTCAATCCCGGGAATTTTATTGGGTTTATCCCTGCCTTAATTAATTCCATGGATTCCTTATCAAAATACCCAAAAATATTCTTCTCATAGATATGAGTGGCCTCGATGGCCAGCGGGCTATCTACATAGACCTTAAAATTATTATGACCTTTTATCAGCCTATCCTCTTTTATTTTCCTTATATAATACAGAAGCACCTGGGTTCTTCCTATGGCAAAGGACGGAATCACAAGATTCCCGCCTCTGTCAAAGGTCTCTTGGATAATTTTTGTCAATTCTCCGATATAATCCGGAGGCACATCATGATTTCTATCTCCATAAGTCGATTCCATTACCACATAATCGGCTTCCTTGATATACTGCGGGTCATTGATAAGCGGCTGATTGATATTACCTATATCACCCGAGAATACAATCTTTTTTCTAATACCTTCCTCGGTTATCCATATCTCAATGCTGGCAGAACCTAATAAATGACCTACATCTGTAAAGCGCACCTCTATACCATCATAAAGCGCAAATTTCTCACTATATTCATGGGACACAAACATACGGATAGTCGCCATTGCATCCTCCATATCATATATGGGAACATAAGCCTTACCGCCCGCACGCTTTCCCTTTCTGTTTCTCCATTCGGCCTCTGACATCTGGATATGAGCACTGTCTCGTAGCATTATATCGCATAAAGCACTAGTTGCACCGGTAGCATGAATTTCACCTCTAAAGCCCCTGCTATATAGCATAGGTAATCTACCCGAGTGATCTATATGAGCATGAGTTAGTATTACAGCGTCAACCGAAGCTGCAGATATAGGTAGCTCCTGATTTTCAAATGAATCCCTGCCCTGCTCCATACCACAATCAATTAAGATATTCTTACCACATGCCTCCAGAAAAAAACAGCTTCCAGTCACCTCGTGAGTAGCTCCTAAAAAAGTTAACCGCATTTGCATACCTCCTATGTAATAATATCTTTT
>LSQX01191627.1_pt1 | contig 13753 bp, 13 predicted proteins | sample 654561 | NCBI WGS metagenome assembly LSQX01 (sample SAMN04489861, study PRJNA283612) | anaerobic digester metagenome | isolation source: 4 biogas reactors fed with cattle manure at either 37C or 55C with and... | place: Denmark: Kongens Lyngby | collected 2014 | reverse complement strand
CGGACACCTGCCCTAATAGTAATACGTGAGAATAGACTTGCTCTTCGGCGGGATGATTCCAGCCGGTATGAGGTGTGATTCGGGGTTTGCTGGCTAGAGCATCTTCATCAATTCTGTAGCCGTTTTGTCTACTGCATTGGGCTTGGCCGTCGTCAGGCTGCATCGACATAGCGATGCTATTGCTGCTTCGCCTTCCTTGGCCCAGCCCAATTCGTTACGACCTCCCGGCCACATTATTTCTTCAAATGCTCTAGCCAACCAGCGTTGTCCCGTCTTGCGTTCGGGCGGGGCTTGCCGTGTGAATGATCCAGGCTGGCCGCCGGGGCGGGCGGGGTTCCTTATTTCAGGCCCATCTCGATCATTTTCTCGGCGATTTGGATGGCGTTTTGGGCGGCGCCTTTCCAGATATTGTCGCCGGAGACGAACAGGGCGAGGCCGTTGTCCACGGTGGGGTCCTTGCGGATGCGGCCCACGAGGACTTCGTAGCATTCCGACGCCTCGAGGGGGGTGGGCACCACCGAGTTGGCCAGGTCGTCGGTGACGAGCACCCCGGGGGTCTGCTCGAGGATTTCGCGGGCGCGTTCGGGGGTGATGGGGTTGTGGAACTCGATATGCAGGGCTTCGCTGTGGCCATTGTACACCGGCACGCGCACGCAGGTGGAAACGATCTGGATGGTGTCGTCGCCCAGGATTTTGCGGGTTTCGCGGCCGAGTTTGACTTCCTCGGAGGTGTAGCCGGGAAGGTCCTTGGACTCGGAGCCGATTTTGGCGATGACGTTGAAGGCGATTTGGGCGGGGTAGATCTCGTGGACGATGGGTTCGCCGGCGCACCAGGCGCGGGTCTGGTTTTCGAGTTCACGGACGGCGGCCGCGCCCGAGCCGGAGACGGCCTGATAGGTGCAGCAGACCAGGCGCTTGATTTTGGCTTCGCGGTGCAAGGCGTAGAGCGGCATGAGCGCGATGGAGGTCGAGCAGTTCGGGTTGGCAATGAAGTTTTGATGGCCCTTGAGGGCGTCGGCGTTGATTTCCGGGATGCAGAGCGGAACGCGCGGGTCCATGCGGAAGTCGTCGCCGTTATCAATGACGCAGCAGCCGACTTCGGCAGCGCCCCAGCCGAGGGTTTTGGACGCGCCCTTGGCGCCCTCGGAGCCGGCAAAGAAGGCGAAGTCGTAGCCTTTGAAGGACTCGGGGCCGGTGGCCACTTTGACTTCGACGGGCTCGCCATCAATCAGTTCGGTGCGTTCGCGGGTGGCGAACACGGTCAGTTTGCCGAGGGGGAACTTGCGTTTGCGCAAAAGACGAACGATTTCGGTGCCTACGGCGCCAATGCCGACCATGCAGACGTTGTATTGCTTCATAATCTGTTCTTTCGAGGTTGCGAGGGGTTAGATCAGGCTGGCGATCAGGTCGCCCACCTCGGCCGTGCCCAGGCCCATGCGGCCGGCGGCCAATGACTTGATCTGGCCGCCGTTGAGGGCCTGGTTAATGGCCAGGTCCACGGCTTGGGCCGCGGCGTCTTCGCCGAGGGTTTCGAGCATCATGCCGCCGGCGGCGATGGCCGCGATGGGGTTGATGACGTTCTTGCCGGTGTATTTCGGGGCGCTGCCGCCCATGCACTCGAACATCGAGACGCCTTCGGGGTTGATGTTGCCGCCGGCGGCGACACCGAGGCCGCCCTGGATCATGGCGGCGATGTCGGTGATGATGTCGCCGAAGAGGTTTTCGGTCACGACCACGTCATACCACTCGGGCTGCTTGATGAACCACATCGAGGCGGCGTCCACGTGGTTGTAGTCCTGCTCGATGTCCGGGAAGTCGCGGTCGCCCATTTCCTGGTGGGCGCGGACCCAGAGGTCGCCGCAATGGGTCAGGACGTTGCATTTGTGGACCAGGGTGAGGCGCTTCTGCCTGTTGCGGCGGCGGGCATATTCGTAGGCGTAGCGCAGGCAGCGGTCCACCACGGGGCGGGTATATTGCATGACCTGGGTGGCCACTTCGATGCCGGCGCCTTTTTGCACCACGCCGCCCACGCCGGTGTAGATGCCGCCGGTGTTCTCGCGTACCACGATAAAGTCAACATCCTCGGGCTTCTTGTCCTTGAGGGGGCAGTCTTCGGCGCGGTAGAGCTTGACCGGGCGCAGGTTGATGTACTGGTCGAGGGCGAAGCGGATTTTGAGCAGGATACCGACTTCCAGAATGCCGGGTTTGACGTCGGGATGGCCGATGGCGCCGAGATACATGGCCTGATGCCGGCGGAATTCGTCCAGGGCGGAATCCGGCAGGGTTTCGCCGGTGCGCAGGTAGCGTTCGCTGCCGAAATCGTAGTGGGTATAGTCGAGCTTGAAGCCGAACTTGTCGGCGGCGGCGTTGCAGACTTTGACGGCTTCGCGGGTGATTTCGGGTCCGGTGCCGTCACCGGGGAGGAGGGCAATGCGATATGTCTTCATGGCGGGGGATGTTCAACAGTTTGGGGGGCAAATGCAAGCGGGAAAGGGGACAAAGTGACGGTGGCGGCCCGGCCCGGGGTGTTCATCGGGATCCCGGTCAGGGATCGCGGATGATGCGGCCGGGTTCATAGGTCTGGAGCAGTTGCACGAAGACCGGCTCATATTCGTCGAAAAGCTCCGGAGGGATGCTGAACTGGATGTGGTGGGCAAGGTTGCCGGTGAGGAAATCAATCAGCAGGACCTTGTTCTTGAAGAGCTGGGCGGAGCGTTTGATGGCGCGGTGGGGGCCGATGAAGGTGATCTCCATGGGCATATTGGCGGAGAGCTGGCGTTCGATGCGGCGCAGGTCGGCCACCAGGCTGTCAAAGGTGGCGTTGTTGGAGACGGCCACCATGATGGCCATGTCCATGTTGTGGGGTCCCTTGAAGACCGTTTGGAAACCGGAGCCGGGTTCGGGGCGCACCCGGACCCAGTGGCGCGGGGGCACGAGGCTGAAGAGGCCGCCGGGGTCCTGATAGCGGGGATCGTCCAGCCCGGCGAGGATGTCGGCGGCGTCGCCCTTGCGCGATTCGGTCCCCGTGCGCTGGAAGCGGTGAAAGCGCCCGGAATAGTGGCGGATGTCCACGATGAGGGCGACGAGCACCAGGAAGCCCCCGAAAAACAGGATCAGGCGCATGACGGTTTTGCGGGCATCGAGGCGTTGGTGTTCGGCGCGGTCGCGCAGGCGGGCCCGGGCTTGGAAGGCGGCCAGCTCCTCGGGGGTTGGCAGGCGCGGGGCCATCAGTTTTGAGCGGCAAAGCGGGTGATGGCCAGGGGCAGCCAGTCCCAATAGCGCATGTATTCGCCGGGCAGGGTGGTCACGACGCGTTCGGAGGCGATGATGTCGAGGCGGCCGGGGTCGTCGCGGCTGGGCAGCAGGCGTTCGTCGCGCACAAAGAGCCGGGGATGGCCGGTGGACTCGTCGTTGAAGGCCTCGAACTGCAGCAGGCGGTCCACCGCGCCGAAATACTCGAAGGATTCGTCGAGGCCGGCTTCGGCCACCTGCAGCAGGCGCATGAAGCGGGCCTGGCCCAGGGTGCGTTCGAGCTGGTGATAGAGGGCCAGGCGCAGTTCCTCGCCTTCCACGGGGTGGGGGGGGATGTTGAGGATGACCTGGTTTTCGGCAGGGGTTTCCACCTGGATGTAATCGGCTTCGATATCCCAGAGGGCTTCGCGGGTGCCGATCAGGACATCGTCCACCCGTTCGATTTCATCGTCGTTGAGGCGCAGCAGGGCGATGAGGTCATCGCTGACGCCCAGATGGTCGCCGGTGGCGTCCAGGCGCAACTGGGCCATGAATTCTTCGGGCAGGGGATAGGTGCCCCGCACGTTTTCGAGGACCCAGGCCAGCATGTCGTCGAGCCGCCCGCGCAGGCGGACGTTGTCCTTTTCGAGTTCGAAGGCCCGGCGCTCCCAGTCGGAGACAGGCTCGCGGGCGATGCCGGCGATGGCCTCATCCAGGGTGGTCTTGGGTGGCGCGGGCCGAGCGCGGCCGCCGCCGTTGGGCTTGGGGTCGGCGGCATCGGCCGCAGGGAGGCGGCTGGCCGCCGTCAGGGCCGGGGCCGGGGAGTCCAGGCGCAGGGAGAAAGGATCCGGGTCGGATTTGGACACCCACCAGGTGCCCAGCATGGAGAAACCGGCCACGGCTCCCGCCGCCATCAGCGCGGCCACACATTTGCGGGTGATGTCCGGCTCGAGCATGGGCTGCCCCCGATTGGCTCCTTTACAACAACGATGCCGCTTGCAGCGCCTCTTCCACAGTGGGATAGAGGCGGACAATCTTGCTCAATCCGAGCAATTCCATGGTTTTGGTGATGCGTTTGTTGAGGGCGGCAATACCGAAAAACGACAGCGACTGCACGGCGATGCGCTGGTAGCGGCCGAGCAGGGCGAGGCCCTTGCTGTTGACATAGGAGAGCTGCGCGCAGTCCAGAACAATGCGCGATCCGGCCACGTTGACCATGGGATCAATGAGCGACTTGAACTGTTCGTGCGTCATGGAATCCAAGGGGCCCGAGACGTGAATCAATTGGATTCCATCGCAAATTTCAATCTGGGTCGTTAGAACAGCTTCTGCCATGTCCGCTTGCTTTCTCCATTCATCAACGGCGCGACACCTTCATGCCAAAAAACAACCTTAACCCGAAACCGCCTTCGAGTTCAATCCCGTAATTTCGGTCTGCCGCGGGGCGCATGGCGGTCACCCGGCCGGGGTTTATTCGCCCAAGATGGCGGTGGCCGCCTGCGCGGCTTCCTCGACGGTGGGGTAGATTTTGAGCAGTTGTTCGAGACCGAGCAGGGAGATGGCCTTGAAGATGCGCGCGTTGAGGCTGGCCACGCCGAAGAAGGCCAGGCTGGAGGACAGGATGCGCTGATAGCGCGCCAGGAGGGTCAGGCCGCGGCTGTTGATATAGGTAAGGCCCGAGCAATCGAGGACAATTTTCGGATGGGCCTTGTTGATCAGCGGTTCGAGGAAGTCGCGAAACTCGTCATAGGTGACGGAATCCAGAGGCCCCTCGAGATGGACCACATGCACTCCATTGTCTTCCTTCTGCTGCAATTTCAAGGTTGTGTTCGTCATTCGAATTACCTCCGTGGAGACCAATCACCGAAACTCTAGCCTGTTCCGCGCCGCGGCACAATCGCGAAATGCGCCAACACGACTAATAGGCTAATGGTTGGCGGCCATGGCGAGGGCATCCTCGAGGGTGGGATACCACTTCACGAGCTGCTCCATGCCCAGGAGTTTCATGCCCTTTCGCGCGCGGGCGTTGAGGCCGCACACCCCGAAAAAGGTGAAGCCCAGCTGGGCGATGCGCTGATAGCGCACCAGCAGGGTCAGGCCCCGGCTGTTGATGTAGCTCATGTTCGAGCAGTCGAGAACCAGGCGGGCGTTTTGCCGTTGGATCAGTGGATCCATATATCCTTTGAACTGGTCGAAACTCATGGAATCCAGCGGCCCGTTGATCTGCACGATCTGGGTGTTGTTTTCTTCGCGGGTGTCCAGACTGAATGGCGACGACGACATGGTGTTGGCTTCCTTGCAGGTGGATTCGCGCGACGGCGGGCGAATCATTACCTTTCGAACCCTAACGTAACCCTAATAATCGGATGGGGCAAGGCTTTTCTCACGGCCCGGGCACGGTGATGTGCTGCCGGTACACCACCTGGCGGGCCTGCCGCGGCCATTCGCGGCCGGCGCGGATGCCGGTGGCGCGGGAGAGGGTCTCGATGAACGGTTCCGGCTCGACCCAGATGTAGGGTTCCTCGGGGGGGCCTTTCACGCCGGTGCCGCCGACGATCGGCCAGGCCGAGTCGTCGTAGTCCGGGGCGGCCCAGTCGCCCGGCGGATCGAAGGCGGTCTTCCAGGATGTGTCCGTTCCCGCGAACCAGTCGCGCCCGCTCAGGGCAAGCAGCACCCAGTCCGGATATTGCTGGCGTCCGGTCTGGATGGTCAGCACGTGGCGGCCGGGGGGCAGGTCCAGCAGGGTTCGCTCGAGGCGTTGCGGGTTGCCGGCCTGGAGGACTTCACGGCCGTCAATGAAGAGCCTGGCGGGCATGTTGGCGTAAAGGACCGCGAGGGTCCGGCCTTCCTCGCGTTGGCGGCGGATCATTTCGGCGGCGGCGCGGACTTGTTCATCGCCATCGGCCAGGAAACCGGGAAGCGGGGAGGGGCCGCCCAGCCGCTCGTTGTAGAGCGCGAGGCGGAACTCGAGCATGCGGCGCACGGGAGCTTGGTAGTCACGGCCATAACGCTGTAGGCGCCGAGCCAGCTCATCGCGGGCGCCTTCGAGATCGCCCAGGCGCTCATGGTTCCAGACGGCGTTCATGATGGTGGCCGGATCCAGCCGCGAATCCACCGGGGCGGCGCGGTCCTCGGCGCGCAGGCGCATGGAGTCGGCGGCTTGGGGCGCGTCAAAATAGGCCCACCCCACGCTTTCGAAATAGGCCTTGCTGTCGTGGTCGGGGCCGCGCTCGAACTCCATGTCCAGCGACTGCCCGAAGCGGGAGGGGTCCATCGAATGGACGCGGTATTGCACCGTGCGGAAGGGTTCCTTGACGGGCAGGCCGTGGGTCGGCCCCGCCATGACGTTCTGGTAGTACCAGCCGCCGTTGAAATAATCTTCCAGGCCGGTGCCGAGCCAGCCGGGCGTGGTTTCGCGGTCCTTGCGGATGCTCTCGTCGCCTTCGAGCACCCAGTAGGAGCCGTCCAGCCCTGTCACGGCGAGGAGGCAGCCGACAAATTTGCCGTGGCCCCGCACCTGCATGATGGAGTGGGGCCGGCCGACTTCGCGGGGCGTGGTCCGCCGCCAGTTGGCATGGAAATAGCCGAGGTTGCCGGCGGGGGGGGCCTCGAACGGTTGCCGCCACACGCGCAGGGTCATGGGCGTCGGCGGGATGCGGGTGGAGGCCAGTTTGAGAACGGCGGACTTGGCAAACGGCATGGGGAAGGCGCAGAAGAGATGGGCGTCTTCCATACCGAAGTAGAGCGAGCGGGCGCGCACCCGCCGCCAGGGCATGCCGCACAGGTCGCCCAGCGGCGCCTGGACACTGTCGTGGGGGGAGTCGTCGTAGCGGATCGAGACCATCCAGTCACGCAGCGCGGTATCGCGCAGATTCGCCGGGATGGCGCTCCAGTCCGGCTCAAATTCGATGCGGTGAATGATGGCGGGGCCGTCAAAGCGCACGCCCTGCCGCCAGTCGGTCAGCTTGATTTCCTGCATGACGCCGGCTTCGGGCAGGCGGTTGGCGGCCCAGATCTGGCGGGCCTGTTCGAGCGCGGCCGCATCGCGTTCAGGCAGAGGCCAGGCGAAGGTTTCCACGGGGGTGCCCCGGGGCAGGCGGGACTCCGACACCTGATAGTACACCTTGCGGGGCGCGCCGCTATCTTCAGGAGGGCCCTGCTCGCACTCGATCCGCAGGCTCTTGGCGTAGGGCATGGGCACAAAGGCGTACCAGCAGTAATTGTTGTGCTCGGCCAGGGGCGCGAGGAAGGGCGTCATGGCGCCGCCGAACAGCTCTTTGATGTCGCCCGCCAGGCGCGGCTCGGTTTCACCGTCGAAATAGAAGCGGAAACCGTGGGGCCATCCGTCCTTGGCGCCGGTGAACCAGACCCGCGTGACAAAGCCCGGACCCTTCAGGTCGGCGATCACCTTCCAGCCCGGTTCGGAACCATCGCGCAGGAAGAAGCCATAGTCCTCGTTCTTGCCGGTGCGGTCATAGGAAGTATGGATGCGCGTGTCCTCCTGATCCAGGCGCGCCAGCCAGAGCGGATCCGCCAGCCGCTCCGCCAGCGAAGCCACCGTCACCGGCTCCCCCGCCGGCCGTCCCCCGCAGCCCGCCATGCCCAGCATCAGCCCGATCCACACCCACCGCCAAATTTGCTTCATTTTGCCCTCATGATTATCTAGCATGATTCATCCATCCGAATTCTGTGACATACTAAACCGAATTATGGCTTCCACCACCACATTCAAACGCATCCTGGTCACCGGCAGCACCGGATTCCTCGGCCGCCACCTCATGCCGCTGCTGCCGGGAGCCTTCCCCGGGGCGGACATCATCGGTCTGGGGCGGCGCGATTATGATTTGCTGGAGCCGGGCGTTCCCGCCCGCATGCTCGCCGAGCTGCGGCCGGATTGCGTGATCCACATGGCGGCCAAATCCGGCGGCATTGTGACCAATATCAAGCGACCGGCTGATTTCTTCTATGAAAACCTGGTCATGAACACCCACATGCTGCATGAGTCGTGGAAGGCCGGCGTGCGGAAGTTTGTCACCTTCATGGGAGGATGCTCCTATCCGTCCAAGGCGCGGTCGCCCATTGGCGAGGACCAGATGTGGAACGGCTATCCTCAGATGGAAAGCGCGGGCTATTCGGTGGCCAAAAAGATGCTGCTGACCCAGTCGTGGGCCTACCGGGTGCAGCACAACTTCAATTCCATCGTGCTGATCCCCGGCAATGTGTACGGCGAATGGGACAACTTCAATCTGGAGGAGGCCCACGTGATTCCCGCGCTGATCCGCAAGTATGTCGAGGCGCGCGACCGCGGCGACTCCGCCATGACGGCCTTTGGCACCGGCCGCCCCACGCGCGATTTTGTCTATGCCGGGGACGTGGCCGCGACCCTTCCCTGGTTTGTCCGGAACTATGACTCGAGCGATCCGGTCAACATTTCCGCCGGGCGGCGCATTTCGATCCGCGAGCTGGCGGAGACCGTCAAAAAGGTGACCGGTTTCGAGGGGGACATTGTCTGGGACACCTCCAAGCCGGACGGGCAGATGGACAAGATTTTCGATGTGACCCGGCTCAACGGCCTGGGGTTGTTCTGCAACACCACGCTGGAGGACGGCCTGCGCCGCACCACCGAGTGGTTCTTGCGGGCACGTGAGGAGGGGACGGTGCGTCTCTGAAATGAGCACCTGCACGGTCATCGGCGCCAAGGGCTTCATCGGTTCGGCCATCGCGGCGGAAGCCGCCCGGCGGGGGTATAAGGTGACGGCCGTGGACCTCGACAACTACGACGCCTGCCGCGGAACTCCGGCGGATTTGGTGATCAATGCCAACGGCAACTCGCGCAAGTTCATTGACGAGCGCGATCCGCAGGAGGGATTCGAGCTTTCGGTGGTGTCGGTCATGCGCGCGCTGCGGGATTTTCCTGCCGGGCGCCACATCCAGATTTCCAGCGGCGCGATTTATCCGCGCGAGGACGACCCCCGGCACAACCGCGAGGACACGCCGCTCTCGCCGACGGACATGAGCCATTATGGTTTCCACAAGCGGCTGGCCGAACAGCTGGTGCGGCATTACGCGCCCCGGCATCTGATCGTGCGGCTGAGTGGACTGGTGGGCCCCGGCCTGCGCAAAAACGCGGTCTATGATCTTTTGACCGGCGGTCCGTTGTTTGTACACCCCGATTCGGAATTCCAATATATGGACACCCGCGATCTGGCCCGGGCGCTGTTTGACTTGGATCAGATGCGCCTCCCGGCGGGCACGCTGCTGAACCTGTCGGCCACGGGGGTGGTGTCGGTCCGGCAGATGGCCGGATGGGCGGGCGTGGAGTTGCCGGCCGGCGCCGACGACCGCCCGCGAATCCGCGCCGAGCTGAACGTGGCGCGGGCGGCGGAGCGGCTCGAGCTGCCCACCACCGCCGAAACCGTTCAACGCTTCATTCGCGAGGTCCGGGAAGGAACCCTGACGCTGGCATGATTATTTCGCGCACACCTTTCAGAATCAGCCTGTTTGGCGGCGGCACCGATTTCCCGTCCTTTTTCCGGCAGCACGGCGGCGCGGTGCTGGCCGGCGCCATCAACAAGTACTGCTATCTTTCGGTGCACCGCCTCGCGCCGCTGTTCAAGCACCGCTTCCGGGCCAGCTATTCGCGCACCGAGTCCGTGCAGGAGCCGGCCGAGTTCCGGCATCCGCTGATCCGGGAGACGCTCCTGTATCTGGATCAGCGCGAGGGGATTGAAATCGCCCACACGGCCGACCTTCCCGGGCAGACGGGGCTGGGGTCCTCCTCCTCGTTTACGGTGGGGCTGCTCCACGCGCTCCACGCGTTCCAGGGCCGTTCCGTCACGCCGGACGAGCTGGCGCGGCAGGCCATAGAGGTGGAGCGCGAGCGGGTCGGCGACGCCGGCGGCTGGCAGGACCAGTACGTAGCGGCCTTTGGCGGATTCCGCCGCATTGACTTTCAACCGGACGGCACGGTGCGAGTGCGCGACCTGCCGGTTTCCGGCGACCGCCTGCTCGAGCTGGAAAACAAACTGCTGCTCTTTTATCTGGGAACGGAAAGCTCCGCGGCCCAGGTGCTGCGCGTCCAGAACGGGCGGGCGGCGGAAAACGAAGCCGCGCTGCGCGCCATGCTCGACATGGTGGCCCGGGCGGAGGCCATCCTGTGCGGTTCCGGCTCCCTGGCCGAGCTGGGCGATTTGCTGCACGAGACCTGGCAGCACAAACGCTCCCTGGCGCCGGGCATCAGCAACCCGCAGATTGATCAGGCCTACGCCTCCGCGCGCGCGGCCGGCGCTCGAGGCGGCAAGCTGCTGGGCGCGGGCAGCCGGGGGTTCGTTTGCCTGTATGCCGAGCCGCGCGACCAGCCGGCCGTCCGCGCGGCCCTGGCCTCCCTGCAGGAAATGGACTTCCGTTTCAGCGCCGAGGGGAGCCGCATCATTTTCAAGAGCGCCGACTAGCTTGGATGACTCATCAACATGGCTGAAAACATGGTGACTGACTGCGGGGTAATTTGATGCGGGTTTTTCCGGCTGCCAGACTGTTTGCACTTTATCGCCCCCGCATCCGGGGGGGGACTTGACGCGTGAACCATTCCGGCCAGCGTCCCAAAATCGCGCTTTGGTTCCGTTACGGCCCGGCGGACCACAGCGAGCTGTTTCACGCCATGCCGCACATCGTGGCGGCGCTGGCGGAGCACGCGGAAGTCCATTATTTCGGCATGCGCACGGAGACCCCCGTGCCGGAGGCCATCCGCCGGCACGCCATCCTGCATTGGCTGCCGTTCCGGGTGCGGCGGACCAGCACGCGCGACAAGTTCATCAAAACCGCCCTCTGGCTGCTGAGTCTGCCCTGGATCGGGCTGCGCTGCCGCCTGCTGGGGGTTCGGGCGGTCTATCTGGATGAAACCGTGCCCCTGACCGGGCTGCTGGCCCGGGTGTTCTACGGACGCAACACGGCCATGACCGTGGCCGATTTTTTCACGGACATCTATCTGACCGGCCCCACGGCCTGGCTGGGGCGCTTGATTCGCGCGGCGGATCTGCGGACCTGGCGTCGCCTGCCGCTTATTTTCACCCGGGCCAAGGCCACGCGGACCTGGCTGGCGGAGCAGGGGGTGCCCGCCGAACGGGTGCATCCGGTGTACGACCCCTGCGACCTGGCAATCTATCGCCCGCTGCCAGCCGACGAACGCACGGCGGCCCGGGAGGAGCTGGGCTACACGCCGGAAGATGTCGTGCTGGTGCACCACGGCATTCTGCATCCCAACAAGGGCAACGACTGGATTCTCCGCGCCCTGGCGCCGATGCGGGCCGAGTTGCCCCAATTGCGCTATCTGCTGGTGGGCGACGGCCCGGAGAGGGGCCACCTGCGCGCTCTGGTTCGTGAACTGGGCATGGAGGACATGTGCCAACTGACCGGCTGGCTGCCGACGCTGCCGGATGTCAACCGCGCGCTCAACGCGGGCGATATAGGCCTTGTCATGCGTGTCGGCGCGCCATCCGATGATTTCCACATGACCGGCGCTCTAGTGCACAACATGGCCTCCGGGTTGCCGATTTTGGCGGCGCGCCTCGGAGGAGTGGCCGAAGTGGTGCGGGAAGAGCATAACGGCTGCCTGTTCAGTCCGACCGATGTGACCGAATTCCAGGAAAAAATGGGACGACTAGCCAAATCCGCGGAATTGCGCCGTAAATTGGGTCAGACGGCATCTCAAGACGCCCAAATTCATTTCGATATGGAGCAAGTGACGGCCCAGACCGTGGAACCTCTGCTGCGTCTGGCCGGGATAGAGTCAAAAACTGCAGACATTTGAGGTTTTGTGTTCTTTTTTTGGGGTGGGGCCACAAAAGCGTAAAAATATGAAAAAAGTGCTCGCAAAGGGGTTGAGAGCGCGGAGATGGGGAGAGAACCGAGAATGGGTGGGAAAGAGGTTTTTTGGAGTGGTTTTGGGTGAAAATGGGGTGGAATTGGAGGAAAAACGACCAAAAATGACGGAAAAGAGGGTGTTGGGGGTAAAAATTTGAGGTTTTGTACGATTTTATTGGGAGAGGCGGAGGATGAGGCAGGAGCGGGGGGGGAGGGTGACGGAAACGGCTTTTTTGCGGCCGAGGTCTTTGTGGGCCCAGAGGTCGCGGACACGGGGGGGGCCGATGAAACCGAAGTTGGTGAGCTTGATTTGGCGGCGTTGGGGTTCGTTTTCGCGGTTGAAGAGGCCGACGATCCAATCGCCGTTCGAGAGCTGGCCGGTCCAGATCTGGCTGTCGTTGTGGGCGGGGTCGGTGGAGAGGGGGCGGCCAACGAAGCCGTCGCGATTGAGTTCGAGGAGTTCGGGGTTGGTGTAGAAGGGCAGGTTGTTGCCGATGGTGTTGTGCTGGTCGGCGACGGTGACGGGGGCGCCGGCGAGGAGGCAGAGGGAGATGACGCTTTGTTTTTCGTGGTCGGTGGCGAAGGTGTTGAGGCGGATGAAGTCGGGATCGAGGATGACGCATCCGCGTCCGGCGAGGCGCGACCAGTGGACGAGGCCGTCCACGGCGTTGCCATAGACCGACCAGCCTTCGCGGCGCTGCCCGCGGAACCAGTCGCTCCATTTGGTCCAGCCGCCTTCGCCGGTGTCTTCGTTCACGCGGATCATGTGTCCGTAGCGGGCTTCGAGTTCGGCGTCGTGGTGGAGGTGGGGCATGACGAGGCTGAGGAACATGCCGCGTTCATCGGCGGCTTCGCGCATCCAGCGCAGGGCGGTGGCGTAGTGTTCGCGGGGGCGTTCGGGGCCGACGCGCCCGAGCCAGCGGTCGCGGCCGTCCTCGTACCAGGAGAGGAAATCAATGCGGTAATAGCGGATGCCCATGTCGGCGTAGAAGTGGATCCAGCCTTTGACATATTGCTCGGCGCCGGGGCGGTTGACCTGCACCCAGGGGAAGCGGGCGTCCTCGGCGGGGTTTTTGAGGGTGGAGACAGGGATGTCGGTGCCGACAATCAGGCATTGGGTGTCGTGGTCGTCCACATGGACCCAGAGGGGGTTGCCGTACATGCCGAGTTCCATGCCGCGTTCGCGCAGGTGGCGGGCCCACCAGGCGTAGTCGTGCCGCCAGTGGCGCGAGTGGGAGAGGCGGTAGCCGTTTTCGTTGAGCTGGGTGCAGTCGCCCCAGCCATCCATGCAGACCATGCGATAGCCGTAGGGTTTGAGCTCGGCATCAACCCAGTTGATGTTGGCCAGCCACTCGTCCTCGGTGATGTGAATGTCGTTCTGGCCGGCCTGTTCCTTGAGAATTTGGTTTTCGTAGATGCTCCAATAGAGCGGGGCGTTGCGCGCGGGGGAGGGGGTGGTTTGGGTCAACAAGAGGGTGGCGGCGGCCAGGATGGTGGTGATGTGTGCTCGAACAAACATTGGCGGGGAGCATAGCAGGTTGACTTGGATCATTCACCAGCCGAGATGAAAATATTATTGGCCGACGGGCAGCATGATGCGGCAAATGGCCCAAAATGGACCCGAAAACGCCAAAAATTAGGCGAAAATGGCGGAAAAATGGGC
>LSQX01076167.1_pt1 | contig 13753 bp, 10 predicted proteins | sample 654561 | NCBI WGS metagenome assembly LSQX01 (sample SAMN04489861, study PRJNA283612) | anaerobic digester metagenome | isolation source: 4 biogas reactors fed with cattle manure at either 37C or 55C with and... | place: Denmark: Kongens Lyngby | collected 2014 | reverse complement strand
CCGTTAATGCTTCCATTTTCTCCAGCTGTGTAAGTCAGCGTATAGGTATTTATGGCAAATTCCGCGCTCACGTTAAGGTTTCCTGTGATGCCCATATCCGTTCTTTCCACCGTGGTTACGCCATCGCTCCACTCGACAAAGTGATAGCCTGTAGCAGGAACAGCCGTTACAGCCGTACCATTAGCTCCATGTCTAACCGTCTGGGTTGAAGTTCCCGTAATACTACCATTTTCACCAGCGGTATAGGCCAGCGAATATGTAATAGGTATTATGTTAATTTTTACAACATGAGTATTCGATTCATTTCCGTTCTCGTCAATAATTTTATATGAAAAAGTATCAATGCCGTCCCCGTCCATATTTGCAGTATATGTAAATATATTATCACCCGGAATTGCAACCGTTCCTTTTTCAGGTCCCGCAACGATTTCAAATGTCAGTAAGTCCCAATCCACACCGTCTACGCTTGTGCCGTCACTGTCCGAGCCAACCAGTTTACCGTTAACACTAGTATTCGCATTAACTGTCCAACTCTTTATATCCGAAAGAACCCAGTTGCCTTTGGACATGTTAACCATATTTGCATCATTTGACCCTTTAGAATCCGTGACAATAGTACCACTTGTTTGGTTGAGCCTATAATAAAAAACTAAATTACTATACTTATCATGTGTACTGTCTACTTCTCTGAACATCCAAGCCTCAATTTCAGCTTGGGATAATGCAGTATTCCAAAACTGTATCTCATCAATTCGACCGTCAAAATACTGGCTATTTTGAGATTCGCCGCCGATGCTGATTTTTGCGCTTGTCGGAACAGGTGCATTGTAGTGTATATCATCCAGAGCCATTTCGTAATACTTAGTCCCGTTAACATAAACAATGACGCTTTTACCTGTTTTCGTCATAGCGACATGTACCCACTGTTCCACAGGAATCTTAACAATTCCGGATGGCGGACCGCCGCTCCAAATCCATGGCCATTGCCAACCACCACCAGGACCGAATTTGTCAAAACCAAAGTACAAGTATCCTCCGTTTTCATTAATGTATCTCAACCATACCCCTAACGTGCCGTTATCCGCATTATATTGGCGATATAACGTTTGATATGGAGAATCCGCTTCAGGGTAAATCCACATGGAAATCGTAAAATTTGATTGTCCGCTAAGCTTGGTTGATTCATTAGATGGCACATCAATTCTTTGTTTTAAATTAGCCGAAAAGTCAAGCGCATTGCCAAATCCGGCAACCGGTAAGGAACCGATGTAACCCTGTCCATATACCGTAAGTGTTATAGCCGGAATATGGCTTATCACCATTAATAATGTCAGAATAAATGTAATCATTTTTTTCTGAATTGTTTTAGCCATCAGAAATCCTCTTATTTTCTTAATCCGTTACTTTTTTTCCGTAATCAAGTTTAAAACATACAAAAATAGTAACTACCTTCAGGCTTGACCCATAAGGTAGACAAGACGATATGTCGCAGTATGGACAAACTCTTTCATATAAAGTATTTAATAAGGAGTCGTTTTTGCGATAGCACTTCTCTATGTATGGAAACATTTCCTCGTTCACACCGCAATACTCATCCTTATCTCTCGTAATAGTATTCATGTCTATCTGTGTTCACCTCGTTTTGTGACTAAGCCTTATAACAGCTATGCATGTTTCTATCTATATAATTCATTATAAAGCATCGGTAATTAACAAAACCGTGAATAAAACAACAGATTCATAACTATTTATATGGTTTAATTGAAAGCACCGGCGATTAACAAAACCGTGAACAAAACAACAAATTACCAGTAATAGATCTCATGTTCCGACTTTTTCTTGAAAAAGCTGACGCTTTTCCTAAGTTCATGTTACAATAAAACTATAGACTATCAGTATTGGGGTATATGCACATGATGAGTACACCAAGCGCAAGGATGACGGTTCCCACAGCCGTCAAAGGAGAAATCATTCGCCATAAACTAGTAGACATCGTCCTCAATAGCCCTGCAAAGCTTGCGTTTATCCATGCTGGCGCCGGTTACGGCAAGACGACCCTTCTATCGCAGATCGCAAAAAGTGCTGAAAAAGCTGTCTGGCTTTCTCTGGACGAAGAGAAAGATATTTTTACCTTTATTAATACACTCTGCGAGTCCGTAAAACAGACTTTCACAGATTTTGACTTCTCCCCATCAGAATACCTGCCCTTTTCCGAAAAGAACAATTTTATCTCCATACTTGCAGGGGCATTGATCTGTAGCATTGAAAACATATCCGGTGAATTTGTCATGGTCATGGACGATTTACATACTATAGAAGAATATGATGTTAAAAAGCTTATCATCTGCCTGATCAAGTATCTACCGAATAACGCCAGGCTTTGTTTTGGCAGCAGAGAATCTCCCTGGCAAGATTTTTTACCGTTTAAGGCAAAGGGGGACATCATTGAGTTGACCCAGAGAGAGCTTGCCTTTACAAGGGAGGAAACGGCAAATATCCTGGGTTTTGACGATCCTGCCATTTACAACTCCACTGAGGGATGGCCTCTGGCAATCGGTTCCTTTAAGGTTCTGCTTGAGAACGGTATATCCATTGACGACATCCCTTACTACGGCAAAGAGACCTTGTATACCTATCTTTTTCATGAATGCATGACAAATTTGAACTCTGACATGGTTGATTTCCTTAAAAAATCAGCCTGCTTTGACGTGCTGGACGTACAGATGTTGGATGATGTTCTGAATAAAAAGAATACAAGACTCATATTAGAAAGCCTTGTCTCCAGAAATATCTTTACCATCAAAACAAGCAGTGGGTTTTACCGATATCACGCCCTTTTCAGAAGCGGGATTCTGGAAGCGGGTGATAAACACCAAATGCCTATACTTAGACAAAAAGCTGCCAGGTACTATTTTAATACTAAGCAGTATTCAAGGGCTGCCCGTTACGCTATGGACTCGAAGGATAACGAACTGCTTGAAAAGATCATTCTGGTATGTTACAGGGAGCATATAAAAGCGGGCAACTACAATGAACTGCGGATATGGTTCCAAGCGCTTGATGATGCATCGGTCGAACTGAGCCCAGGCATTCTTGTGGCTAAGGGTGCATATCTGTCCGTTATCGGAAATTTTGTTCAGGCAGAGTCATGCCTTAACAAAGCAATACCCTTAATCGGCAAGGATGATAAGGAGATTTATTTTGAAGTAAGGATTCATAAAGCCAGAGTTCTGCGTAATTTTGTTTCATTCGAAGCATCAAACTTGCTGCTTGATGAGCTAATCACCATGCTTGACAACCACATAACCAGTGAACTGACATATTCTGTTTATATCGAAAAACTTTACAACTTGTGCTGGAATTCTCAGATTAGTGAGGCATATGCTCTTGCCAGGCATGCGATAGAGCTATGCGCCAAGACCGGTAATATTAAGGTTATGTGCTGGTTCGAAAGATATCTTTCTACCATACATTTTTTCGCGGGCAGGATGAAAGATTCAGTTTATTATTACGAAAAATCCCTTGCTCTTCCCGAAGATGAGCGAAACTTTTTGGGTATGCACAGCACCGATATCTATGTGGCTAAAGCCTATCAGATGTTAGGAGACCGAAGCCGCTCACTGTCCATACTGAAAGGGGAGCTGCAAAGGCTAAGGAACACAGGGAATTATGAGGAAATGTGGGCGGGCTACCTGTTGGCAGCTGAAATCCACTATCAGAATACCTTTATTGATAAAATGAATGGGGAAAACGCATCCTATGAAACCGCCGCAAAGTATTTCACCTTGGCAGACGAGTATGCGCCTCTTTACCGTAAAACTGATTTTCAGGTACAATGGGCAAAAATGCAGCGTCTTACCTACAGCCTTATTTTTACGAATGATCCCAATGAAGACGATGTTCAGGAAATCTTTGATAATCTTGGAAGGGCGGGTGCTTATTTGAAAAGCCTTGTCCTTGCCAGGCTTATGGGGTATTTTTCCGCCATATCCGATTATCCGAATGCAATTATATGCGCAAACCAGTGCATAGAGACCGGAGAGAGTGCGGGTATGTTCCTTCATTCGTCATTGGCGTATGGAATACTTGCAAGAGCTGCACTTGAAACAAGGAATCATGAAAAAGCAACCATCTTGACAGGGCGTTATCTTAAGCTTTGCTCAGATAATGGGATCTATGAGTATTTCAGAATGCGCAAGGCATATGACAAAGTCCTTGAATTCGCGTATGAAAACGGTATAGAGCCTGGATTTACAAAGCAAATGATGGAATTTATCGGATATAGACCAAAGAAAATATATATTGAAACATTGGGGGCTTTTACCGCTTATCAAGACAGAAACAGGAAGAGGCTTATCAAATTCAGGACGAAAAAGGAACGTGAGCTTTTGGCATTTTTGCTTGACGCGGGTGACCAGGGCGCTACAAAAGAACAAATGTATAACGCTATTTGGCGGGAATCAGAGTCTAAAAATATTAAGAACCTGATAGCGGTGAATCTGAGGCATCTAAAAAATGACCTTGAATGTGCCGGCATAGCAGAATCGGTCATCTGCCAGGGAAACCGTTATTTTATCCGCCGGGATGAAATTGAATGTGATAGCGACCTCTTTGAAAGGACATATGAAGAATTTAAGCTTCATAATACCAAAGAGCAGGCAAAAAATCTTTTATCCCTATACAAAAGTGAATACTTATCAGATTTCGAAGCGCTTTGGGCCATTGCGAAAAGAATAAGATATCGCGAAATTTACGAAGAAGCAAAGAAGTATTGTCAGTAGATTAAACTGTTCTTTGATAATACACTGTATACTTTACACTAAAGTCCACAGGTTGCTATGTTAATACCCATCGGCTCATAAATATTTAGGGCTGTTACAGTTTTTATCTTCTCATTCCTTGTTGGTCGGTTATCATCCGAGTTCCGGACTTAAACTGGTTCCCCTTATTTCCAACCCAGTAAGCGTGCAATCGTTGTCACTGCAAAGCATATCACAATACCAATGATAGTTGGTATCAAAAAAGAAACAATTGTCCATTTCGTGCTTAAGGTTTCTTTTCTTATGGTCCATAAGGTCGTGCCGCAGGGGAAATGCATTAGTGAAAACAGCATAACGCAAATTGCAGTAAGCACCGTCCAACCGTTGGAAGTAAGCAGCCCTGCCAGCTGTTCCAGGCTTTCATATTTCATCATATGGCCCTGCTGCGTATAGCACATCAATATAATGGGCAGAACAATCTCATTGGCAGGTAGCCCCAGAATAAAGGCCATCAGAATAAACCCATCCATGCCGATAAGCCGCGCAAAGGGGTCGAGAAAGCCGGCGCAGTGATTCAAAACACTAACTCCCGCTATATCGATGTTGGCCATCCCCCAGATGATCAAGCCGGCCGGTATTGCAACCGAAACAGCCCTGCCCAGCACAAACAGTGTCCTGTCCATGACAGAACGCACCAGGATCTTCCCCAGTTGCGGCGACCGGTACGGTGGAAGCTCCAATGTGAACGAAGATGGAACCCCTTTCAGAATGGTTTTTGACAGAAGCTTTGAGACAAATAACGTCATCATAATTCCAAATAAAATGAACAGGGTTATAACCACAGTGGGCAAGATCGTCCCAATAAGCTTTACGCCGGTAAAGGAAAAGAATATCGTTGCAATCGCGATGAGGGTGGGGAAACGGCCATTGCAGGGAACGAAGTTGTTTGTGATGATCGCAATCAGACGCTCCCTGGGGGAATCGATGATCCTGCAGCCCACCACCCCCGCGGCGTTGCAGCCAAACCCCATGCACATGGTTAATGCCTGTTTTCCATGGGCGCACGCCTTTTGAAAAAAATTGTCCAGATTAAAGGCTATCCGGGGCAAATAACCCAGGTCTTCCAGCAGTGTAAACAAGGGAAAGAAAATCGCCATGGGCGGCAGCATCACCGATACGACCCACGCCAGTGTCCGGTACATCCCGAATATAAGCATGTCATGCAACCAAAGCGGAGCGTTTAGAATGATAAAAAGATTTGATAATTTGTCTTCCAACCAGGCAAATCCTGATGCAAGCAGTTCAGAAGGATAGTTTGCGCCCGTTACCGTCAGCCAGAAGATGAAGCCCAGTAATGCCAGCATGATGGGGATACCGTATATTCTTGAGGTAACGATTTTGTCTACTTTTCTGTCTATGATATTATAATTCCGATTTTCATAGAGAACACAGGTATGAGCCATTTCTTCTGCTTTTTTCATAATGCTTGAAACGATCAAATCCCGAAAAGTCTCCGAATCAATGCCCTGAAGCTTAAGCTCACGCTTTGCCCGCTCCAGCACCGGCATCAACTCATCATTGTGAACAAGATTTACCCCGGTATGTTCGCAGATATCCTGGATTATTGAGTCATCTCCTTCGAGAAGCTTCAGACAGACCCATCTCGATTGCAGCCCTTTCCCCAGCGCTTTTTGTACGATGACATCCAACGATTCAACAGCCTGTTCTATCCCTTTTGGATATGATACGGCAGCCGGATTTGTTTTAATTTGGCCGGAAGCAACCTTCCATACCTTATCCATAAGCAAATCCAACCCCTGATTGCTCCTTGCGCTTGTGCCCACAACAGGAACGCCCAGACGCTGCTCCAGAGCCTTTACATCCACCCGGATTTTTTTCTTTTTTGCTTCATCCATCAGGTTTACGCAGACAACCACAAACCCCGTAATTTCCATGATTTGCATCACCAGATTCAGGTTACGTTCAAGGCAGGTTGCATCCGTTACCACAATGGTTACATCGGAATGCCCAAAACATATATAATTTCTGGCGACTTGCTCCTCAACAGAGTTTGACAGGATGGAATACGTTCCCGGAATATCCACCAGAGTAAAGGTATTGTCCTGAAAAACTGTTTTTCCCATGGCATTGGTCACTGTTTTTCCAGGCCAGTTGCCGGTATGCTGTTTTAACCCGGTTAAACCGTTAAAAACAGTGCTTTTTCCTACATTTGGGTTCCCTGCCAATGCCACAACAAAGCCATCCCGATGTAGAAGCTTCAGATTCACCGGATTGTTCAGCTTCATACCCACAGATTGAACCGATAAGCCCATACGCTTCTCCCCCTAAACCTCTACCAGTATTCCGCAGGCTTCCGCTTTTCTGATGGCAATGACAGTTCCGCGGATTTGGTATGCGGTTGGATCACCCGACGGGCTTTTCTGTAATGCCTCCACCGGAGTACCCATCATGATACCCAGATCGAGCATTCTTCTGCGTGTGCTTCCCACAAACTCAAGTTTTCTGACATAAGCCGGTGTTCCAACAGGTAACCGGCTCAATGGAATTAATTCTCGGTCTTGCATTTTGAGCACCTCCCGTACCTTCTAAAGACCTGTGTTTAAAAGGTTGCTGGCATTTTATTCATGTAGTAATAACGCATTGTTGGTCGCGTCAAAGTTCATTGCCTATGACCAATCTATGAGCCATAATTCAGTTTGGTGACGCATATATTCAACCAGAGGTGTTTCCAAATGAATGAAAAGTCCTCGTTTCATACCGTCCGTGGTTATGAGCTGATTGCGCAGGAAAGTAAAGTTCTCACACCCGCCATGGAAGATTATCTTGAAATGATATACCGGAACAGCCTGGATACGGGTTTACTGCGCTCGAACACCCTTTCAGGGCTGCTGAACGTCCACCCCTCTTCAGTGACTAAAATGCTGCAAAAATTAAGTCGCCTGGGATATGTGGACTATCAGAAGTATGGTATTATTTTTTTGACTGAAAAAGGCATTGCGGCTGGAAAGTTTCTGTATAGAAGGCATCAGATTGTGGAAGAGTTTCTGAACTTTATTGGCAACTGCAGAACTCCTCTGGTTGAGACTGAACTGATAGAACACCATATCCGCCCTGAGATGCTTGGAAATATCGAAATGTTCATCCGTTTTCTGGATGAGAACCCGGATTGTATTGAGAGATTTCAGATGTTCAGAAAAAACGCACTCCAACCTCAGTCAGAATAAATTCAATGAGCGCTTGCGCGAATTGTGCGCCAAAACGCGGGCGCTGAAAGCGCCTTCTACACGCAAAAACAACAATGTTTTTGTGTGTGACTTACGTGTTTTGTGTGCAACTGGTTCGTAACTATCTCTGATAGTTACGAACGGTCTGCGAGCATTTGATAAAATTAATCCTCTGAACCGGACAGTGTGATAAAATCTGCCAGTTCGGTCTGAATGCGCTGGTTGAATTGATTCCTGTCGTACTGGTACTCATCTTCAGTCGGAGCGTAACTATCCTGGTTAACCGGAAGCGTGACTACAAATTTTGACCCCTTTCCCGGTGTGCTGTTAACGCTGATCGTACCGCCATGAATTTCTACCATGGACTTCACAAGGGACAAGCCGATTCCGCTTCCCTCAAAGTTTCTGGAGAAAGCTCTATCTACCTGATGAAACCGGGCAAATATCATTTCTATCTTTTCCTGGGGTATGCCAACTCCGGTATCTTCGACTGCAACCGTAATGTATGTATCGCCATCGTTCAGAAAAATTGACACTCTTCCGTTTTTGTCCGTGAACTTGATGGCATTGGACAACAGGTTCAACATGATGCGTTCCACTTTATCCACATCACAAATAATGGTTTTCTCCTGTACATCTGTATAAAAGCTGAGTGTTATACCCTTTCTTTTTACATAATCCTCAACGGTTACAACGATTTCATGGATAATCTGCACAATATCGCATTTGGAGGTGTTTAATTCGTAAAATTTAGAATTGATACGGGTTGTATCAATTAAATTATTGATCAGGCGATTCAATCTCAAAGAGTTTCTTCTGAGAACGTCCAAATGCTTTTGGGCGGATTCCTTTTCAATGTACGGTTTGTTTTTCAAAAGCAGGTTAATCAATTGAATGCTCGAAAGGATCACATTCAACGGTGTTCTCAGTTCGTGAGATATGTTGGCAAAAAATTCGGTTCTGAGTTTATCGATCTCCTTCGATTCCAGCAACAGTTGCGTGTTTTTCTCCGAGTCCAGTTTCAACTGATGTATCTTTTTATTCTGGGTGTAGGAGCGAATACAATAGATTGCGAAAAGTATTGTCAGCACGAGCAAAATAGCCAGCACACCCTGGAATTGGTGTGCTACCGAATCGACTTCGAAGAACATTCCATTACGGTCCAGAGATAGCACCAGTGACCATTGTGTGTCCTCCACAGGAGTATATACGATAAACCGTTGGGTTTTGTCGGTTGTAAAATATCCGTTCCCCGTTTCTCCGCGCTTAATACTATCAAGCAAGAAGTTGAAATCCTTGTTATCGTTGAACCTGTTGTTCACGCTATCTATGATACTTAACTCACCAAGGTCCATCGGAGAGTGGCCTACCAGTTCTCCTTCTCTGTTGACTATACAACAAAAGCCTGTGTTTCCCAGACTCATATTCTCAATGGGTTCAAATAAAAGCCGGGGTTCCATATGGGTGACAAGCACTCCGGCGACCCTGTCACGAGCATCAAAGATTGGGGCAGAGCATAAAATCACTGTCTTCCCGTCATATTCTCTTACAATTGGATCTGTAAGGGAGGTTAGCTGCTGAATGGCTTTTTGAAAGTATTCCTGCTCTTTGATGTTCTCCGTATACCCTAATGAGGACTTTGCCGATCCATCAAGCTTGGCGATCTGCATGCTCTCAACTCGACTGCGTTGACATTCCAGTAGTAAAACCGGTTCCTGCTCTTCCCACTTCATGGAACGGATCTCTGTTTTGCTTGAAATCCCTTCAATCTGGTTGAACAGGCCTTTGATACTGGATCTGACGTCTAAAGAATTTTCATCTGCACGATCGATGATATTTCTTTCTATGCTATCTTTCATTGTTTTGGAAAAGGTGAAGAATGAGCGATAAAAAGTAAACAGAAAAACAGTTATAATGATAAAAAATACAATCATTAAATTGTTTATAATATGGTAGTTACTCCCTTTTCGCTTTTTTGTATCAAAGTTCTGTTTATTCCTGTTCACCTTATCACCTCCCGCACCGTGATGGTTCTATATCAAATTTCCTGGCTTGTGGTACTCATAGTCTGATACTTGTGTCATCAACCCATCGGCCTGTCATATTCTTCCGCTCCTTATATCTTTCGTACAATTATTGAAAATAAATTACATCAATTCTAAAGATTAACGTACGATAGCATGTATTTCTCTCATTTCTTTGGACAAGAGGAGTAGGAGATATGTACAGATCCTTCGCTACGCTCAGATAAAACACATACCTCTGAAGCTACTTATGAACTTATTAGTGGGGGGTGTGAACAGTCTCCCACGGCCTAGGTGCCGCCAAACGACACGAAAGCTTGGCCGATTTCACAGGAGTAACTGTGACCAGAGAAAATTTGTTTATAACGAAGGAGTAGCTTGATAATATCTGCCTGGAGAACTTATAATGAAGATGCATGAAGCACCTGGTGCTTGGTGTATGCGGTATCCGGAAGCCGACACTTTTATGAAAGGAGTGATCTGCGTTGAAGATTGAAATGGAGGTGGCTGCCCTTTAGCAGCAAACCAAGGTGTACAGCCCAGCTGTACACCTTTTATCAAATGCCCTTAAGACCCCTGCCTCTATAGGCGGGGGATAGACCGATTTCCCCTTCAGTGGTGGGTACAATCCCCCACTGAAGGGCATTTGATAAAAGGCTCGCGGATCGTTCATAACTATCAGAGATAGTTATGAACTAGATGCACACAAAATGCGTAAGTCACACACAAAAACATTGTTGTTTTTGCGTGTAGAAGGTGCTTTCAGTGCCCGCATTTTGGCGCACAATTCGCGCAAGCGCTCATTGAATTTTGATTTCCGGCGTATTCCATGAAAAACAAAAACCACAGCACCGGCATCGGTGCTATTACCAGACAAGAGAACCGGGATTGGTGCTTAGTTTGTTGGAGACAGCTCTATCAGCATCCGTTTCAGCTGTCTAATAAACAGAAATATTAAAATATATCAATTATTGATAAGCTTAATATATTATCGGGTCAGCCCCCCTGTTGGCAAACAGCTTTGAACTGCCAGGATAAAAAACAGGGCGGTTGTTTCGATAAGCTTCCAGAACCATACGTATGTTGTTCGGTGTAACATGATTCACGTTATTGGTTCCCCTGCCAAGCATAATGTCATCATCAGGTTGAGCCATATGGCAAACCTCTGCCGGAGATGAGCGTCTGTTGCTGTAAACGGTGCGCCGTCACTGGCTATGCCGATACCATTGATCATCGTTTTTGCATCATAGGTTATCTTTTCCCACAGACCGGTGTCCTTGTTCTGAATTTTTATGGTGACAATGCCAGATTTGCGATTCCATTTAGCATTACCCCCCAGAGCCGTTACAATATCTCTCAGATTCCCTGTTGTTACACCATTGTATGTTTTGGCATTACCTACAGAAATGCCATTGAGTGTTATATTGGAGGATATTGCCTTTGATTGATCTGCCTTGCAGACATCTGAAATCGCATTGGCGTATGCTTCAATATTCGCCTGTAACATAATATACCGCCTGACAGGTTAGGATTTTCTTGTTTCCAGGTAACATTTTTTCTGTTTTGTTCATATGAATATTATACCATCTTATGATTACTTGAATAGATTTCGAATAAAAACAGTATCTGCAGGTAATGATTAAGTTGATAAGAAACAAAGAAGTTGCAACAGTCCTGTTAAAATAAATTGATTAGCAAGTCATTCTGAGGGTATAGTATAATAATAATTACATTTTTGAAACTATTACATTTCGGGAGGTGTTATCAATGACAGAAAAGCAACTTGATCCGGATAAATTGAAAATATGGAGAACATCAGCGGTTGTAGAAAACTTTAGAGAGATGCCTGAAACCAAGGTTTCGGTCCCTTCTGAGACTTCGATTGTAGTTGCCAAGGAATTTGTGGATGATAATCAGAAATAGACCGCTTATGAAAAGGGGTGCATTCGAAAATGAATGCACCCCTTTCTGCACTCCAGACGCACAGCCAATTAGGTAAAGGTATAATTCATACCGCTGTTATTATCCCAGTTTTCAGCGCTGTCCTTGAAGGCCACATTGATATTCATTCCATGCATGGTCGGAATGTCCGCATGGAATGAATTTCCGAAGCGGTTCATGCGGACGGTCTGTACGTTTTCCCAACTGGTATTGCTGCCATAGCCTATTACAGAATATACATCGTCTGCGCCGCTATTGGCCAGAAGCCCGTCATATTTCAGTGCTACCGTGTGATCGGAAACTTTCGACAGGACAACACCATTGTTCTGATACGGCTGACTGCCATAGAGATCAAGGTTTTCAGAGAATTCCTCTTTAAATTCCTTCGCCTTTCCACTTGCCTGCTTTGCCGCGTTCTGGTTTGCCGTGTGCTTGCCGCTCTTTGTCTTTTTGGGTTCGGGCTCAAACACATTATCAAAAATACTCATACCTTCATTATCCTCCTGTTCATGTTTTAATGCATTTAGTATGCGACATTCATAAATCATTTATAACAGGATAATTCGCCAGCATCATTATTTTTACCTTTCATTTCCTATTCCAAAGGATGAAGTGTTTAAATAGTTGCAGAATTTGATTCAAACAAAAATAAACGCAAACAAGCATGTAAAAAATGCACTCTTTACCGCAGTAAAAAGGCGTAAAAGAAAAACGGCCCTTTACGCCTTTGTTTTAATTATTTTGTTGTGGTAAACTTTTGGTACCAAATGACTAAACTGAATTAGAATGCTGTATGAATAAAAGCATCCAGTAATTTCACTGCATTCATGACGTCATTTTTATCTACCATCTCGCAGGGTCGGTGTATATACCGGCAAGGTATTGATACGCCCCCCGATTGGATTCCTCCTGCCGTGATTTGGATAGCACCCGCATCATTGGCACCTTTAATCAGCACTTCCAACTGATATGGTATATTCTTTTCCACAGCACACCGGATAAGAGTATCTCTTATATAGGGATGGGATATGGTCCTGGTATTCATAATCAAGACAGTTGGACCTTTTCCCATCTCAGTTGCCGATGGCTTGCATTCCGGGGTGTCTCCGGTGCTGGTCACATCCACTGCCAAAGCCATATCCGGCTTTATTCCGAATGCGGCGGGTCCCGCTCCGCGCAGCCCCACCTCTTCCTGCACGGTAAAAGCAAAAATCACTTCGTTTGGAGGGTTTTTTATCTGTTGAGCGAGTGCGACTAAAATGGCACATCCAATGCGGTTATCCAGCGCTTTAGAGATGTATCGTCCATTCTGTTCAAGGGTTTCCCCAACAAATACACCCATATCTCCGGGTTGAACAAGCTCAGAGGTTTCTTTCCTGTTTTTTGTGCCAATATCTATATACATCAGATTTAATTTCAGATCCTTCATCTCTTCCAGAGCTTCTTCATAACCAACCGCACCGATGATCCCATTCCCGAAAGATACTCTCTGCCCCGTCGCCATAAAGGCATTCACGCCGCCCATATTGGAAAAGCGAATGAAACCATTCTTATCGATATTCGCCGCCACCACGCCAATTTCATCCATATGAGCAGCCAGCATAATCCGTTTCCCGGGGCCTTTTTTCACTGCAATCAGGTTGCCTATCGCATCGGTATACACCTCATCCACATATGGGGTTATGTTTTTTTGTATCAGGCTGCGGATTTCCTCTTCACGGCCGGAAGGCCCATAAGCACCAGCCAGCTCTTTCAATAATGCTATCATCCTTCATTCCTCCCC
>LSQX01142997.1_pt1 | contig 13754 bp, 11 predicted proteins | sample 654561 | NCBI WGS metagenome assembly LSQX01 (sample SAMN04489861, study PRJNA283612) | anaerobic digester metagenome | isolation source: 4 biogas reactors fed with cattle manure at either 37C or 55C with and... | place: Denmark: Kongens Lyngby | collected 2014 | reverse complement strand
AGATGTGTATAAGAGACAGGAAAGTATGAGCGCCAGCACTACATCGGCGTGAACGTCAGCCTCAGAGACGAGGAGAAACAAAAACAGCTCGACCAGAAAGAGAAGGACTTCGTCGAGCTTATCCTCCGCGCATATAAAGCCGACCTCTCCGACGGATTCAAAACGTTCAGCGGCAAAAAGAACGCCAGGATGGTGGCAGTCGGGCCGATCAACCTGCCCGTAACCCGCGCCTACGTAGAAGAAGTAATAAAGGAATGCCTGGAGAAGCAGATTACCAAGGTCGATATTCTGGCCTTTGAGTTCGAGATGGGCCTGTTCCCAAATATACAGGAAGATGCCAAAAGCAGAGGAATCGACCTTGCCCTGAAATACATCCCCCGCGACGTCTTCGACAAGCGCGCAGTTGAAAGAAACCAGGTGGTCTTCCACGACGTTTCCTACATCGAAGTTAAGCCGCATGTCAAAGGTATCTCAGTCGCCGTGGAGCTTACGGACTTCTCTGTCTACTATAACCAGGACACCATAGCCAATGTCGAATCCAATCTCAAAAATGGCAGCAGCAGTATTGTTGTTGAACAGGGCCAGATAATCAAGGTCAGCAAGGACAAAAGCGGCATCGTCAGGCGCGAAGTCCTGACACCGAAATGGACAGACTGGATCGACTACTGGGCGGTGGATTTCGATTTTGAGAGTAAGAAAGAGATTATCACCGTCCGAAAACAAGATGCAGAGCCGAACGCTGACCCGGACCAAGCCGAGACGCCAGAATTTGAGCAGTATTGGACGGGTGATTATGTGTTTGAAAACGAGTGGCAGTCGTTCCGCACCCGCAAAGACAGAACGCTTGAGCTAAAGAGCATCAGCCACGAATGCACCAAAGGGCCGAGGAAAATAGCAGTAAAAGTAGTCGATATCTTCGGCAACGACACGATGAAGGTTATCTCTATAAATATCTGAGGAGACCAGCGATATGGCGCTACATCCAAAATTTCCTAAATCACCGTACGAGATACTCGACCCTGACATTCGCTGGTTTCCCGCCGATGAAGATCTGCGCGAAAAGAAATACGACCAGCTATTGCCGCCTCTGGTCGCAGTACTGCGCAGGAAAGTCAAAGAATGGCGAGACACAGACTACGCCGGCGCAAGCGAAACCAGCCGGGCGCTGCTTAAATGGTGGTTCCAGACAGAACATATTATGCCATTGGCCGACGGCGCTAATTTTGAGTTCAAATACTATTTCGCTCAAAGAGAAGCTGTAGAGACCATAATTTTTCTGCACGAAATAGCGCAGGCCAGGGATAAGTACGATCTTCTTCGTTATGATAGCTCTGAGGCTGTTTCTGCCGGGATGTTCCACGAAAACTGGCGACGCTATGTAATTAAGATGGCGACAGGCAGCGGCAAAACCAAAGTTCTCAGCCTGATATTGGCTTGGAGCTTCTTCCATAAGCTGTATGAAGAAGACTCGACCCTTGCCCGAAACTTTTTGGTAATTACACCCAACATCATCGTTTTGGACAGAATAAGATCGGACTTTGAAGGGCTGAAAATATTCTTCCATGACCCCGTGCTACCCGACGATGGCTATGCAGATAGAAACTGGCGTCAGGACTTTCAACTTAACCTGCATATTCAAGATGATATTGGCGTCGTGCCAAAAACAGGCAACATATTTCTTACCAACATTCACAGAGTATATGATAGGGGTGACGTTGAACCATCCTTTGATGATGAGGACCTGACCAGTTATTTCCTCGGCCCCAAACCCGTCGGCGCAACAAGCGACAGCAAGGTGGACTTGGGCGATATAGTTCGGGATATAGAGGAATTGATGGTTTTGAACGATGAGGCGCACCATATACACGACGAGAGGCTGGCGTGGTTTAAATCTATTCAGGACATACATAACCGGCTCAAAATGAAGGGCGCAGAACTCTCCATGCAGGTCGATGTGACGGCGACCCCACGGCACAACAACGGTGCAATTTTCGTGCAGACCGTCTCCGATTATCCGTTAGTCGAAGCGATCTACCAGGATGTCGTGAAGCATCCAGTGCTCCCGGACTCCGCAAGCCGCAGCAAGATTCAAGAGAGGCAGACTTCTAATTATGTTGAGAAATATCAGGACTATATACATCTTGGTTTTCTTGAGTGGAAGAAGGTCTACGACGAGCTGAGTAAAGACGGCAAAAAGGCTGTTTTGTTTGTAATGACCGATGATACCAGGAACTGCGACGACGTAGCCGATTATCTGGAGCGCAGGTACCCGGAACTCAGAAATGCCACGCTTGTGATCCACACCAAAAATAACGGAGAGATTGCGGAGGCCAGTTCGGGCAGAGGCAAGGAAGAACTGGAAAAGCTCAGAAAAGCAGCCAACGAAATCGACGACCCGACCAAACCTTATAAAGCGATTGTTTCGGTTCTAATGCTCAAAGAAGGATGGGACGTTCGGAACGTCACTACGATTGTTGGCCTGCGAGCCTACAGCGCAAAGAGCAATATACTGCCCGAACAGACGCTAGGCCGTGGTCTCAGGTGCATGTATCGCGGGGAGGGCGTCGAGGAGTATGTCAGCGTGGTCGGCACCGATGCTTTCATGGATTTCGTCGAATCTATCCAGAGCGAGGGCGTCGAGCTTGAGCATAAAGAGATGGGAGGCAACTCGCAACCCAAAGCTCCGCTGATCGTGGAAATCGATAGAGAGAACACCAAAAAAGATATTGATAAGCTGGATATTCAAATCCCGGTGCTTACGCCACGGGTGTTTAGGGAGTATAAGAACCTGTCGGATTTGGATATCTCTGTGGTTACTCAATCTGCATTTCCAGTGAAGAAGTTTTCCGAGGAAGAGAAGCGAGAAATCATCTTCCGCTATATCGTAAAGAGCGCCGACAGCGAGGAGACCATCCACCATAAGACTCAACTGGATACCGAACTGGTCCCTAATTATCAGAGCGTGATTGGTTACTTCACCCAGGTCATAATGAAAGAACTCAGGCTTATCAGCGGGTATGACGTCCTATACGGCAAAGTGAAAGAGTTCATAAAATACAACCTGTTTGACGAAGAGATCGACCTGGAAGACCTGAACGTGCTTCGTAACCTTTCCGAACCGGAGCTTACAAGAACCATTATTGAGGGTTTCAAGAAGCAGATAAACGCTTTGACGGTGCTGGACAAAGGCGAAGCGGAAATCCGCGACTATATAAAAATCAGCAAATGCCGGCCATTCGTGGCGAAAGATCAGGGATATATTATGCCGACGAAATCGGCGTTCAATAAAATCATCGGCGATAGTCATTTCGAGCTTATTTTTGCCGGCTTCCTCGAAAATACGTGCAGCGATATAGTGGCCTACGTAAAGAACTACTTCGCCGTCAACTTCAAGATCGACTATCAAAACGCGGACGGCGACATTTCATACTACTATCCCGACTTTGTGGTTAAGGTTTCCCAAGACGACATCTGTATAGTGGAGACTAAGGGGCGGGAGGACTTGGACGACCCCCTAAAGATCCAAAGATTGGCTGCATGGTGTGACGATATAAATGACACTAACACACAAGCGAAGTATTCTTATCTTTACCTGAAAGAAGATGAGTTCGAAAAATATCAAGTCAACAGCTTCGCCGAGTTGCGGAAGGTGTTTGGCAATTAAGCCTGGTAAAAAATCCACTGTCAAGGTACCAGTCCATTGAGGCTGCCTGGGAACAGTGGACGGTTGAAAGCAAAGCCGAGGGCTACAACGTAAGCAGGCAAGAAATCCAAAACGCAATAGAGGCACAGTTCGGTAAATTGGACGCCGTAATGAGCGGAGACCTGCTCCCTACAGAATTCGCATCCGCTATCATAAGACTCGCCGCATTTCGACAGATGCAACCGATCAGACAGATCCGAAGTGAATTGTGAGTTCGGAATTGACTTAAGTTTTGAGGTGTATCCCTTTAAGTGTAGTGCCTACCAACCAGCACCCTGTTTCTTTGAAAGCTGTTTGGAGAGTCTCCGTTGTTATAGAGATAATCATTTGCTCATTCTGTAGATAGGGGTTTTCACATAACCCAATCGCTACAGATTACTTTTGCTTGCTCAAGAACGGTTAGTGTCGCTTGTAGCTGGCACGATCTCGATTTGGGCCACGATTTCCACTAAGGCTACGCCCTGCCCGTAAATGACCGTATCCAGTATACAATCAGCCTTGCCGCGTTCTGCATTGGTTTTGACTGCATCACTAAGAGACTGGCCTTTAAGATTACGGCTGCTGAGCGTCTACCTAACTACCAGTGTCACAAGAATGCCTTTGTCGCACTAATGTTGTGCGCGCGGAAATCCGCTCTATGCTTCACTTTTACGCCCATTTACTTACTGATCTATCTGTCTTCTGTCCTCTCGGTGAACTTAAACCTAAAGCTGATCTGGCTTCCGACGCAACTCAGTCTAAAGAATAAGTAGTAGCGCAACACTTGTTCCCTGACCGCACAGATGCGTTTCTGCTGACAAATATTGACACAGCCCTATGTTATAATGCGGCAGAGTTAGTTGCATTATCGGTCTAGTTCTGTGTCATCTCATGAGCTAAATGCTAACAATACGGAGTGGAGAATGGCAAATTTGTGCACACGAACGCTTGTAAAGAAACTCTGGGCAAAATCGTCGCCGTTTCACGCACTCTGGCAACATTCTCTGGATGTATGTGCCACTGCCGAACAGCTTATCAAATCACTGGGATCTTTGTCCGAATTGCCCGATACGTGGGCTTGTTTTCTGTGCGGTCTTCACGATATTGGAAAAGCGGACATAAGATTCCAAGGCCGAGACAATCCACTCGCGGAGGATTTACGTAATTCAGGCGTGCCACTTCCTGAGGCTTCTGAGCTGTTTCGCCATGAAGCACGCACTGGACAATGGATTATTGATTATCTGCAATACCAACACGGGTGGGGAAAACGAGCAGCACGAGTTGTCTCTAGCGCAATGCGGGGCCATCACGGATATTTTCCCAAAGATGAGTACAAAGAAAGCAAGACCTACCACGCAGAGCACGAGTTCTGGCTTGCCGCCAGATCCGAACTGGCCGGATTGGTAAGCGAAGCTTTTAGTGAGCATCTGCACAACTGCGCTATTGAATCTTTCAACAATGCGAGCGTAGTAGGAATACAACTAGCAGGATTGACGGTGCTCGCCGACTGGATCGCTTCTAACGAGGAGCTTTATCGTTTCACCCAACTGAGCGATGAAGACTATCCTATTCAGTATTTCGAACGAGCGCGAAATGAGGCTGAACGCGCTGTGAAATGCCTGCAATTAACTCCTTCGATGGCTTTGCACACGGGCAGGTTTCAAGAAGTGTGGCCAGAGATATCAGAACTTAACCCGTCTCAGCGCGTTATAGAGAAATTAGCCCTGAAAGGTCTCCCCCGGGGCATGTTGCTGATCGAGGCTCCCACCGGTGAAGGCAAGACTGAATCAGCAATCTATGTGTCGGAATGTATGCGCACTCAGCACAAGATGCGCGGCACTTACATCGCGTTACCAACTATGGCAACAAGCAATCAAATTCATTCACGCTACGCGGAGTTTTTGCGGCGTGCTAGATCAAATAGTCCGAATGCCAGACTCGTGCACGGTATGGCTTGGTTGATTGATGAAAGCACACCGGAAAACATGTCTGCTAACATCGATGGTCGCGAAGACACAGAGTATGTTGCAGCAGAGTGGTTTCGTCCCTCCAAGCGTGCCTTGATCGCTCCCGAGGGGGTTGGAACCATAGATCAAGCACTGATGGCGGCAATGATAGTGAAACACGGCCTTTTGCGGCTTTTCGGCCTGTCATCTAAAGTATTGATCATCGACGAGATCCACGCCTACGATGACTACACGACTGAGATCATAGTGCGGCTTCTGGAATGGTGCCACGCACTTCAAATGCCTGTAGTTATACTGTCTGCCACGCTCTCAAATCGGCAGAAAACAAAATTGGTTGCGGCGTACCGCGGCGAGACATGTGAACAAATCGACGAAAAAGCATACCCCCTCATAACTGTTGTGCCTGTAGACGACTCACCAATCGTTTCATATGCAGTAGAGGGTCAGCCCGCCAAAACTGTTCCGCTGGTGAAACATATTGACGCTCTTGACGATACTGCAGCAGCGGCAAAACTTGCCATCGACAGTGTCAAAGTTGGCGGTTGTGCATGCGTCATTGCAAATACAGTAAAGAATGCACAAGATATTTACACTGCTATTGAAAAAGATAGCTGCCTTGCGGACGAAACGGAGCTTTTCCTCTTTCACGCGCGATTTCCTGCGTGGAGACGTACAGAAATAGAGAAAAAGATCACTAGCGTGTTCGGGAAAGGCGCTGGACAACTCGATAATCCCCCCAGACCAGTGAGAGCAATTGTAGTCGCCACGCAAGTTGTGGAGCAGAGTCTAGACCTAGACTTTGACGTACTGATCTCTCAGTTGGCACCCATCGATCTGCTGCTGCAGCGAGCCGGTAGGCTATGGCGTCACTCAGGAACACTCCGCCCGCCTGGAGTCTGTGCAAAAATGCACCTGTTGTTACCCGCACCTAATTCACCGAATTTTGGTCCCTCAGAGCACGTATATGGGGCTCTCGCGTTGCAGAGAACGCTGACGATAGTCGACCAGATTGCCGAGTTTCTTCTGCCTCAGCATTACCGCACGCTCATTGAAGCGTGTTATGGTGACGGCAACATAGCAAGCGAAGTGATATCTATGCGAAGAGAAGAAGAAGCTAGGGTAATAGCAGAACTTCGGCGAGCAAAGGAAATAGACAAAGCTCACGAGTGGTTGGTTCCGGCTCCTGAAACTCGTGAGTTTCGGTTGGCTCAGACCACCGGTGCAGAAGACGAGTCAAACTTGGACGTGATGTTCGGTGCAAGAACGAGGCTGGGCGATCTCACTGTACAAGCTTTAGTGTTGGAGGATCCCACGTTACTGAAGGCTACTGCTTCTTCTAAGCCGCCGTCTCGAGAGGTTCTGAAGCAGTTGTTTTCACACAAGGTAGATATTCCCCGCTGGTGGCTCAAAGATATTGAACCCAGCACACTGCGTTCAGGGAAATCCTGGCTGCGAGGATGTGTAATTCTACCCATGAGTAATGGCTCATGGCAAGGAACAGCCAATAACAAAAGGCGTGAAATCAAATTCGACCGTACGAAAGGCGTAATGATGATCCAACAGAGTCTGTAAAGCAACGTGTGCCCTCTCAATAGTGAGGAGTACGTTCATCCGGAACACCAAAGCGGTTCACCCCCACATTCGATAGGGCACGCCTCCATTATAGCACTGTGGCCAACTGTAAGAGTAGTACCCGAAAGAAACTGTCATGATGAAGAGATTTAGGGATTGACATATACGCTAGTGTAGTATATATTTACAGAACAACAAAGCTTATGATTTATAAAGGAGGCTGTCTGATGCAAGGAACGAAACAGAGGGTGCTTGCTGCGCTGAAGCATGACAAGATGACGCGCTCCGATGATCGCTTGTTACTGTTGGCTGTCTGGAAAGCTGAGGGTCTTCACCTTACACCGGAGCAAAGGCGCATCATACCCGAACTTTCCAAACCAGGCGCAGTCACACGCACTCGTGCGATGGTGCAAAACACCGAGGGCAGGCTGAAAGCATAAGGAGGTGGCTGATGAGTTACTCATTTGACGTTTGCAATGAACCTTGGATACCAGTGATCCAGAACGGGCGAAATGTGGAGATGGGTATCAGAGATGCCCTGATTCAAGCGCACGAAATCACCGAGATACGCGAACCTGTCCTCACGGCTGAGTTCGGTATCTATCGTCTGCTCATCGCTTTAGTGATGGATATCTACAAATTGAGACTCGTTGTTGAACTCGAAGACCTGCTGGAGACAGGCCATTTCGACCCCAGCACCGTCGACCATTACTTAGCAGAGAATGCGAGCTGCTTCAATCTGTTCGATACAACAAACCCGTTCCTCCAAACGGCAGGTATGGATGACGACGACGAAAAGCCACTCGCAGGACTCTTGCCACTGGTGCCATCCGGCACCGGTGTGGTTCATTTCCATCACGCTTCAGAAGACACTTTCGGTGTCTCTCCAGCGGCCGCGGCAAGACTATTAACAGCAATTGCACCTTTTATGACCGCAGGAGGTGCAGGACTGTCGCCCTCAATAAATGGGGCGCCTCCGTGGTATGTGCTTATCAGCGGAGAATCGCTTTTTCATACGATCACCCTGAACTGTTGCGTAATTCCTCTTGCAAAGGAATTAACCGGAAAAGCTCCACCCGCATGGCTGAATCATGAGGAAGTAAGGGCAGATGCTCGCTACACTTCCACCAGTCTGCTAGAGGCATTGACATGGCGTCCACGGCGGATTCGACTGATACCCGGAGAAGGTGGAGTATGTTCATTGACCGGCAACGAGAGTCGGATTCTAGTTAGCTCCATGAAATTTAAACCTGGCGCATCGTGCGATTTCTCTTGGAGGGACCCAAACGTTCCTTATAGACTATCTGGAGACAAAGACCCGTTGCCAATGCGGCCGATTGAAGAGAGGCAGTTATGGCGCGATACTGGGCCGCTCGCTCTTCTGAAAGAAGGTACCTACAAATCGGAGAACGGAAAAGTACAATTCGCACGACCAACAGTGGTTGATCAATTCGAGGAACTTGGAAGGGAGCAAGTAATTCCCGAAGACTCCGTACTTAGACTTACAGTGTACGGGATGCGCACTGATATGAAAATGAAAGTCTTCGAATGGTATAAGGAACGGCTTGTTGTGCCCACTCCTCTGGTGGTCGGCACTCCATTCGAAGATTTCGCTCAAAAGAGCATGGACAAAGCGGACAGCGTAGGATACTACCTGCGACGGGCGATCAAAAGTCTGTTCCCACGTCAGGGTGCTGGCAATCCCAGTGCGCTCGACAATCTCGCCGCAGCAACTGTGCGTGAGTTCTGGTCATCGCTTCGCCCTCTCTACGAACAGATGCTCCGGGATATGGCGTACACACCTGAGAAAAACCAAGAGACCACTCGAAAGGTGTTTGCACCAATCTGGCGAGATCATGTGGAAAAGATTGCCTTGCAACGCTTCGAAGCGGCTGCTGGAGGACTCGACGCTGATGCGGACGCAATCCAGCGCTATGTTGAGGCGAGATCACAACTGCGGAGGAGTGTACGCACCGCACTCGAGACAGATGAAGAGAAGAAAGCAAGGAAATCCAAATCAAGCCAGGATTCCATCGTTCATAAAAACTGAAAGGAGCTTAGGAGATGAACAACATAGCAACAGACACAAAAGACCAGCAGCCGACGGAAGGGTTGCCTGGCTGGCTGGTTAAATCCACAGCCTATCTAAACGAACTTAGAAAACAGGCCGATACAGGCAGGTGGGCAATGTTGCGGCGAGGTGCAGGCAAAGCATTGTCGGAAGCCCGCGACATCCACTGGATATACGGCCTTTTAGACCGCTTTGCAAAACCACACGACGAGGAGGCCTATTTTCTCGTCGCGACTCTTATTGCTTTCGACAAAACCTTCACACAACAGGATGCCAGCGGACGTGCATTCACGTTTACCGGAAATATCGGCAGGACTATGCGGGCGTTGAAAGTAGGAAAACCCGACACGGCACAACAGTCCTTTGATCGTCGCTTTGGAATACTATTGAACGCAGACTTCGATCCGCAGCTCGGCGGAGAACTGGCCTTTCGTCTGCGCCAATGCGTCAAGAGGATAATTGCCGAGAGAAATTCAGCCATTGCCATCAATTGGCCGCAACTTCTTGCTGACATCCTCGACTGGAACAACGAAAACAAACGAGTCCAAAAAAGTTGGGCTCGTGCTTACTACACTACTAACACTCCGGCAGACAGCAAGTCGGAGAATGAATCTCAAGAACAAATCACTCAGGGTAACTGAAATAGGAGGATCACAAAATGTTTGTCGAATTGCACGTCATCCAGAACCACTCACCGTCGAATCTGAACAGGGACGACACTGGTAGCCCGAAGCATGCCACTTTTGGCGGGTTTCGGCGCGCACGCATCTCCAGCCAATGCATAAAGCGCAGCATTCGACGCTCCCACATTTTCCGGCAGGAACTTGAGGAGCATCTTGGAATGCGAACTCGCAGGCTTCCTGAACTAGTTCGCAGCGCACTGAAGGAACAAGGCTGCGCAGATGATATAGCCGAGGTGGCGGCCAAAAAGGCTTCCGGATTCGGGACTGCCGAGGGCAAGGAGCGACCCGTAAGCGAGGACGGCACCTACGCGACTGCTCAGACGATGTTTCTGACCGACCACGACGTGAATGCCGTGGTGGAAGTGATGAAAAAAGCCGCTCAAGAAAAGGGCAGTGCCGAAGCAATGAACAAGGTTCCCGCAAAAGAACTTCAGACGTTATCAGATCTTAAGGGATATCGTCCAATCACAGTGGACATTGCGCTGTTCGGTCGAATGATTACGTCAGAGGCGTTCCGGGACGCTGATGCCAGTTGCCAGGTGGCACACGCTATTTCAACGCACAAGGTGGCGCAAGAGTTCGACTATTTCACCGCTGTGGACGACTTGAAAGATCTGGATGAGACTGAGGCCGATGCAGGAGCAGACATGATAGGCGACGTCGAGTTCAACTCTGCCTGTTACTACAAGTATTTCTCCATCGATTTCGACGGGCTTGTAGCCAACCTTACAGGCGAAAGTGCGCATCGCAAAGACATAACCGACCGGGATCGAAATGAAGCCCGGGAGTTGGCCGCACGAACAGTGCAGACATTTCTGAAAAGTGCGGTTCTCACAACCCCTACCGGCAAGCAAAACACTTTCGCCGCCCATCAGCTCCCTGCTATGGTGTTTGTGGAGGTGCGGCCGTGCAAGATTCCGGTCAACTATGCAAACGCTTTTGTGGAGCCAGCGAAAGCAACTGCTAAGACCGATCTGGTCAGCGATTCGTTGGACAAATTCGCCAGGCACATGGCCGCGATGAGCAAGTGTTTCAACCTGCAGGCAGACCTGCGGCTGATCCTTGCCCCAGAGCATCCGGAACTTGTACTGGATGGAGTATCAGCGGAACGCGTTCAGGATTTCGAGTCGCTTTGTGCACGATTGAGGAGCGTGATGTTGGATGGCTAGCCTTACTCTTTTGCTCAGATTTGAAAGTGTGTGGCAGTCGTGGGGGGCGCGATCTCGCTGGGATGTCAGAGACACCCAGTTTGAACCTACTAAGTCCGGCGTTGTTGGGCTGTTGGGATGTGCATTGGGATATCCGGTTGGCGATATTCGTCTGGAAGAAGAACTGGACTCCGGGCTACGCTATGGAGTCAGAGTCGAAAATCCCGGACGGGTCGTACGAGACTATCAGACGGTTAGCGATTTTCTCGCAACAGCAGACGGACGTTACAAACATAGCGGGTTAAAGACTTCAGTGTCTCTTCATAAACTGCGCGAGAACCCGGACGCAACCCTGGCTACAATAGTATCACCTCGTTTTTACCTGGAGGATGCCGGTTTTTTGGTGGCCCTTGAGGAGACCCGCCACGACGGACTACTGCAGCGGTGTGCTGACGCACTCAAGCATCCGGTGTGGCCAATCTACCTGGGGCGAAAAGCGTGTGTGCCCACTAGACCTGTGCTTGAGGGATTATTCGATGAATACGAGAGCATTGAAGATGCTTTGCGCTGGCACCCGTGGTCATGGTTGGGCGCCGGTGGTCATAATAGGCAGCCTGACGATCTCTCACGGCAGCTTCGCGTCTACATCGAGGACGAATCGGGTCAGATCATACGCCAGGACGCAGTGCGCATAAATGACGCAAGGCAGTATTCGTTTACACGTATGAAAGAAATGGAGCCTGTGACGCCGACAAAGGAGGATATTACCGAATGTACATAAGCCTTTTGGAATTAAATCCTCGTTCACGACAAGTGCAGTCTGAACTGCGGGATCCGTATCAGATGCATCGGACTCTTTCGCGGGCGTTTGGGGACGACAGAAGCAAATACGTCGAAGCGCGCTGTCTTTTCAGGGTAGACGAGGACGAATCGCCGCGAAGATTGAATGTGTTGGTGCAAACAAAAACCTACCCTGATTGGGACTCGGCGGGCCTGCCGGAAAACTATCTGACAAGATCGCCTCAGACAAAGGAGCTGAACCCGGTGTTCCGCAACGGACAACTGCTTCAGTTTCGGCTTCGCGCCAACCCAACAGTGAAGCGTAACGGTAAACGACTGGGGCTTTATGCCGAAGAAGAGCAGACCAACTGGCTGTTGCGGAAGGCCGAATGTGGTGGATTTAAAGTGTTGCATGTTGTCCTGAAGTCGGCGGGTAAGCGTAAGGCCACCACAAATGACAAAACAGCAACTTTTGTAGCAGTCATCTTCGAGGGGGTGCTCAGAGTCACCGATGCTGACAAGTTCGCTCAAACGCTTGTGTCCGGAATAGGATCTGCGAAAGCGTTTGGGTTTGGATTGCTTTCAATTGCACCTGCGGAGGGTTAGCTCAATGGCGGATTCTAATATCACGGATTTGCGGATGCTGCCAAAGTTTCGAGACAGCTTATCGTTTCTTTACTTTGAGCACGTGAGCATAGACCGGCACGAAAATGCAATCGCGATACACGATGCCAATGGAATGACGCCGGTTCCAGCGGCATCACTTGCTGTGTTGATGATAGGACCGGGCAGCCGTATCACTCATGCTGCAATAGCGGTCCTCGCAGAGAATAACTGCCTGGTGATTTGGTGTGGCGAAGAAAACGTGAGGTTCTATGCCTGTGGCATGGGTGGCACACGAAGCGCCGCCGGGCTGATTCACCAGGCAAAGATGGCATCAGACGAAAGACTGCGGCTTCAAGTTGTGCGGCGCATGTATTGTATGCGCTTTTTGGAAGACATCGCTGATGACGTAACCATTGAACAATTGCGGGGAATGGAGGGCGCGAGAGTCAGAACAGCCTATGCTAAAGCCAGTTCTCAGACAGGAGTGCCTTGGTCCGGCCGCAACTATGACAGATCAAAATGGGAAAAGGGCGACCCGGTAAACAGAGCGCTGTCAACTGCTAACTCCTGCCTGTATGGGTTGTGTCACTCAGCCATACTCTCTACTGGTTACAGCCCGGCTTTAGGGTTTATTCATACTGGCAAGCAGCTTTCTTTCGTCTACGATATAGCCGATCTTTATAAGGTTCAGTTGACGATACCGCTTGCATTCAGGATAGCTGCCAACCCGCCGGAAGATTTGGAGCGAGCGGTACGTATGGCCTGTCGAAACAAATTTTGGGAAACCAGACTTGTTGAGAAGGTTGTGCCGGATATACGATTAGCTTTGGGTGAGGCCAATGATGCGGACGAGCCTAGTGTTTTTGATTCCGACCAGGTGCGCCCGGCAGACCTTTGGACTCCCACGTCAGAAGAATAGTGAAGGAGTTCGCCTATGATTGTGTTAATACTTGAGAAAGTGCCGTCTGGATTGCGAGGTGAAATTAGCCGATGGATGATCGAGCCTCGTGCCGGGGTGTTCGTGGGCAATCTATCTGCTGCCGTGCGTGACCGAATATGGGAGAAGGCCGAGAAGTCGGCTCGTGGAGGCGCAGGTATGCTGATTCACAACGCAAAAAACGAACAAGGATTTGATATGCGAACGTTTGGCGACACTACACGCAGCATTGTGAATGTGGAGGGGTTGTGGCTGGTGCAATTGACCACAAAGCAGACATAGTAGTGTATTCCCCACGCATGTGGGGG
>LSQX01339216.1_pt1 | contig 13755 bp, 12 predicted proteins | sample 654561 | NCBI WGS metagenome assembly LSQX01 (sample SAMN04489861, study PRJNA283612) | anaerobic digester metagenome | isolation source: 4 biogas reactors fed with cattle manure at either 37C or 55C with and... | place: Denmark: Kongens Lyngby | collected 2014 | reverse complement strand
AAACTAATTCTTCTTGTCCCCGCCACGGCCCCGGGATGTTTCGGTCAAACGCATCCGATAGACGCGATAGGTGCGGTAATGCCGCCCTCCGGCCATACGGGTGTTGTTGACGGATACCTTATGGGTTTCATCCACTGGCGAGCCTTCCACCCGGCGGATTCCCAAGGACATAGCCCCCTTGACAGTTTCCGCCAGCATGAGGGCGTTCACGGCCATGTTCTGATAGTCCGGTACAACAAACTGCATGGGGCAGCGGGAGGATGTGGTACGCCCCAGGGCGATTACCCGCTTCAGCCAGTTCCAGGGTGTCCGACGGCCATCCGTGCCAATAAGCGCCGGGGAGGAATCCAGAAAGCCGATGACACAGCCGATAGGGCGGCTGCCTGCGTAGGCTACAACCGCCGTTTCCCGTCGCAGATAGGGACGGATGCGTTTGAACAGCTGCAGCAGATCCTCCGGTGTGGGAAGCATTGCTCCGGTTTCCTCAGGCATGGATTCACAGATGATGGTGGAGATGTCCTGCGCCACGCGGCCCAGGTTGCCGCGGGCGAAGTCCACATGCTCGGTTACCACACCGAAACGCTTGCGGATGCGATCGCCCATATCAATGATGCGGTCCACGGGAATCTCCGCGATGGGAATGTCGTAGGCCAGGTAATCCCTTTGCTTGGCAAAGCCGTACTGCTCCAGCATCTGGGGAAGGTAGGGCTGGTTGTAGGGGCTTTCAAGCACCGGCGGGCCGTCAAAACCATGAACCAGAACCCCTGCAGACAACATGTCATAGCGAGGCGCAAGGGGACCCAGCACTTCCTTTGCTCCATGGTCACGCAGGAAGCCCATGGCTGCATCCAGCACCGTCCTTCCATACTCATAATCATCATAGCTTTCAAAAAGGCTGATAAAGCCAAGAGGGTCACCTGAGGGGCCGTGTTGTCTCAGGGCAATGCCCGCCAGCACCCGGGCTACGGGTTTTTCATTGTCATAGGCCAGAAAAAAGCGTTGGATGCCCTGGGCAAACAAGTCATTCACCTGCCCGGTCAGCGTGCGCAAAAGGTCGCGCCTGACGGGCGGCACCCAGTTCTGATCGCCCCGGTATATGTCAAAGGGCAGTTGGACGAAGGGCTTCAAGCTTTTCACACTGGGCTTCAGAATGTCGACATGGATCATCCCGTCTACCTCCCGATACTATCTGGCGCGATTATACCATCCCACGGGTTCCTTTACAATTATGTGGTTTCTGTCTAACTCCGAGAAGGCAAGATCAGCTTATATACTGACTGGGCCAGTGCATCCCGCCCTTCCCCGGTTTGTGAGGAGAAGGGGATGATTTCCCAGGGCTGCACTGCCAGCAAGCGGGCGATGTCAGCCAAATGTTTCTGCCGCTGGCTGCGGGACACCTTGTCCGATTTGGTGGCCACCAACCGAAAGGGGAGGCCGGCCTGATAGAGGTAAGCATTCATTTCAAGATCCTGCTGGCTGGGCTCATGGCGAATGTCCACCAGGTGGAGCGCAAGCGCCAACTCATCGGCCTGGCTGAAATAATCAGACATCATCAACCCCCAGTTCTGCTGTTCCCGCCTGGACACTTTGGCGTAGCCATAACCCGGCAGGTCGATGAGATGAAAAGCGTTGTCAATCAGGAACACGTTTATCAGCCTTGTCTTGCCTGGGGTGGAGCTGGTTTTGGCCAGGCCGCGCCTACGGCAGAGGCTGTTGATGAGGCTGCTCTTGCCCACATTGCTTCGCCCGCAAACAGCTAGCTGAGGGAGGCCGCGCCCGGGGAAATCCCCGTAGCACGGCAGGCTGATGACAAATTTGGCGTCCTTGAACACGCCGGTTATCCCTTATCCTCAAGCGTCATGGCGATCACCTCACCCACAGCGCCAACATAATAAATCTCAAATGCTTCCTGAATATATCCTGGCAGTTCCGCTACATCTTTATGGTTTTCCCTGGGCAGGGCCAGGCGCTTCATTTTGCCGCGGTAGGCTGCAAGAAGCTTTTCCTTGATGCCGCCAATTGGCAGGACCCTTCCCCCCAAGGTGATTTCCCCGGTCATAGCAATGTCCTGGGATGCCTTGCGCCCACTGAGCGCTGAAACCAGGGCCACCGTCATGGTGACACCGGCGGAAGGGCCATCCTTTGGCACCGCGCCCTCAGGCACATGGATGTGGATGTCACGGTCTTTGTGAAAATCCGCATCAATAGCGTAGTCGGCCGCATGGGCACGCACCCAGGAGAGGGCCGCTTGGCCGCTCTCTTTCATCACATCTCCCAGATGGCCGGTAAGCGCCAGCTTCCCGGAGCCCGGCATGACCGCGCACTCCACTTTGAGCATCTCACCGCCCACCTCGGTATAGGCCAGCCCATTGACAACCCCCAGCAAAGGTTGCTGCTCCGGCTTATCCCGAAGGAATCTGGGCGAACCTAGATATTTCTCCAGGTTATCCGCAGTGATGGGCAGCTTCTTTTCCCCCGTCTCCAGCATCTCCACCGCTGCCTTGCGCACAGCTTTGGCCAGTGTGCGGGAGAGGCTTCTGACGCCCGCTTCCCGGGTGTAGCCTTCAATGGCTTTGCGGATGGCCGCCTGGGTCATGGTCACGCTGTTTTTCGCCAGGCCGTTTTCGGCAACCTGTTGGCGAAGCAGATGCCGTTTGGCGATCTGGAGCTTCTCTTCCTCGGTGTAACTTGCTACTTCGATAACCTCCATACGGTCAAGCAATGGCGGCGGGATGGATTCGCGGGTGTTGGCAGTCGTGATAAACAAAACCCGGGACAGGTCAAAGGGAACGTCCAGGTAATGGTCCCGGAAGGCAGCGTTCTGCGCCGGGTCCAGCACCTCAAGCATGGCACTGGCCGGATCTCCCCGGTAGTCGTTGCCCATCTTGTCAATCTCGTCAAACAGGAAAACCGGGTTCATCGTGCCTGCTCGCTTGATGCCGGAAATGATATGCCCCGGTATAGCGCCGATGTAAGTACGGCGATGCCCATAAATCTCCGCTTCATCCCTGACACCGCCCAGGGACATCTTCACAAATTTCCTCCCCATGGCTTTGGCGATCGCCTGGACGATGGAGGTCTTCCCCACCCCGGGCGGCCCCACAAAACAGAGAATCGGCCCCTTGGGAACCACCGTTGCGTCCGCCTCCCGGCGCATTGACATCACCGCCAGGTATTCGATGATGCGCTCTTTCACCGGATCCATGCCGTAGTGATCCTGCTCCAGGATCCGCCGGGCACGTTTCAGGGACAACTGGTCCTTGGTGTACTTGCCCCAGGGCAACTCTGCCAGCCAGTCCAGATAGTTCTCAGATACAGTGGATTCAGGGCTGCCAGCCATCATGCGGGAGAGTTTCTCCAGTTCTTTGTCGGCTTTTTCCCGTGCTTCTTCATTCAGCGGGATTTTCTTCAGTTGCTCCCGCATCTCCTCTACGTCATCAAAGTCGCCTTCACCCAGCTCCTCCTGGATGGCCTTCAACTGCTCACGCAGATAATATTCCCGCTGGGATTTATCCACCTGCATACGGATACGCTGCTGCACAATCCGGTCAACATTGGCGTTGCGCACCTCCCGCGCCAGGTACACACAGAGCTGCTCCAGCCTGTCCGCCGGTTTCTCCAGCGACAGCAGGGCATAGCGTTCCTCCACCTGAGGAATCAGGTTGGCGGCGATCACATCCACCAGCTCCTGCGGGTCTTCTATGCGCTTAAAGGACTTGATCAGGTCTTCCGACAGGCGGTTACCAGCCTCGGCAAAGCCGTCCAGGCTCTCCTTGGCAAGGCGTATGAGGGCCTGGAGCTCCGGGTTGTCCTGGGACTTGTCAAAGGGCGGCATCGTTCGCACAGTGGCCACCCAAGTCTCCTTGTCCTCATGAACTGCCTTGAGAATGGCGCGCTCCTCGCCCTCAATCAGCACCCGCATATTGTTGCCCGGCAGGTGGAGCACCTGCTTCACCCGGGCGATGGTACCTGCCCTGTACAGGTCATTGAGCGCCGGTTCTTCATTTTCAATATCCTTTTGCATCACAAGGAAGATGCGCTGGTCGCCCATCATGGCCTGATTGATAGCGGCCACGGATTTTCCGCGGCCCACATCGATATGAAGCACCATATGCGGAAACACCAGGGTACCCCGCAGAGGCAGAAAAGGAATCGTTAACAGTGCAATGGATTTACTGGGCATGGGTTCTCCTTTAAAATGCCCCTTCCCCACAACTTGGGAAGAGGCTTTGCTAAATCCAGTCAGGAAGCATCGCTCTCCAGGGGAAGGGGACGCTTGGGTGCCGGCTTCGCGGGCGGTTTGAGTGGTTTGGGCTGGCGCTGAGGTAAAATTTCCTCCCCCTCCTCAACCGCATTCCGCGTCACAAGGCACTGAATGGGCTCATCAGCCCCAGGCAGTTCAAACATAGTGTCCAGCAGAAGGTTTTCTATGATGGCGCGCAGGCCCCTGGCGCCGGTCTGCCGGGCGACGGCTTGCCTGGCGATGGCGCGCAGCGCGTCTTCCTCAAAAAGCAGCTCCGCGCCATCCAACTCGAATAAATGCTGATATTGTTTTACAAGTGCGTTTTTGGGCTCGGTCAGGATACGCACCAGAGCTGATTCGTCCAGCGTATCAAGGGCAAGGCTCACCGGCAGGCGTCCCACTAACTCGGGGATCATGCCGTACTTGACCAGATCCTCAGGTTCCAGTTTAGAAAGCAGGCGGCTTGCCTGCTCCGCCTGGGTGCCCGCCTGATCAACGCCAAAACCCATCATTCTTCCCCCAAGGCGGGTAGCGACAATAGCCTCCAGCCCATCAAAAGCACCCCCGCAGATAAACAGGATGTTGGTGGTATCAATGGGCAGCGTTTCCTGCTGGGGGTGTTTGCGCCCTCCCTGGGGAGGCACATTGGCAACGGTACCTTCCAGGATCTTCAACAACGCCTGCTGTACCCCTTCGCCGGATACATCACGGGTAATGGAGACATTTTCACTCTTGCGGCCAATTTTATCCACCTCATCCAGGTAGATGATGCCCTGCTGGGCGGCCATTATGTCCCCATCTGCTGCCTGGATCAGGCGAAGGAGGATATTCTCCACATCCTCACCCACATANNGCTTCCGTCAGCGATGTTGCGTCGGCGATAGCAAAGGGCACATTCAGCACCCGGGCCAGGGTTTGGGCCAGATAGGTTTTGCCGGTGCCCGTGGGCCCCACCAGAAGGATGTTGGCTTTCTGCAGCTCAACATCGTTCTTTTTCTTGTTATTGGACAAAATGCGCTTGTAGTGGTTGTATACCGCTACGCTCAGGGCCCGCTTCACCCGTTCCTGGCCGATGACATAATCATCCAGCGCCTGCTTGATCTCCCTGGGTTTGAGGAGTTTGGGTGCCTTTGGCCCCGAAACCCCCGCCTTCTGATCAAGCTCGGCCACCATGTCAGTGCACAAGGCAACGCACTCATCGCAGATATAGGCGTTTGGCCCGGCAATCAGCCGCCTGACCTCCCCCTGGGATTTGCCGCAAAAACCGCAGCGGGGTGTGCGCTTGGGATCCATGGGTTCTTTAGGCATTCTTCTCCTCATTCTTGCGCGGCAGATAGATTTCATCCACCACGCCGTACTCCTTGGCTTCCTGAGCGGACATGAAGTAGTCACGCTCCACGTCGTTGGCTATCTTCTCCTCCGGCTGTCCAGTCATCTCCGCCATCATGCGGTTCATCTTCCTCTTGGTTTTCAGCAACCACTCCGCGCGGATGGTCACATCCGTTGCCTGGCCCTCAGCGCCGCCGGAGGGCTGGTGGATCATCACCTCGCTGTTGGGCAGCGCCATGCGCTTGCCCTTCTCACCGGCCATTAAAAGGAAAGCACCCATCGATGCAGCCATGCCCACACAAACCGTGCGAACCGGTGCTTTGATATGCTGCATGGTATCAAAAATCGCCATGCCGGCCGTCACAGAACCACCAGGGCTGTTGATATAAAGAGAGATATCTGCGTTGGGGTTGTCCATGTCCAGGAAAAGCAGCTGTGCCACCACTGTGTTGGCCAGGCCGTCCGTAACCGGGCCCGAGAGAAAGACGATACGGTCCTTCAACAGCCTGGAGTAAATATCAAAGGAACGTTCAGCATTGCCGGAACGCTCAATTACGTAGGGGATTAAATACTCTGCCATGTTTCCTCCTCGAATAGGTTCAGGGCCTGTTATTCCTGGGAAGCGTCAGACGCTTTTTTGCTTTCTTTCCTATTGCCGCCGGCACTTGCCTTGCTGGCTTCCTTGCCCACAGCCGCAGGCCCCAGGTCAGCTTCCTCGTCCTGCAGGTTTTCCCCAAGGGCTTCTGCCGCCTGGGCTGCGCTGTCCACCAGATCCTCAACCGTCAATTCGTCATGGGCTTCTTTATGGTCAGTCACCTGGGCATGTTCTTTCAGCAGGTTCACCACCTTGCGGTTGGCGGCGATGTCTTTATAGTTCTCAAGCTGGTTCTCATTCAGGCCCGCTTTGTAGTCGTCATATCCACGGCCCATCTCCTCCGCATGGCGGCGGATTTCCTCATCCACCTCTTCCTGTGTGGGCGAAAGATCCTCCTGCTTGCGGATGGCTTCCAGAACCAAATCGGTTTTAACATTATTCATCGCATCCTGGCGAAAGTTTTCCCGCATCTGCTCTTCAGAGGTGTTGGTATAGGCCAGATAATCCTCCAGCCTCATTCCCTGATACATCAGGCGGATGCGCGTATTCTGAATCAGGTAATCAATCTGCCGCTGGATCATGGCTTCGGGGATGTCACAGTCCGAGGCATCCACTGCCTGCTGCAGCAACTCGTTTTCCAGGTGAACCTCGGCATGCTGATCCCTCTGCTTGGTCAGCTCCTCACGGACAGCTTCCCTATACTCGGAATAGGTGCCATGTTCGGAAACATCCTGGGCGAAATCATCGTCCAGCTCCGGCTTGTTTTCCCTTGTGCCGGCATTAACCTTCACATGGAAAACGGCCTCTTTCCCTGCCAGATCCTCCGAGTGGTATTCAGCGGGGAAGGTTATGGTGATATCCCTCTCATCGCCGGCCTTCATGCCAACCACCTGGTCTTCAAAACCGGGAATAAAGCTCTGGGAGCCCAGATGCAGTTTGTGGCCCTTGGCCTCGCCGCCCTCAAAAGGGTTGCCGTCCACTGTCCCCAGGTAGTCGATGTCCGCGGTATCGCCTTCTTTCAGGTTTTCCCCACCGATATCCTCCTGGGTGGTTACTTTCTGCACATCCTGGGCGATGCGCGCATCCATCTGTTCTTCCGTGATTGGATGCAGATGGCGGGTGCCCTTGAGGCTTTTATAGTCACCCAGCGTTACCTCAGGGCGCACATAGACTGTAGCGGTGAACTTCAGCTCTTTCCCGGCGCCGATCTGGTCCAGGTCAATCTCAGGCTGGTCAACGGGGAACAGGTCTTCTGCCTTAACCGCTTCGCTATAGGCATCTGGGAATATCAAATCAAAGGCCTCATCATAAAAAACGCCTTCTCCGTACATATTTTCAATGAGTTTCCGCGGAGCTTTGCCCTTGCGAAAGCCTGGCACGTTAATGCGTCCGCGCGTTTTCAGGTATGCTTTCTGCATCGCCTCATCAAACGCCTCCGCTGGAATCTCAAATGTAATCTTCTTTTGGTTGCTGTTGACCTTTTCCACCTGGTAGTTCATGCTGTCCCTCCTCTGCGCCTCGCGTACGGTTACCCGAATACGCCATTGTCTAGACTATCATATATACCCCAAAATCGCAATAGTTAACGGGGTTTTGACGCCTCTGGCGCGTGGAAAGAGATGCTGGTATAATCAGTCTATCCATTAACCTAATAACACAACGGAGGGAAGATCAATGAAAAAAGTAAAAGACAAACACCTGTTGGTCGGCGCTGATTTCGCGGGCTATCCGCTAAAAGAGGCCGTGGTGAAGCACCTGGAGAAAAAAGGCTGGCATATCACTGATATCGGGGTTAAGTCTCCAGAGGACAATGACCCGGACAATATGTTCCACCGGGTGGGACTTAGGGTGGGCGCGAAAATATCGGAAGGCGAGTTCGAGCGCGCACTGCTCTTTTGCGGTACCGGCATGGGCATCCACATCGCCGCCAGCAAATTGCCCCATGTCCATGCGGGCGTTGTAGAGAGCGTGCCGGCAGCCTTGCGGGCAATCACAGGCAACGGCGTCAATATCCTGGCCATGGGTGCTTTTTATGTGGCTCCCCAGATGGGTATTGATATTGCCGAGGCCTACCTGAATGCCGAACTTGGCACGGGCTATGAGTGGTGGGAGAACTTTTATGAGTTCCATAAACTGGCCATTGATGAGCTGGAAGCGTTTGACTTTGCGGAGTACAAGAGAAACGGATACAAGCTCAAGCATCTGGATGAAGTTCCGCTGAAACTGGAAACAAAACCCGGAAACTGACTGATGCCCATTTGACAAGGCCCGGCAAACGGTGTTATATTTCCGATAGTTAGTTGAATGAGGCGCCTGACTTGTTTTGATTATTTGCTCCTGAATGGGGAGCGAAGATAATTTGAAGGAGGCTAACATGAAAAGAACCTTTTCTCTGATCCTCGCCATGCTTATGGTCCTGTCACTGGCCAGTTTTGCCCACGCCCAGGAAAAGGACTGGGAGATTGTTGTGGTTCCCAAGGACGCATCCAACCCCTGGTTTGTTCGGATGAAAGTGGGCGTTGATGAATATGCCAAAGAAACCGGCCTGAACGCCTACCAGAAGGGCACCGCCGAGATTGACGCCACTCTCCAGGCCCAGCTGGTTCAGGACTTGATTGCCCAAGGCGTTGACGCTATCTGCGTTGTCCCCGTCAACCCCGAGTCCCTGGAACCCGTGCTCAAGCAAGCCATGGACGCCGGCATTGTGGTGATTGCCCATGAAGGCGCATCACTTCAGAATGTCGATTATGACATTGAAGCCTTCTCCAACGCAGGTTACGGCGCTTTCATCATGGACAACCTGGCTGAAGCCATGGGCAAGGAAGGGCTGTACACTACCATGGTGGCCCATGTTACCAACGCCTCCCACAATGAGTGGGCTGACGCCGGCGTGGCGCATCAGAAAGCAGCCTATCCCAACATGACTCTCCTGGAGGAAGAGGTCCGGGTTGAGTCAGAGGACAATGGTGATGTGGCTTACAATAAAGCCAAAGAGTTGTTTAAAAAATATCCCGAACTCAAGGGCGTGATGGGAACCTCTTCCTACGACGCCCCCGGCGTCGCCCGTGCGATTGAGGAACTTGGCCTGGTGGGTAAAGTCTTCACCTCCGGCACCGGAATGCCCGCAGACAATAAAGCGCTTCTGGAGAGCGGTGTGGTCAGATCCCTCACCCTGTGGGATCCCGCGCTGGCAGGCAAGGCCATGATCTCCCTGGCCGTCAAGGTCCTCAATGGCGACACCATTGAAGCACCGATTGACCTGGGTGTTGAAGGCTACACCGGCCTTACCTTCAAGGAAGGCAGTGAGCTGGTTCTGGAAGGCCAGGGCTGGATTGTCATCAACAAGGACAATGTCGACAGCTTCGGCTTCTGATAACCCCTGACCCTTTCCGGTCACCGCCGGTTTTCCGGCGGTGACCTTTATCGGTGCCAAAATCGGAGGTATAGATGGCCGACAGTATACTGCGGGCTGTGGATATCCAGAAATCTTTCGCGGGCGTCCATGCCTTAAAAGGCGTCACCCTGGACATCGCCCCGGGTGAGATCCACTGCCTGGCCGGGGAAAACGGTTCCGGGAAGTCCACGCTCATCAAAATAATATCCGGCGTATACCAACCGGATGGCGGGCATATAGCGTTCAACGGAACGAAGTTAAGCAGAATCACCCCCATCGATGCCATTCTGCTTGGCATTCAAGTGATTTATCAGGATTTTTCCGTCTTTCCCAACCTCACAGTGATGGAAAACCTGGCGCTTAACAGTGAACTCTCGGATAAACGAAAAATCGTCAACTGGCAGCGTATGCGCAAAATCGCTGAGGAAGCGGTGGCCAAGATCAATTTTCAGGTAGATCTGGATGCCCTGGTGGGAACGCTGACGGTGGCCCAGAAGCAAATGGTGGCTATCTGCCGGGCGCTTATGTTCAACGCCCGGCTCATCATTATGGACGAGCCAACCACTGCCCTCACCCGAAAGGAGGTGGATGCGCTTTTTAAAGTCATCCTCCGGCTGAAAGCCCAGGGTATTTCCATCCTGTTTGTCAGCCATAAACTCAACGAGGTCTTTGAGATTTCCGAGCGCTTTACTATCCTTCGAAACGGTGAACTGGTCATCACCGGCAATACACGCGACCTTAACTCATCCAGGTTCTCATACTATATGACCGGCCGTGAGTTCACCGACGGGCAATTTACAGCTGAAAATCTTGGCGGCACGCCGCTTCTGGAGGTTAAGAACCTTGGGCTTTCCGGTGCTTTTGAGGGCATCAGCTTCGTTCTGCGCGGCGGCGAAATCCTGGGCATTACAGGACTTTTGGACTCGGGGCGCAGCGAACTTGCCCTGGCGCTTTTTGGCATTCGGGAAGCAGACAGCGGGGAAATTCTTATCAAGGGAAAAGGGGCACGCATCAACACCCCGCAGGCTGCAATTGAGCAGGGAATCGGCCTGGTACCGGAGGACCGCCTAAGCGAGGGCCTGTTTTTACCCCGCAGCATCTCTGACAACCTGATCATAGCTGAGATCGACAGGCTGGCCAACCGTTTCAAGGTTCTTGATAAAAAGGAGCGCGCCCGGGAGGTCGATCGCCTGATTGCAGAGTTTGCCATCGCCACGCCAAACCCGTTGAACGCCTGCCAGACTCTTTCAGGCGGCAACCAGCAGCGCGTGGTACTTGGAAAATGGCTGGCGTGCAACCTGGATGTGCTGGTACTCAACGGTCCCACGGTGGGTGTAGATATCGGTTCAAAGCATGATATCCACGGAATCCTTCAGAATCTGGCCCGGCAAGGAATGGGCATCATCATTATTTCTGATGACCTGCCCGAGGTCATCCGCAACTGCTCCCGGGTTATTGTGCTCAAATCAGGGCGCATTGTAGAGGAAATGGATGCGGCGGAAGCAACCGAGCAGGCCATTCTGTCGCGGATGATGTGAGGAGGACGCCATGGGAAGAAGACTAAAACAACTCACAAAACGAAATGAGACTTACGTTTCGCTGGTGGTCCTCGCTTTATGCCTTTTGATTGAAGTGCGTTCCGGCCAGTTCTTTACGGCAAACAACCTTGTCGACATCGCCAGCGCCATGGTGGTTCCGGGGCTGTTCGCTGTGGGGACTTTCATGGTCATCGTTTCCGGGGGCATTGACGTATCCTTTCCGGCACTGGCGTCTCTTACATCCTATGCCACCACAAAAATGCTGCTCGATGCCGGCTACACCGGCGGTGTGTGGCTGCCTATTCTGATCTCCATGGCCATGGGCGCTCTGCTGGGGGCCTTCAACGGGGTTTTTATTGGCCTCCTGGGTTTGCCGGCAATGATTGTCACCTTAGGCTCATCCAGTGTTTTTAAAGGCGTCATGCAGGGCGCGCTTGGATCCGTTCAACTGGCGGTGATCCCGCCAGGGATGCGGGCCTTTGGCACCTCATCGCTTTTTACAGCCACCAACCCGGTCTCAGGCCTTACTTCCAGGATGCCTGTTGGATTTTTGGCCCTGGTCGCCATTTTGCTTCTTTCATTTTTCATTATGCGCTACACATTCTTTGGCCGCGGCATTTACGCCATCGGTGGCAACGAAGCCAGCGCCCACCGGGCTGGCTTCAACACGAAACGCACCAAGTTCCTGCTGTATGTTTTCGTGGGCATGGTCGCAAGCCTCGCCGGCCTGATCCGTACCTGCATGATGCAACAGAATCACCCCACCAACATGCTGGGGATGGAGATGAACATCATTGCCGGCGTTGTGCTTGGCGGCACGGCCATTTCGGGCGGGGCTGGTTCCCTGACAGGCTGCATGCTGGGTACCCTGCTGATTGTGATTGTGGAGAACTCAATGATCCTCATCGGTATTCCTACCATTTGGAAGAGCGTCTTTGTGGGCGCGCTGATCATTATTGGCACCGGGGTCAGTGCCTATCAGGTGGTCAGGGCCAACCGCGTCAGGAGCACACGCAGGCTGACAGGGGAGTCAAAGGCATGATGACAAAATACGCGGGCAAGAAGCCCGGTTTTTTCAGCCGCGTTGACCAGCATGTGCTGCGCTTGCTCCTGGTAATGGCTGTTTGGATGGTGTTCATGGCACTTACACGCGCCAGCCGCTTTTACACCCTCATCAATTTCCAGACCATGGCCTCCCAATTCCCTGAGTTCGGCTTGATGTCCCTGGGGGTCATGCTGTGCATGATTACCGGCGGCATCGACCTTTCCCCGGTGGGCGTTGCTAACCTGACAGCCATCCTGATGGCCCTGGTGCTAAAGCAACTGACGCCCGCTGTGGGAGGAAGCCTGCCCATCTATGCAATTCCTCTGGTGTTTCTGCTGGGAGCCGCCATTGGCGCCTGCCTTGGCGTTTTAAATGGCCTTCTGGTTTCAAAAGTCCGTATCCCGCCTATCCTGGCCACTTTGGGAATGAGCGAGTTGCTCACAGGCGTTTCCATCGTCATCACCAATGGCGCCGCTGTCAGCGGCCTGCCGGTGGAATATGCGATGACTGTCAACAGCAAGATTGGCGCACTGGTACCCGTGCAATTGGTAATTTTTGCCTGTATGGCCATTATCGTCTGGTTCCTGCTGAACCGCACCACATTTGGCACTAAAATCTACCTGCTGGGCACCAACCCTCAGGCAGCGCGCTTCAGCGGCCTCAAGAACGACCGGTTGATCATCTCCACCTATATGATTTCCGGTATTACCGCTGCCCTGGGCGGCTTGGTCATGCTGGCCAACTACAATTCCGCCCGGGCCAATTACGGCGGTGTCTATGTGCTTCAGTGCATCCTGGTGGTGGTGCTGGGGGGGGTTAGCCCCACCGGCGGCAAGGGCAGGATATCAGGCGTTGTTTTGGCCATTGTGCTGCTTCGGATGCTGGAGACCGGAATCAACCGCTTCCCGCAGATCAGCAGCTACTATATCTCCCTCATTTGGGGCGGCGTGCTGCTTTTGGTCATGGTGCTTGACTATTTCAGCAATGGCAGAAGGTATCTCAGATGGAAGCGAAAAATGCCCTTTTAATGTCAGCAAACCCAGAGGAGGCTGCAATAGAGCCCCCAACCTACCGCCGGATGTTGTGAAATATCCGGCGGTTTTTAATTTTCGAGCCTGCGGGGCTGAAATGCGCAAATGTGTGGCATGAGAACCACAGCAACTGCGGAACAAAAAGGGAATGCCGATCAGCCTGGACAAGAGGGTGCCGAAGCATATCGCGTGAGAATGCGCTGATGAGTCCGGAGCGCGCCGAAGCAAGCGGCGCATTGCCCAGCGACCGGCCGAAACGGAGATTTCACCTGGCAGTATCGAGTGGAAGGACGGAGTAGGATGCCATCTGCCGCAAGGGATGGGAAAAGGGAAAGTTAGGAGCGGATTACGCTTCCTTTCTCAAGCTTTTGGAAAAAATGTCCAAGCGCGGAACATGAAAGGCCTGGAAAAATCCCGGCCAATCAAAAAACGCTGGAAAACAACCCGAAAAAATTCCGTCCCTCACATCAGTGAAGAGCGGGAATTCCGCATCAAAACGACGGCCATGTGAAAGGTTTTGTTTTTTTTTGCCTCCTGCGTTTCCAATTCTACTGCATTAGAGCCTGTTCACACTAAAATC
>LSQX01140847.1_pt1 | contig 13756 bp, 9 predicted proteins | sample 654561 | NCBI WGS metagenome assembly LSQX01 (sample SAMN04489861, study PRJNA283612) | anaerobic digester metagenome | isolation source: 4 biogas reactors fed with cattle manure at either 37C or 55C with and... | place: Denmark: Kongens Lyngby | collected 2014 | reverse complement strand
AAGTCCCAAATGATTTTACCAAAAAGTGGCTGCAAGATCACTATTACAATACATTATCTCAAATTTTGTATAGTATAACCAATTTTAAATATTATATACAGTTCGTTACTCCCCAAAATATCGATTTTCCACAACCTCTTTCTAATTTTAACCCGCTGAATAGCTCTGAAATAATAGAACCCCTAAAGGAAGATAGCTCTATAATAAACAAAAAAAATAATTATGCGGTTACCTGCAATTGGTTAAATCCCAAGTATACGTTCGATAGTTTTGTAATCGGCGGCAGCAACCGCCTGGCTCATGCAGCATCCCTCGCAGTAGCCGAAACGCCTTCCAGGGCATATAACCCTTTATTTATCTATGGTGGCGTAGGACTGGGCAAAACCCATCTCATGCAGGCTATCGGCCACTTTGTAACCTCCCGCAATACCAGTGATAAAGTAGATTATCTTTCTTCTGAAAAATTTACAAACCAATTTATTAACGCCATCAGAGACAATAAGACAGAGGAATTTCGCAATAAATACCGTAATATAGATATATTGTTAATTGACGATATACAATTTCTTGCCGGCAAAGAACAAACTCAGGAAGAATTTTTTCATACTTTCAACGCCCTTCATGAAAACAATAAACAAATAGTGATCTCCAGTGACCGCCCTCCAAAAGAAATACCAACACTGGAAGATCGCCTGCGCTCACGTTTTGAATGGGGTTTAATCACCGACATTCAACCTCCCGATCTTGAAACAAGAGTGGCCATTTTACGCAAAAAAAGTTTTCTCGAAGGCATATTTATCCCTGATGATGTCCTGATGTTTGTTGCACAAAAAAATGAAAATAATATCAGGGAATTAGAAGGAGCGCTAACGCGTATCATTGCCTATGCCTCGCTTGAGGACAAGCAAATTACATTAAAACTAGCCGAAGAGGCATTAAAAGATTTTCTCTCCCAGAAGCAAAAGAAAGTTGATGTTGATCAAATTATCTTTATAACCGCGTCATATTTTAATATATCATTACAGGATATTAAATCGAAAAAAAGAACACAAAATGTTGCTTTGCCCAGGCAAATAGCCATGTATCTCATTCGCGAACTTACAGACAGCTCCCTTCCTAAGATTGGTGAGGAATTTGGAGGTAAAGATCATACAACAGTTATTCATGCCCATAAAAAAATTTCATCCGGTATTCTCAAAGACGAAGCTCTGCAAAAACACATCAAAGAAATAAAAAACACGCTCTTTAATTATTAATTGCAATAACTGTGGACAAGTTATAAAATAGATGTTGAAAGTTCTTTTTTTCTGTTAATAAAAAAATCACATTTTAGATAAATAGATCTTGTTGTTGATGATGTGAATATCTTTTCACTGAATATCCACAAAAAAATAATAAAAAAACAGCGTATCTTACATTGCTTGGAATAAATCATGCACATATCCACAATCCCTATTACTAAGACTATTATTATATAATTAAGTTATAATAATCATACATCTGCATAATTAAGGAGAAACAAATGCATATTTTAGCAAATAAAAATGTTCTTCTTGAAAATCTTAATACTGTGCAAAAGAGTATTCCGCTTAAATCTTCCATGTCAGCAATAAAAGGAATACTGATCACTGCAAAAGACGAAGAACTAACCATGATCGGAAATAATCTGGAGATGAGTATAGCAGCAATTTCCAACGATATACAGGTATTTGAGGAAGGTGAAGTTGTCTTACCTGTAGAATTTATAGAGATATTGAAACAGGCTCCAGACGAAAATATAGAAATTAAATTAAGTGAAAATGATTTTCGGACAGAAATAATCAGTGGACAGGCTAATTTTATCCTATACGGAATGGATCCCGAAGATTTTCCTCTGGTTGGTTTTGAAAAGAGTCCTGACCAAGAAAGGATAGATTACTCTGCACAAGATCTCAAGGCAATGCTTAAAAAGATTACTTTTGCTGTATCGCAAGATGAGGGCAAACCATCTTTCAAGGGAGTTTTATTTGAAATTGACGAAGATAATAATATTTTTATTATAGCATCAGATACATACCGCCTGGCGCATTTAAAAACAACCTTGAAAAACAAAAGCCTTCAACCTCTGCGGATGCTTATACCGGGAAAAGCCTTAAATGAAATTATGAAAATAATCGATGATAGTCATGAATCAGTTGAATGTACTTACACGGATAGCGATATTATTTTTTACTACAAACAATTTATTATCTACAGCAGATTACTGGAAAACAGGTTCCCAAATTTGAGTAGTATTTTCCCTTCTGCATACGCGACGAAAATAAAAATAAATGCGCACCTTTTAGAAAAAGCTGTTGCCAGAGCCTCCCTGCTGGCCGGGGGGTATAATCATATGATTTCACTACAAATTACTGAAGATGCGCTTGAAATATACTCCGGCTCAGAAGTAGGAAGAATGAATGAAAAGTTGCCCATAAGTAATAAGGAGGGGGATGATCTGCCGGAGATTATGTTAAATGCCCGCTATTTTTTAGACCCGTTAAGGGTGATCGATGATGAATATGTAGAAATAGATTTTAACGGGGCTTATGGACCGTGTATTTTTAACTATCAGGAAACCATAGAAAATGGTATAATTAATTATCGTTACCTGGTTTTACCGATCAAGATAAATAAAAAAGAGATGTAAGTAAGGCTTGGAGGCTACCCGGTGTATATTAGCAGTATATATCTTAATAACTATCGCAATTATAAAAAGCAGGATATTCAGCTATCACCGGGTATAAACGTAATTCAAGGAGCTAATGGTCAGGGGAAAAGTAATTTTTTGGAGTCTATTTACAATTTATGTTTTGGCCGTCCTTTCAGGGCTTTTAAGGAAATTGATCTGGTCTGCCGTGGCACCCCCTATTATTATCTTCAAGGTACAATATATCTGCAGCAGCGTCGCCACAAAATTGAAGTAGGCTATGAAATAGAAAAAAAAAGAAAGATTTTTAAAGTAAACGGAAGAAAAGATCGAAGCAATTGCCTGGCAGGCCGGTGTCCTGTTGTATTTTTTGTTCCCGAAGATTTGGAACTAATCAGAAGAGGCCCGGAGGAAAGAAGACGGTTTTTGGATCGTGAGATAAGTCAGATAACACCACTGTATGGTGAATATTTAAGTCGTTATAATCGCGTTATTTATCAAAAAAATCGTGCTTTAAAGGAAAAAAAAATCTCCAGAGAAGCTCTGAAAAACTTAATTAAAGCATGGAATGCGCAGATAATATATTTTGGAAGCCGTATCTTGCAAAAAAGGGCATATTATATCTCCATCTGGAGCGAGCTTGCAAGCCGAAATTTTGGCTTGCTTTTTGAAAACGAACAGCAGTTGAAAATAGCCTATCAAAATTTTTTACAAAAAGGTCTATTAACAGGGGATCTTAGCGAAATTGAGCTGCTTTTTAGTATTGAAATAGCCGCAAAAGAAGATGAAGAGTATCTAAAAGGGTTTTCTATTGTAGGTCCACACCGGGACGATCTGTCTTTTTTAATTGATGGATGCGATGCAAAACGTTTTGCTTCACACGGGCAGCAGAGAAGCGCTGTTATTGCCTTGAAAGCGGCGCAAATTCAATATTATCATCAACAAGAAGAGAAACCTCTTTTTATTCTGGACGATATTTTTTCGGAGCTTGATGAGAAGAGAAGAGAGCAGTGTTTTGCGCTTTTAGCCAAGGCAGAACAGATCTTTTTGTCTATAACCAAAAAAGAAAAATATCTTGATCCTTTTTTTGAAAAATTTTCCTGCTATTCATTTTTTCATGTTAATAATGGTTCAATAACGGAGATTAAAGAAAATGGAAATGATCGGTTCTTCTATTGACGGCTTTTTAGAGAAGTATGGATTAAAGGAGCAACTGCAGGCGAGAGAATATCTTTCAATTTGGGAAAAAATAGTAGGAGTAAAGATTGCACAGCATTCAAGGCCTCTCACCATTAATAAGAAAAAGCTGATTGTTGAAGTAAATGACAGTAATTGGCTATACCATTTAACAATGCTCAAGGACAAGATAATAAAAGAGTTTAATCTGAAGGCCAGCTCAGAGATTATTACTGAAATCAGATTTATTAATGCAGATTTATCTTCCCGGGATCTATTTAATAGAAAATAAGTTATTTTAAAGGAGGAAAAATAATTGTTTTTACATATTGGTAATTCGCGTGTGGTGTCCTTAGTAGATCTGATCGGCATATTCAATTTAGAAATCAAGCATAACCAGGTTAATACACAGTTTTTGGAGAGTAATCAGCACCATAATATTAATCAAAAAGAAGAAAAAACAGCAAACTCTTTTGTTATTACCAGGGAAAAAATCTATTATTCCCCTATTTCACCTCTGACACTGCAAAAAAGGATTGATAAAAATTGGGAATAATATTATTGTATAGAGTTGGATAATGGTTTGGAGATGATGAAAATGAATGAAAAAAAATCCGGTGTTTATGATGCACAACAAATTCAGGTATTAGAGGGACTGGATGCGGTAAGAAAACGGCCCAGCATGTATATTGGCTCCACGGGCAGCCAGGGTTTGCATCATCTTGTTTTTGAAGTAGTTGATAACAGTATTGACGAGGCAATGGCCGGATACTGTGATATTATAAAGGTTTCCATTAACAGTGATAACAGTGTTACAGTTTATGATAACGGACGGGGAATACCCGTAAAAGAACACCTTCAGCAAAAAAAATCTGCTCTTGAAGTAGTACTGACCATTTTGCATGCAGGAGGAAAATTTGGAGGAGAAGGCTATAAGGTTGCAGGCGGGCTTCATGGGGTAGGGGTTTCGGTTGTCAACGCCCTGTCAGCCTGGCTGGAGGTTGTGGTGTACAGGGATGGAGAAAAATTTACACAACGCTACGAAAGAGGGGTTCCTGTTACACCTTTACAAGGTAAAGGTAAATCTGCAAAAACGGGAACAGTGATTACTTTTTATCCGGATCCGGAAATTTTTGAAGAAATTAATTTTGATTTTCAAATTCTTATCCAGAGACTTCGGGAAATGGCCTTTTTAAATAAAGGAATCAAAATTGTCATTGAAGACCACCGGTTGAACGAAATAAGGGAAGAGACATTTAAATATGACGGTGGAATAAGCTCTTTTGTATCCTTTTTGAATAAAAATAAAGAAGTTTATCCCAAAAATCCGATTCATCTGGAAAAAGAGCTTAATAACTGCCGGGTAGAAACATCCCTGCAGTACAATACCGGTTACAGTGAGGCTATTTTTTCTTATGCCAATAATATCCGCACAAAAGAAGGAGGAACACATGAATTAGCCTTTAAAAGTGCCTTGACCAGATTAATTAACGACCATGCACGCAGGCTGGGCGTATTAAAGGATAATCAGGACAACTTCCAGGGTGAGGATATTCGCGAAGGATTGACCGGGATTATTAGTATAAAAATTCTTAATCCACAGTTTGAAGGGCAAACAAAAACACGCCTGGGCAATCCTGAGGTAAGAGGGATAGTGGAAAACATCTTAATGGATGGATTAGGAGCTTATCTTGAACAAAATCCGCCTATTACCAGGAGAATTTGTGAAAAAGCTCTTCAGTCTGCCCGGGCAAGGGATGCGGCGCGAAAGGCCAGGGAGCTTACCAGACGTAAAAACGCCCTTGAAATTAGCAACCTGCCCGGGAAACTGGCTGATTGCAGCTCCAAAGACCCCGCAGAAAGCGAGCTCTTTCTGGTTGAGGGCGATTCCGCAGGCGGATCTGCCAAGCAGGGCAGAAGCAGGCATTACCAGGCGATTTTACCCCTGCGCGGTAAAATATTAAATGTCGAAAAGGCCCGTCTGGATAGAATACTTGCCAACGAGGAAATACGTACGCTGATCACAGCTTTCGGTACAGGAATAAGTGACGATTTTAATATCCAAAAACTTCGTTACCACAAGATTATCATTATGACCGATGCCGATGTGGACGGCTCCCATATCAGGACACTTCTGCTGACTTTTTTCTTCCGCTATATGGAACCGCTCATCGCTGCGGGTAATATATATATTGCCCAGCCGCCGCTTTTTAAGGTGACAAAGAATAAAAAGATTTATTACCTCTACCGGGAAGAAGAGCTGGAAAAGTTAATGTCAGAGATCGGTCGCCAGGGAACAAGTGTGCAGAGATATAAAGGTCTGGGGGAGATGAACCCTGAGCAGCTCTGGGAGACAACGCTTAACCCGGAAACCCGCACTCTTATTAAAGTTGATCTGCAGGATGCGATTGAGGCACATGAGATTTTTAACTTACTTATGGGAGAAAAAGTAGAACCCCGGCGCAAATTTATTGAAGATCACGCGAGGGATGTTCGTTACCTCGACATTTAGCTGGTAGAAAATGCTCTGCCTCCATCGGGGAGCTTTCGGGGGGTTTTGTTATTTAGCGTGCCAAACTTTATTAAGATATGATAGAATTAGGATATGATAGAATTAGATCTAGAGTCAGCTATGAGGAGGCTAAATTATTTTAAATGCAACAAGAAGATAGAATCAGAACTGTTCCCCTGCATGAAGAAGTCAAAAGTTCTTTTATGGACTACGCGATGAGCGTTATTGTCAGCCGGGCATTACCTGATGTGCGAGACGGCCTCAAGCCGGTTCACAGGAGAATTCTTTATGCTATGCAGGATTTGGGGATGAGTCCGGATAAACCGCATAAAAAATCGGCCAGGCTGGTTGGGGAAGTGCTGGGAAAATATCATCCTCACGGAGACCAGGCTGTTTACGATGCCATGGTGCGGTTAGCGCAGGATTTTTCCATTCGCTATCTCCTGGTGAACGGACAGGGAAATTTTGGATCTATGGATGGTGACAGTGCCGCGGCCATGCGCTATACGGAGGCCAGGTTATCGCCTCTTGCTTTGGAAATGCTCCGTGATATGGATAAAGAAACCGTGGACTTCAGGCTCAATTTTGATGAAACCCTCGAAGAACCTGAAGTGCTGCCGGCGCATTTTCCCAACCTTCTGGTTAACGGTTCTTCTGGGATCGCGGTGGGTATGGCTACCAACATTCCCCCGCACAATCTCTCCGAAGCCGTTGATGCTCTTATCCTCCTGATTGACAATCCGGAAGTGCCTGATCTAGAATTATTAAAAATAATCAAGGGGCCCGATTTTCCAACGGGCGGTATTATCCTGGGTAACAAGGGTATCGAACAGGCCTACCTGACCGGCAGGGGGAAAATCCAGATTCGGGGAAAAACACTCATTGAAAAAATAAGCGATGATCAAGAGAGGTTGCTCATTACCGAAATGCCGTACCAGCAGAACAAGGCAAGGCTGATCGAAAGAATTGCCGAGCTGGTCAGGGATAAAAAGATTAACGGTATTGCGGAACTCAGAGATGAATCCGATCGCAATGGAGTGCGTATTGTGATCGAGTTTAAAAGGGCAGCCAACCCCCGGGTAATTTTAAATCAGCTTTTTAAGTTTACCTCCCTGCAGCAGAGTTTTGGCATTATCATGTTGGCGCTGGTGGGCGGCAGGCCAAAAGTTCTTACCCTGCGGGAACTCCTGCAGAACTACCTGGAACACCAGAAGGTAATTGTTACCAGGCGCTCCCAATTTTTATTGCGCCGCGCACTGGAGAGGAGTCATATTGTTGAGGGGCTGCGTATTGCTTTGGACAATATCGACCGGGTTATTGCCCTTATTAGGGGTTCTGCCGATACTGCCTCAGCTAAGGAAGGATTAATGGAAGAGTTTGGATTGAGCGAAAAACAGGCCCAGGCAATTCTGGAAATGCGCTTGCAGAGGCTTACGGCCTTGGAAAGGCATAAGCTGGATGAAGAATATCGCTCACTTCAAGAGGAAATAGCTTATCTTGAAGCGCTGCTGGCCGATGAGCAGCTTGTTTTACGGGAAATAAAAGTTGAACTTCAAGAAATAAAGAAAAAGTATGGCGATGAGCGGCTTACAAAAATTGTACCCGATGAAGGGGAAATTGACCTGGAAGATCTGATACCTGAAGAAGAAATGCTGATTACACTTACCCATCAGGGTTATATAAAGCGTTTGCCGCTGGATACCTATCATAGCCAGGGTCGCGGAGGAAAGGGTATAATTGGCCATACTACCAGGGAAAAAGACTTCATAGAACAGATTTTTATTTCTTCCACCAGGGATAAACTTCTTTTTTTCAGTACCAGTGGAAAAGTATATCCCCTGAAAGTGTATGAAATACCGGAAGCCGGGCGTCAAGCCAAGGGAACGGCTATTATTAACCTGCTGCCCCTGGAGAGCGGTGAACGGATTACTTCTGTTTTCCCACTTGTGGAATATGGTGAAAATGACTATATCGTTATGGCCACAGAGAAAGGTATTATTAAAAAATCCCGGTTAAGTGAATATGCGGAAGCCAGACGTTCCGGCTTAATAGCCCTGGGCCTAAAAAAAGATGATGAACTTATTTCCGTGAGGCGCTTGCGCTGTGATGATGAAGACAATGGTGATGCCGAAAACAAAGACAGCATTGTTGGGGATTACCACATTTTACTGGCCACTTCAAAAGGGTTTCTAATCCGCTTTCCGTCAGAACAGTTGCGTTCTCTAGGCCGTACCGCCAGGGGAGTCAAAGGTATTGCCCTTGAGGAAGGCGATAAGGTTGTCGGGATGAATGTCGCAGCCAGGGAAAAAATGAACCTGCTGTTTGTTACCGAAAAGGGATATGCCAAACGAACAAAGCTTTCCAATTTTCGCCCTCAGAACAGGGGTGGTAAAGGGGTCATAGCAACCAAATCCGGAAAACACTGGGGGGATCTTGTAAACTTTATACCTGTGTTAAAAAAAGAAGAATTAATAACCATCTCGGCCCGAGGGCAGATAATCAGGGCAAAAATAGCAGAGGTTCCCGTTCAGGGGCGGTATGCCGGGGGCGTTACCATGATCCGCCTTTCCCCTGACGACAAGGTTGTCAACATAGCGCTGGTAACTGAGGAATAAAGGGACAGGAGTAGCTTGTTATGGCTCAATCTCAGTCAAGAGGGAACTCCCCTGTCGTAACTTTGTTGCTGTTCCTAGCCGTATTTTCATTTTTTTTCTTACAGATGTTCTTTAATCCAAAAGCCCAGCCGGATGTTGACGGTTTTAAAATTCCGGAAGCAGCGGATGTGGCGATAATAGGGGGTACTGCAGCCGCCATGCTGACATCCCTGGAAGCGGCGGAAAACGGTGCACAGGTTTTACTGTTTCCTAACGGGCAGGAGCTGGGGGAGGACGTTGAATTTTTGTTTCAAGAGGGGCTGGCTGCAACGTTAACGCCTCCTCAGGGAGAGTTGGAGATAGAGCTGACCCCTGAATTATTTGGCGAATATATTGGTGATTACGGGGGATGGCTGAATAACCCGTCTTTATTGGAATCCTTTAAAAACGCTTCTCCGAATTTTTATCCTCAATTCAGGTCATTTTGTGGTATTTCATTAGATTATCTTCCGGAACCCTCCCTGAAACCCTATCTGCACACGGGTAACGACCTGAAGGGCGGTTCAGTATTTAAAAAGCAGTTAATATTAAGTTTAAATAGATCACCTGTTGTTATAAAGAGTGAAAAGGTAAGCGAAATTTTATATTCCCCTGAAGGAGCGCTGGAAGCGCTCCTGGTAGAAAATCATCTGGGTGAACAATATCCTATTTATTTTAAAGCCGTGATTCTTGCCGATGGAGGATATAGCGGGGACCTTCAACGCCGGCATGAACATTTACCCTTCGAAAATATGATTATTTTACGCCCTGCTCAAACAGGAGAAGGTCTCAAGCTGGCAGAAAAAATGGGCGTAGATCTGACACAAATGGGTTTCTTCGGAGAAAAAAATTTCCTTTATAATTCCACAAATGGAAAATACAGTGTTTTGCCTTCCGAACCATGGGAAAGCACCTATTTTTTTAATAATAACGGTACATTTTTGAACTGGAGTGAATCTTCTGCAGAAAATATTTTTGACTTTATTACACAGTCACCTCCGGCGGGGGTTTATATGCTGGTTTCCCGTGATACGGTTTACAAAGAAAAGGCCCTGGATTATGATACTTTTTTTACTCGTTTTGAAGATTTGGAACTGTTGACAAATGCCCTTTATAGGGCTGATCTGTCTTTTTTACGCGGTATACACTTAACACCTCCTTATTATATTGCGCATTTAAAAGCAGGTATAGACTACACCCTGGGAGGTATTTTAACAACTCCCTTTGGAGAAGTTAAAAGAGATGGAAAGGTAATTAAGGGTCTATATGCAGCCGGCGAAATAGTTGGAGGCCTTCATGGAAAGGCCATGCTGCCGGGTATGCCCCTCAGTGAAACATTATTTTTTGCGGAAAAAAGCGGTGAATCGGCAGCTAAATACGCACAGCGTTAAATTGAAGGAGGAATGGGCTTGGCTCAAAAGAAAAAAATCGGTATTACTGATACTACTTTAAGGGATGCACACCAATCACTGATAGCTACCCGCATGCGCACTGGCGATATGCTCCCCATAGCAGCTGAAATTGACGCGGTGGGATATCATTCCCTGGAAGTTTGGGGTGGGGCTACTTTCGATACGTGCATGCGTTTTCTACAAGAGGATCCCTGGGAAAGACTACGTCTTCTAAGGGAAAATTTCAAAAAAACAAAATTGCAGATGCTCTTACGGGGCCAAAATCTGGTAGGTTACCGGCATTACCCTGATGATGTGGTGCAATCTTTCGTTAAACATGCCGTAAAAAACGGTATCGATATTATTCGTATTTTTGATGCCCTGAACGATGTCCGCAACCTGGATACAGCAATAAAGGCGACTAAAAAAGCCGGCGCCCATGTCCAGGCTACAATAAGTTACACGATCAGTCCCCTGCACAATATTGACCACTTTGTGGAACTGGCGGGAACGATGGAAAGCATGGGTGCCGATTCGATCTGTATCAAGGATATGGCCGGTCTCATCTCCCCGTACGACGCCGCCGAACTGGTTGCAAAACTCAAAGAGAAACTGAAGGTCCCTGTCCAGCTGCACTGTCATTTTACAAGCGGGATGGCCGATATGTCTTACCTGAAAGCTATTGAAGCGGGATGCGATGTGATCGATACCGCCATCTCGTCCCTTTCCCTGGGTTCTTCGCAGCCGGCAACCGACAGCATGGTAGCCGCCTTGAAGGGGACCCCTTATGATACCGGGCTCGATCTGGAACGTATTGCCCGTATAGGTGACTACTTTAAAGAAATCCGCGCCAATTATGAAATTCCCCTGCATGTGGTCATGGGTGTTGATACCGCTGTTTTAAACTACCAGATCCCCGGGGGGATGATCTCCAACCTTACCTCGCAGCTGGCGAGCCAGAATGCCTCCCACCTGCTGGGCGAGGTTTTACAAGAAGTTCCTCGTGTGAGGGCGGAGTTGGGTTATCCTCCTTTGGTGACACCTTCAAGCCAGATCGTAGGCACACAGGCCGTCATGAATGTCATCACCGGCGAGCGTTACAAGGTTATCCTGACGGAGGTTAAAAACTATCTCAAAGGGCTTTACGGCAGGCCTCCGGGGGAGGTAGACCCCGACCTGTTGAAAAAAGTCTTAAAAGATGAAGTACCCTTCAAGGGCAGGCCTGCAGACTTGCTTGAGCCGCAGCTGGAAAAAACGAGAGAGGAAATGAAGGGTTTTTTGGAGAAGGAAGAAGATCTGCTCTCTTACATTATTTTTCCCCCGGTGGCGGAGGCCTTTTTCAAGGAAAAAAAGGGTGAGCCTCCTGCTACCGGAAACAATCCGGGAACCCAGGGAAATAATCAAAGCAGGCTGGCGGGAAACATAGCGCATGCCTCCCAAGGCAGCGAATTGCACCTGGATAAACTCTACACCATAGATGAAACCCTCGTGCATTATTATGATGAAAAAAAGGGTATGGTATACCCCACTGCCTAACTTGATCACCGCCTAGCTTGATCGAATTGGTCAATCAAATTGGGATTTGATTGGGATTTGCATCTCCTAAAAAGCTTGGTCTAGCTAGGCCAAGCTTTTTGTTTGATTGAGTTACCGTGAAGCTAACATGCGGAAGGTTGTTGTGCGTGATCTGTGCCAGATATCCGCCGCACTGAAAATGTTACCGATATGGAACGTAATAAGTGGCCAAGCTGCTGATATATCGGCTATCGCCGAACTAACTCAAGGCCTTCTTCCGAAATACCGAAAGGCGGAATGTGGTTAAGATGAAAATAAAGTCGTTTGAATTTAATCTGCGGGAGCTTTCCGGTGCCATGGGGGCTATGGGCACGCTTCTTCCTTTGGCCGTTGGTTATTTCACTGTCTGTGGTCTTAACCCCGCCGGACTGCTGGTAATGCTGGGCCTGGCCAATATCGCCACCGGATTGGTCTATAGGCTTCCCATCCCGATTGAGCCGATGAAGGTGCTGGCTGTAGTGGCCATAGCCCAGCAGTGGTCTCCTGCCATGGTTTATGCTTCCGGCTTTGCCATGGGGATTGTCTGGCTGCTCTTTGCCATTACCGGGGTTATGAACTGGGTAGCCAGATTTACCCCCCACGTCGTTACCCGTGGCATACAGGTATCCCTGGGCGTTCTGCTGGCCGTGGAGGCTTTTAAAATGCTCTCCACCGGGTGGCTGCTGGGTCTTTTCTCCCTTGCCGTAGTCCTGCTCCTGCGGCAGAACCGCTATGCTCCCGGGGTCCTTGTATTACTGCTCCTGGGGCTGGCAATCGTGATTTACCGGGGGGAACTGCAGGGGCTGAAAATATTGGCAATACAATTTCCGGAGATTACCCTTTTCGCCCCGCAGCAGGTCTGGCAGGCGATGCTGCTGGCAGGATTTGCCCAGATACCGCTTACCGCCACCAACGCCGTCATTTCCACCTCTTCCCTGATCAGCACCTACTGGCCTGATCGGCATGTAAGCGAAAAGAAGCTTTCCTTAAGCATAGGCATTATGAACCTGGTTTTCCCCTTTTTAGGAGGTATGCCACTTAGCCATAGTTCCGGAGGGCTGGCCGGCAGGTATTATTTTGGAGCAAGAACGGGCGGCGCCAACATCATGGAGGGGGTAATCGAAGTTGCCCTGGGACTTTTTTTCGCTTCCTCCATTGCTTATATCTTCGCTTCTTTTCCCATGGCTGTCATCGGCGCGATGATGTTCCTGGTGGGGGTCGAGCTGATCAAATTCTCCAGGGATATCGAGCTGAAAACCGATCTGCTCCCCCTGGGGACAACCGTTATCGTTTCGCTTTTGAGCAATATGGCTTTCGGCTTTCTTACCGGTATGGCGCTTTACTATATGATGAAATACTTCTTAAAAAAGAAGCAGCTGCCTTCGTGATTTCCTTGAAAATACTTCGCAAACTTCGCAATATGGTAATTTGAACGCTAATTTTGCCAATATTGACATTGCAAATATTTAATGCTATACACTCTCCGTAATTGCATGGGCAGGAGTGCGCCCCTGGTTCTTGTGAACCAGAGCTTCAGCGCCATTTCCTTTCACTCCGTTTCTTAGTCGAATTACTTGGCGTGTGCTCAAGTTTAACGCTGCTGCAGCATCAATTACAGAAATCGCACCTTACAGGCTTTTTTGGATTACGACATACCGGCTGATTTGTTTTTGTGACATTAATACCTTGCCTCTCATAGGTGACATTTTGCCCAGATAATTAACAAGGTGACATTAGCACAGATTAAACACACGCTAATTTTGCCAATATTGACATTGCAAAAATTTAGTGCTATACTCCCTTTTTCGACAGTTGGAAATAA
>LSQX01042911.1_pt1 | contig 13756 bp, 12 predicted proteins | sample 654561 | NCBI WGS metagenome assembly LSQX01 (sample SAMN04489861, study PRJNA283612) | anaerobic digester metagenome | isolation source: 4 biogas reactors fed with cattle manure at either 37C or 55C with and... | place: Denmark: Kongens Lyngby | collected 2014 | reverse complement strand
CCAGGCTTTAGCCTGGGGTGGAGACCCTAAAAAAGGGTGCCTCGTAGAGGCACTACAATACTTTCGGGCTGATTTTTGTTACTCCTATGAGATGACTCTAAACTGCAAACAAGGACAACTCCGCCATGCAAGAATACCTGTTTTCCGGCGCGCGCATCCTGGCGCCGGCGCGCGCCTTTGACGCCGTCGCCGACCTGGCCGTCAAGGACGGAGTCATCGTCGCGCCCGCCGAACTCTCAAGTCGGGCAAAAAAGATAGACCTCAAGGGCAAGCTTATCGCTCCGGGCTTCTTCGATATGCACGTGCATCTGCGCGAGCCGGGGCAGACCCACAAGGAGGACATTGCCAGCGGCACAAGAGCCGCCGCCGCCGGCGGCTTCACCGGACTGCTGGCCATGCCGAACACCGATCCGCCCATCTGCAGTGTCGAGGACTTTCTCCAACAGCAGAAACTGCTGGCGCAAAAAGCGCTGATCCCGGTGCTGCAATGCGTCTCCCTTACCCAGGGGCGCGAGGGCAAGGCCCTGAATGAGCTTATGGCTCTCAGGCAGGCCGGTGTGAAGGCGCTTAGCGATGACGGCGGCACACCGCAGGACGAGGAGCTTATGCGGCGCGCCATGCTCGCCGCCAAAGAGGCCGGGCTGCCCATCATTGACCACTGCGAGGACTACAGCCTCTCGCGCCCAGGCGTCATGCACGAGGGGGCAGTGTCGCGCCGCCTGGGACTGCCCGGCCAGCCGCGACTGGCTGAAGAACGCATGGTGCAGCGCGACATCAGGCTCTGCCGCGAAACCGGCTGCCGTGTGCATCTGCAGCATCTAAGCTCGGCAGGCTCGGTGAAAATGCTGCGCCAGGCGCGCCAAGAAGGACTGCCCATCAGCGGCGAAGTCATGCCGCACCACCTGCTGTTTACCGACCAGGACGTGGAAAAGTACGGCGTCAACGCCAAAATGGCGCCGCCGCTGCGCGAGGAGAGCGACCGACAGGCTCTTCTCGAAGCGCTCTGCGAGGGCAGCATCAGCGTGCTGGCCACCGACCACGCGCCCCATAGCCAGGCCGAAAAGGCGCTGGGAATGCTGAAGGCGCCATTCGGGATCACGGGCCTGGAACAGGCGGTCGCGCTCTGCCTGACACTGCTCTATCACAGCGGTAAAATCAGCCTGGCCGAACTGATCAAACGCTTTAGCTGCGCACCTAGAGAAATTCTGCAAATGCCGCAACTAAGCCTGGAAATCGGCGAAACCGCAGAGCTGACTATCATCGACCTGGAACAAAAACACCAGCTCAGCCTGCAAAACAGCTGCTCGAAGGCGCGCAACTGCCCATACGAAGGCATGAGCTGCAAAGGCAAGCCCTGGGCGGTCTTCAGCCAGGGCAGACTGCTCAAAACACAAGAACTGAAATAGGTTTAGTGTGCCTTCGTGCCCGATTTAAAGCCAAAAAAGAGCGCCACGCTCTTGCAAGCTGGGCAAATGGCATAATATTTATACAGGACGAATTTTCAAGCAACGAGGCAATTCAGTAAATTACGGAGTATTTTCCATGACAGTCGATTTGAAGGTAAAGAACTACGGTTCCGCCATGAAATTACGCATCGCGGCACAGAGCGGCTGGTTTCCCGGCCTGAGCAATGTCGACATGGTCGAGCAGGTCGCCGCATATGGCTACAGCGCCTTCGAAAACCTGGGCGCGGGCAAGTGGGAAGACAAGGCCGCCGTGCGTGCCAAATGCATCGAACTGGGTGTCAAGCCGGGCTGCATCTCTGGCGGCGGCACCATTAACGGGGACGGACCGGTCAACCTGGGCTATCATGAACAGTTCGAGCAGGAGGTGCGCCAGGCCATCGTCAACGCCAAAGCTCTGGGTTCCACCTGCCTGGTGGCGCTAAGCGGCGCCAATCGCGAACGCATCTGCTTTGAACGGCAAATGGACAACCTGGTCATCGCCGGCATGCGGGTCGCACCCATGCTTGAGGACGCCGGCGTGACGCTCAACTTCGAATTGCTCAACACCCTGGTGAGCCACCCAGGATACTTCCTGGTATACTCCGAACACGGAGCCGAAATGGTGGACCGCATCGACAGCCCCAATGTCAAGATGCTCTTCGACGTCTTCCATCAGCAGATCAGCGAAGGCAATGTCATCAACAACATCAAAAAATATATCAAGCAAATCGGGCATTTCCATTTTGCCGACAACCCGGGACGTCATCAGCCCGGCAGCGGCGAGCTTAACTTTAAAAACATCTTCAGGGCCATCGCCGAGAGCGGCTACCAGGGCCTGGTCTCCGCCGAGCTGAGCATGACCAAGGACTGCAGCAGCGATGACGTCATGCGCATTATCGCTGAATGCGCCACCTGGTAAGGAGGATGCGAGGCCGCCCCTTTTAGGCTCGCCGTCAGCCCATGCGCATATTCGATGTACACACACATGTTTTTCCCGAGAGGATAGCCGCCCGCGCCCTGCAGCATCTGCAGGGTCTGGCGCAGCAGCTGCCCGTCTTCTCCGACGGCACGCGCGCCGGTCAGCTGGCCAACGCCGCCAGGGCAGGTGTCTCAGGCATGCTCAACTGCCCGGTGGTCACCAATGCCGAGCAGATGCGCTCGGTGAATGACTGGGTGGCCTCCTGGCAGGGCTGGCCCTATCTCTCCCTGGGTGGTGTCTACCCCGAGGCGCCAGGCCTTCTAGCCGAGCTGGAACGCATCAGTCAGCTCGGCCTGCCCGGTGTCAAGCTGCACCCGGAATACCAGCAGTTCAATCCGCTGGAGCCGCGTATGCAGCCACTCTGGCAGAGCTGCCAGGAGCTGGGCCTGATAGTGCTTTTCCATGCCGGCAACGATATAGGCTTCCCCGAACCCGGGCATTCCAAGCCGGCGGACTTCGCCGCATTGGCGCAAAATTACCCGCGCCTGCGCATTATTTGCGCCCATATGGGCGGCTGGCGCAAATGGGAGCAGGTCGAACGCGACCTGCTCGGCTCCAATGTCTACCTGGATACCTCGTTCGCACTGCCATATATGCCTGAACAAGAGCAGTTCAGAAGAATTATCGAGAAACACGGCACCCGGCGCATACTCTTCGGCAGCGATTCGCCCTGGCAAGACCTGCAGACCGCCGTGAATGAAATATTGCTGCTGCAACTGCCGGAAAAAGACCAGCACAGAATACTATGGCAAAATGCCGCCGAACTCTTTGACCTGGAAGAAGAGTGTGAGTGCTGAACAAAACATCGCCCGCCGCCAACTGCTGCTGCTAGCTGACAACGAACTGCTGCAGCTCTGCCGCTGCGACACCATGCGCGGCAGCGGGCCGGGAGGACAAAAACGCAATAAGACCGAAAGCGCCGTGCGCCTGACACACCTGGAAAGCGGACTGAGCAGCTTCGATGACCAAACCCGCTCGCAGCACCAAAACCGGCGCCGGGCACTGGCCAAGCTGCGCCGGGAAATAGCCGTCAATATGCATGAGTCGCCGCAACCCTGGACGGAGCCGCGACCCGCCCTCAAATCACCGGCCTACCCGCTCTGGCTGGCCTGCGTCTTTGACGCCCTGCACAGCGCCGAATTCAGCCTGGCCAAAGCCGCCGCGCTGCTAAATACCAGCAGCGGCAAACTCGGCAAAGACCTGGCCAGAGACCCCGCCGCCTGCCAGACCATCAACCAGGAAAGGCAAAAAAGAGGCCTGCACCCACTGCGCTGGAATTGAGCAGGCCATGCCCAAAAAACCGCTCCGCCAGCTTTTTGGACACGAAGACACACGAAGATACACCAAGTCACACTAAGCTTTGCTTTCGGCTTGCCATTGAATTTCTTGTTCTTTCGCGTCTAGTCCGTCCTCCCTCGTCTTACTCTCTCATCATGCTACACTTTATCAAACAGCTGGCCAGTTCCGCCGGCCAATTGGCGCAGCAGCTGCGCAATGACATAGGCGGCTCCGGCCTGCAGACCAGCAGCAAGGCCAATGACAAGGACCTGGTCACCCTGGCCGACCGCCAGGTCGAAGACTTTGTCATCGCTGAAATAAGCCGGCGATATCCGGAACACGGCATACTCGCCGAGGAGAGCGGACTGGCCAGCTCCGCATCGCCCTACCTTTGGGTTATAGACCCCATAGACGGCACCGCATCCTATATACACGAGCAGCCCGGCTATTGCGTCTCCATCGCCCTGCGGCAGCAGGATCGCACACAGTATGCGGCGGTATGCGCGCCGGTCTTCAACCAGCTATACCATGCCAGCCTGGGCGGCGGAGCCTACTGCAACGACAAGCCTATCCGCGTCATCGACCACGGCGACTTGTCGCAGTCCCAGGTGGCCACCGGCTTCTCCTGCCTGCGGGCCGGCTGGGATAAAATCAACAACCTGCAATATTTCTGCGCCCTGGCCCGCCAGGCCAGAGAAGTGCGCCGCTACGGCTCTGCGGCTCTGGACCTGTGCTGGCTGGCCGCAGGCAAAATCGACGCCTTCTGGGAGCTCAACCTGCAAGAATACGATGTCGCTGCAGGCAGCCTGATAGTCACAGAGGCCGGCGGAGAAATCTGCGACCTGCAAGGCGGAAACGACTACCCGCGGCAAGGAATGCTGGCCTGCAACGGCGCCGCCATGCAAAAAACCATGCTGGAGTACTTCAAAGAATACAAAAGACCCCAGAACTAAAAGTCCGCAAAAGTCCCACGTATGTAGTACAGCCTTTTTGCGTGCTCCCCGTTCCCGCTCCCGNNCCCAAAAGTCCCAAAAGTCCCAAAACCAGGATAGATAAATATGATGGATGACCCGCCGGAAAAAAAGATTGTTTTTGCTGAACATCAGGAAAAACACCTGAAAGCCTCTGAGAGATATATCCCTGTTAAATTTAAATATGCGGACGCAGACTGGGAAGGCTGGGTGCCCATTGAATATCGCCGTAGCGGTCTAAATATTAAAACAGACGAAGAGGTTCTTGCTTACTTGAACCATGTTTATCAAATGATGTCCCCTGAAAATATTCCTGCATGGCGAGAAAGACAAAAACAATACTGGCAGACAAATGCTGCAAAAGCCACAACCACAAAAGCATTTTTCGAAGTTCTGGCGGAAAACAATCAATTCACATGGAAATGCGTCGAGTGCCGCCTTCCGGCAAATCCAAACTGGGCAAGAAGAATTCAAGATTTAAAAGACAGAGGCTATACACTTGCCACAGACACAAAGCGTTATTGTCAACTTTGCAAGGCGAATAAGACTCATGTGATGCTATTGCCTCTGCCGCGTGGAGAAGAAGTTGCCAAATATGAAACCATCTCCCCAAAATTACGCAAAAGGATCATAAGGCTTTTTGAAAGTGTCGATGTTTTTGAGGGCAGTAAAAAATCACATTGTCTGCCTGATCATAAATTTCCGGAAATCCGCTGGGATGGCAATGTGCACAGCGAAAACCCCGATTCTATGCCTGAAGACGAGATCAGACAAAAATTTCAATTGCTTAGCAATCAGCGCAACTTACAGAAGCGCGAGGTCTGCCGGAATTGTTTTCAGACGGGGCGGCGAGGCTCCGTGATTGGACTGCCCATTTTTTATGACGGCGGCCCCCTGTGGGATGAAAAATTTCCTAAGAGGGGGTTGGAGGCCGAACAAGGCTGTGTTGGTTGTCCCTGGTACGATATGGCGCGGTGGCGCAGCTTTGTGAATGGGCTGTATGCCGCCCATATAGAATCTCATCTGCACAAAACAGAGTCTTAAAAAAGCAAGGGCTGCTTGTTTCTTACTCTTTTGTCCGCCCGGTTCTGCTCGTGAAGCAAAGCCAATACTTCGTTTTCAATTTTTTTATTGTTGCTCATCCTCCCTCGTTTTTGCCGCTTTGATTGTTTGTCGATTTCATGCTTGGGCATTTGTGCGGACCTTTGCAAAAGCACCTCCTCCAGCCGGGAGTTCATATTCAGGTTTCTTTCCAGTTTCCTGCGGATCATCCCCAGGCTGGCTACCGGAGAAAGATAGATTGCCTCATCCTGGTTGACTGCAAGGATTTGTTTCATGCTGCCGATTTTCACCTCTGCCGGCATCACGCCGCAATTAATTGTCAAGTCGTCGCTTACCCGAAAAGTGTCTTTACCCAAATCAATGAACACTGCGTTTTCCGGGCTTTGCCCCTGTCCTTGAAATAAGTTGTCTTGTGGTCTGATGTCATATACATCGCGACGGTAGGCATGAATGCGCTGTCCAATCCATGAAATCACTGGAACCGCCCAGGAATTACCCAGTGCCTGGTAGCGATTGGTATTTTTTGCCGAAGCAATTGCCGTATAATTATCGGGAAACCCCATCAGCCGTTCACACTCCAGAGGGGAAAGACGCCTTATACGCTCATCTTGCAAGACGAAAAGCGACCCGTTGTAAGCCGCGGCATTACCATTCCATTTCGTTCCGTAAGAGGAATAAAGGCAGTCGGTATATTCACGGAAGACCTCGAATGTATGGCCGTCCTTTTCAAAAACCAATGCCGTTTCCGGATATCCTCTGAAGACATTTGACTGTTTTTCGAAGAGAACATTTTCCGGGAAGAACCCCGGGTCGCTGGCCAGCAGATACAGCCTCCGTCGTTGTTGTGGCAAACCGAAATACTTTGCATCCAACACCCTCCAGGCGACATTTCGTTTAACGCCGCGGACTATTCCCGCCGCTGGCCATTTTTCACGCTCCAAAGCCTCCGGCAGACCTGCCAGGGATGACACCAGGCAACCAAAGGCATTGGTTTTATCGGCCAAAACCCCCTCGACGTTTTCCCATAGCACGAGTCCCCGGGCAAGCCCCTTCCGGCTGCGGCAGAAATCATTGGCTTCAGCAATCTCAACAAACTTCAAAGTCAGATTTCCACGCTCGTCATGCAGGCCGTTTTTCCATCCGGCCAAAGAAAACGCCTGGCACGGCGGGCCGCCGCAAAACAAGTCTGGAGCATCTATAAGCTCCCGGCACAGCTGTTCTGGAATTGAATTCATGTCGCCGACATTCGGCACGTCTGGGTATTTAAGAGCCAGAACCTCAGAGGGGAATTTGGCGATTTCAGAAAACCACTTAAAGGTCCAAGGCAGTTTTTTCCATGCCATGGATGCCGCCTCAATACCGGAACAAACACTTCCAACACTATTAACATTCAATTATATCACCTCCTTGTGGCACGGCATAATATACTTGGTGCGGCCAACCAAGTGTGTCTTCGTGTGCAAATTCTCAGTCTGGGTTCCATACGCCTTTGCAGACCCGGCGCACCGGGCCGCTTTGGCTCAGGTTGAAGCGCTCGTCTATATGAGTGAGTATTTCGCCGCCCGGCATGCTGACGCTAATGGGGGAGCGGCAGAGTCCGAGCTTTTGGGCGACAGCGGCATTGGCGCAGGCGCTTGAGCCGGAGGCCAGGGTGTAGCCGGCGCCGCGCTCCCAGACCTCGATGGCTATCTGATGCGGCCCTAGAACCCGCATAAACTGCACGTTGGCCTTTTCCGGGAACATGGGGTGGGTCTCCAGCAGCGGGCCAAACTCCCGGGCCAGCTCGGCGCTGATCTGCTCGCAAAGCACGATGCAGTGCGGGTTGCCTATGTTTGCGGCGCAGAAGGTGAATTCCCTGCCCTTCAGCAATATTTTTTCCCTGATTACTTCGCGTTCTTCGCCCAGCATGGGTATGTCAGTGCTCAGGAAGGACACCCGTCCCATCTCCACCTGGATTTGCTCGCGCGGCTCGATGACCCTGGCCTCCACGCTGCCGCCCAAGGTATGGAGGCGGAAAGGCTCCTGCCCCACCATGCCCAGGTCATACAGATAGCGGCTGAAAATACGCAGGCCGTTGCCGCTTTTCTCCGCCTCGCTGCCATCCGGATTATAGATGCGCAGCGCCGCCAGGGCCTCGCTACCGGCTTCTTCACTGCCGGCGGCGCGGCTGATTTGCACAAAGTCTTCGCTGCCAGGCAAGAATGGCCCCAGCAATATGCCGTCCGAACCCACGCCGGTGTGCCTGGCGCAAAGCTCCAAGATGCGCTCTTCGCTCAACGGCATAGCCAAATCGGCAGGATTCAGTACTAGGTAATCATTGCCCAAACCATGATACTTGATAAATTTCATTGCGTTCCCTATAAAAATTAGACTCACTCTCGGACTATATCCAAAGCTGTGTCTTTTGGACACTAAGACACACAAAGCTACACTAAGGCACCTGGGGCGCCTCTCTGGCGTCGAGCTTTTCGCGTATCACTTTCAGGCGCCGCGCTCGGGCCTCCTGCACGAACTCCAACTCGCTGGCCAGCAGCTCCTCCAGGCTGGTCTGCATGGCTCTGCGCCGGTCCAGAAAAACCCTGGCAGCAGCAGCCATGCCGCTGATCTCATGCAGCAGACCACTGCGCCGGATTTCCTCGAGCTGCTCGGCGCTAAGGATATTGCCGATATAGTCCTCATGCAAGAGCCGCATCAGGTTGCGATAGCGTTTGGCCACCTCCACAGCAAGCAGGTGCGGACGTCGGTAGCTGGCATAAAAAGTACCCAGAAAGCTGACGATGCGGTCGCGCTGCTGCATGGAGTCGAAGCGCTGGCTGACCAGGTCCAGCTGCGAGCAGGCAAAATTGAAGCTGGGGCGGTCTCCGAAGGTCAGCTTCTCTATGGTCTCCACCGGGGAGCGTCCGGTTTTCAGACCGTAGAGGAATGAGCGCAAGATGACTTTTTCGGCCATTTCGCTGATTTTCTCTTCCCACTGCGTCAGTCCCTTGCCTACCATGCCCAGGAATGCCATGGCCAGTCTGGCGGCTCCGTCCGGCAGGCGCAGCAAGTGGTCGGCGGCCATCAGCAGCGGCTCATACAACGAGCAGATTCGTTTCAGTTCGAGGAACAGGGCGGCCTGTTGCCATTCGCGTCCTTCTTTCATGGCGGAGAACTCCAGCATCATAAAGCGCTGCACCGCCTCTCCCAGGCTTTCAAGCGCATTGCTAAGCCAGCCGCTCACGCTCTCCTCGTCCAGCTTCTCCTCCTGCACCAGGAGCTGCAGATGCGCCAGTATGGCGTAGCGAGCTTTCCCCCCTGCGCTCCAGGCGCGCAGGGTCTGCTGGCAGAGTATGCGGTCGGCATAGTTGGTGAGCTGCGGCCAGTACTCTTGCAGCGCGGGGTCCGCCGCCCAGATTTCGACCCAGGCCAGGTATTCCCGGCTGAGTCGGCGGCTGGGCATGCTCACCCGCAGTATTTCGCGGATGATTTCCGGGTCCAGCTGGCCGCGGTTTTCCTGCAAGTAGGCCAGTATCCAGGCTTGGGTTTGCTCGGCGGACAGCGTCCAAAGCACCCTCAGGGCCAGCTCCACGACGGTGTCCACTACTTCCAGGCGGCGTCTGTAGGCGTCCGCCGCCCTGGTCAGCGACTGTGCGATCTGAGCGCGGTTGAGCAGCTTGCAGCGGTCCAGGACACTGAAGCGCTGCCCGGAGTATGGCACCAGGGCGGCGGAGAGGCCGCTGCCGCCGCCCTCCGTCTTCTTCTCCTCCGGCAATGCCTGAATTTCGCCGGCGGCCTGCAAGAGCCTGCGATTGCGCTCTAGCTCGTCAAAATACTCCTGTAAAGTAGCCCTGCCGTAAAATTTCACCGGGCTGCCCAGATACTTGGCAAGCAGTCTTTCAAACTCAGGCAAGGCGGCGGCAAAAGCCGGCGCGCCCAGGCGGCGCGCCAGAAGCAGCATATCGGCACGTTGCTCGCTGCTCAGGTCCGGATTCAGGTCGGAGAGAGAGCGCAGAGCCTGGAGAAGACGGTCTAAATTACTGGAATCGTTCATATTTAATGACAAGGGAACGGGGAGCCGGCTGGAAACCGGCGCTCCCAGCGCCGTTCTGGACACAAAGTTACACTAAGTACGCTATCTTTGTTCGGGGCTTATCTACCCAGGGGCAGTCTGGAGGCGAAGCGCTCCGGCAGGCCCCGCTCTCTGATTTTCGCCTGTGTGGCGGCATAGTCGTAGTCGGCTCTAATTATGTCCAGGCAGCGTGTTTCCGGCTCATAAGTCACGGCGCAGGCCCGCGGATCGCTGTCCCTGGGCTGGCCCACCGAGCCGACATTCACCATGGTTTTCTCGGTAAGCTCCAGCACTTTGCGCCGGATAAAATCGACATGGGGCATTTCTCCGGGAATATTGATGCCTACCAGGGGCGAGTGGCTGTGTCCGCAGAAGGCCAGGCTGACGTCCTGGTACTGGAAGTTGGCCGCGAAGGTCTTCTCGTCCAGGCAGTATCCCCAGGGCTGTGGTATAAATGAGCCATGCAGGCAGGTGAAGTGCTCGGTTACGATGCGCATGGGGCGGTTCGAGAGCCAGCGCAGATCATCCATGCTCAGGTGCCCCTGCGTCCAATAGATAGCCTCGCGCACCTCCTCGCGCAGCCTTTCCACCCGGGGGTCCATTAGCAGGGTCACATACTCGTCATGATTGCCCATGACCGACTCGATCTCCAGCTCGCGGATAAGGCTGATACACTCGTCGGGGTTCGGACCGTAGCCCACAATGTCGCCCAAACAGTATATCTTGTCGCAGGCCGACTCCTTGATCTTGGCCAGAATCGCCGTCAGCGCCTCAATATTGCCATGAATATCGCTGATAAAAGCAATCTTGTTCACGGTGACATTCCCTTTATGTGTTAAATTAGTTGAATTCCAAAAAAGATATTGTAGCCGAACAAAGTCAAAAGGCTTGCTGTGCAAGGCCCCAAGCCTATAATAAAACACGCTTTGGCTTCAATGCAAACGAAAAGGTGTAATAGAATGTGGAGAAAAGGTATTTTCAACCTGATGCTGCTGCTCTGCCTGGCTTTTTTCCTGCTGTTTTTCTTTCTGCCCATTTTGCAGGTTTTGCGCGGCGGGCTTACTGACAGCCAGGGCGGTCTCAGTCTCTTTTATCTCAAGGAGGTTTTTCTCAACCCGCTTTACCGCGAGGGTTTGTTCAACTCCTTTCTTATCGCGTTTTGCACCACTGCCTTGTCTTTGCTGCTGGCCTTGCCGCTGGCCTGGCTGTCGCAGCGCTACGAATTCAGCGGCAAGCGTTTTCTCAGCTCCTGCCTGCTGCTGCCCATGATCCTGGCACCCTTTGTCGGGGCCTTGGGGATGCAGTGTATTTTCGGGCGCTACGGCGCCTTTAACGTACTGCTGTTGCGCCTGGGGATAATCAGCGCCGGGCAGGAGACCGACTGGCTGGCCGGCGGTTTTGCCGCCGTGGTGCTGCTCGAAGCCCTGCATCTGTTTCCCATATTATATCTGAATGTGGTCGCTGCCCTTGCCAATGTGGACCCCAGCCTGCTGGAGGCTGCCGCCGATTACGGCTGCGTCGGCCTGAAGCGCTTCTGGCGCATCACCCTGCCCCTGGTCATGCCCGGGGTCTTCGCCGGCAGCACGCTAGTGTTTATCTGGTCCTTCACCGAACTGGGCACGCCCCTCATGCTGAACTACGGACGCACCACGGCGGTGCAGATATTCTCCGGGCTTAACGAGCTGGGCAGCAACCCCATGCCCTACGCCCTGGTAGCCCTGATGATGCTGCTTTCCTGCGCCGTCTATCTGCTGGCCAAGTTCGGCTTTGGCGCTCAGGCTCACGCCATGAGCAGCAAGGCCGGCCAGGCCGCCAGGGGACAGCGCCTGAGCGGCTGGCGCAATCTGCTAGTGGTCGCCGCTTTCGCCGCGGTCATCCTGTTCAGCATCATGCCGCACCTGGGTGTTTTAGGCATGGCCTTCGGCAAAAGCTGGTATCGCAGCATCCTGCCGGAGTCTCTGGGTCTGCAGCATTTCCAGGCCGCCCTTAGCCACAGCCTGACCATACCCAGCATCGCCAACAGCATGCGCTACGCCAGCCTGGCGCTGCTGCTCTGCCTGCTGCTCGGGGTTTTCATCGCTTACGTAGTGGTGCGCGGCAAAGGCAAATGGACCATATTACTGGATGCCTGCGCCATGCTGCCCCTGGCCGTACCCGGCCTGGTGCTCGCCTTCGGCTATATGGCGCTGTCCCAAAAAGGCCATATCTTTCACCGTTTCGACCCGGTGCAGAACCCGACCATACTCCTGGTGATCGCCTACGCGGTACGCCGCCTACCCTACATCGTGCGCTCGGCGGTGGCCGGTCTGCAACAGACCTCGCTCAGTTTCGAGGAGGCCGCCGCCAGTCTGGGGGCCGGCCCTTTCACCGCCTTCAGGCGCATCACCACGCCGCTAATCGCCGCCAACCTGATTGCCGGCAGCATCCTGGCCTTCAGCTTCTCCATGCTCGAGGTCTCCGACTCGCTGGTATTGGCGCACAAGGCGGCTTTCTTCCCCATCACCAAGGCCATCTTTGAACTCTCCATGCTCCTGGGCCAGGGGCCCACGCTGGCCTCGGCGCTGGGCTTGTGGACCATGGCCTTTTTGGGTCTCTCCATGCTGGCCGCCTCCAGTCTTTTGGGCAAACGCATGGGCGCTATCTTCAGGGCTTGAAGCAGCCGGCAAGACGCGTCAAGCACCCCGTTTTAACGCCCAAAAAAACTTCCTATTCCCCCTTGCTTTAGCATGTCTGCCCCCAGTAAAAAAACTCGTGTCCTGCTGTTGGACTGCGCGCCGTTTTGCGGCGGCGCGCAGGAGAGTTTTTGGAGCCTGGCGTTGGCTCTTTTCGAGCAGGGCAACCCGGTGTTGCTGCTCAGTGCCGACCACAGCCGTTTCGGCCTCCTGAACCGCGCGCGACAGGCTGGGTTGCCGCACATAGGCTTTCAATGCCGGCATTGGCCCTGCAGTCCGCAGGGTCTGCTACAGTTTTTGCGCGACCGTCGTGATTTCGCCCCGCTTTTCCAGCGCAGCCTGGAAGATTTCAAGCCGGAGCTGATTCACGCCAACACGCTGCGCTCGGCACTGCTGCTCAACAAACAGCTGTGTCTAGATGTCCCGCTGCTGCTACATGACCGCGATCTGAAGGCCCCTTTGTTAAGCGCGCCTCTGCTGGCGGCGCGCATCACTGCCCTGGTGGCGGTCTCTGCCGCCGTGGCGCAAAAATGGCGCAAGCTGCTTCCCGCCGAGAAAATTCATGTGGTATACAATGGCCTGCCGTTGCCAGACGAAGAAGCGAAGGAAAAGCGCCCCGGCTTCTGCGTCCTGCTGCTGGCTGACCTGCTAGCCTGGAAAAATCATCGCCTCTTCCTGCAAGTGCTGCAGAGGCTGTCGGGACGCATCCCCGGTCTGCGGGCAATTATACGCGGCAGGCTGCGCGACGCTCAGGCGGCCAGGTTGCTACATGAGCTAAAAAAGCAGGCCCAAGCGCTGAACCTGGACAGCCTCCTTGAAATACGCAGCGGCGAGGGAGACGCCCGTAGCGAGCTGCAAGAGGCGGACCTGCTGGTCTCCTGCAGCGAGCAGGAGGCTTTTGGACGCAATATCATCGAGGCCCTGGCCTGCGGCAAGGTAGTAGTGGCCGTAAAGGCCGCCGGCCCGGCGGAAATACTGGCGCATTGCCCGGCAGCCAGCCTCTGTCCACCAGACGCCAGTGCTTTGGCACAGGCCATTATTGACTGGCATGAAGGCCAAAAGTACCTGCTGGCCGCTGAAGAGGCGAGAAAATTCGCCAGTCAATTCTCAGTGCCCAGGCATCTGCAAAATATAAATCATATCTATAATAAAATCTGCAAGACTGAAAACTCCAAGAGGCGGCCCGCAAGGGAAACGCAAGCTAGACTATAGGCAACTCTGGCTAAGAGGCGGCCCGTCAGGGCCGCCTCTTAGCCCTTAGTGTGCCTTAGTGTAACTTCGTGTCCTTTAGTGTCCTCCCC
>LSQX01167377.1_pt1 | contig 13757 bp, 7 predicted proteins | sample 654561 | NCBI WGS metagenome assembly LSQX01 (sample SAMN04489861, study PRJNA283612) | anaerobic digester metagenome | isolation source: 4 biogas reactors fed with cattle manure at either 37C or 55C with and... | place: Denmark: Kongens Lyngby | collected 2014 | reverse complement strand
CAGCAAGGCGAGCCTGCTCCGCTGCAAGCTTAGCTGCTTCCTCTGCTGCCTTTTGTTCTGCCAGCATGCGGTTTTGCTCTTCTATGGCCAAATCAATTTTTAAGATCATCTCGGGCGGATAAGTTTCTGAAGGTTTTAGTTTTCCTGCTTCTATAAAAGCAGCTTTTGATTCATTGTACTTTTTCTCTTCAAACAACCCGTCTGCCCGGCCAACAATATCTCTATACCGCTGTTCAAGCTGTTCTGTTTTGCTCAATATCCCATTTATCTCTGCTATCCGTCCTTGTGCATATTTATCGCCCGAACGAATTTCCAAAGCTTGCTCATAAAAAGATTTCGACTCCGGATATTTCTGTTCCGTAAAAGCAATATCTGCCCTGCCAATCAATTCATTAAAACTCTTTTCAGCATTCAGAATAGTGTTAATATTTTCAATTTGCTTCCTTGGCCACTCCTCTTCGGGGAATATCCCCGATGCCTGCTTATAAGGCTCTAATGCTTCATCATATCTTTTCCTGTCATATGCCCTGTTAGCCGTAGCAATAAGTTTATCGTACAATGTTTTATTTGCTAATTCTGCCATCAGCTCTTTTATCTCTGCTATTTTTGTTGTAGCTAATGAATCTTCCGGTTTGTAAATCAATGCATTTTCATAAAATGAAATTGCCCTGTCGTAAAACTGCTTTTGAAACATCAGCTCTGCCTGAAAAATAGATTCTTCATAATTTTTTTGTTTTTCGGCATCTGCCGTTTGTTGCTGCATTATCTTCTCTATCTCATCAATCCTCTGCTTTGGCCATGACTCATCGGGTTTCAGCTGAAGAGCCTGCCTGTATACCTTCCCTGCTTCAACATATAAAACTTCTTTAAAAGCATTATCTGCCGAGGTTATCAAATTATCATATTCACGATCGATAATAAGTTGCTTCAGTATTTTATTTATCTCTTCAATCCTTCGGGTTGCATGAGTGTGCCCCGGGCTGACAGACAAAGCTCTTTGATAAGAGTTTTTTGCCTCCTCGTACTCCTTTTGATCAAAATGACCATCACCTTGCTGAATAAGTGTTTCCAATCGTTCTGCCAATGCTTTTTCCCTTTCATTGGCAACCATAAGCATCCCTAAAAGATCATTTATTTCTGCAATCCTGTCACGTGGATATTGCTCTTTCGGAAAAATCTGGCTTGCAGCCTGGTAACCATCTAATGCATTTAAAAATTGTTCATTCTTATATTCAGCCTCTGCCTCTTTAATGAGCTGGTCATACTCCTTTTTCAGCTCCGCAAGTTCTGCCTTGGTCAACATTGCAAGATAATTTGACTCTTTATCAATCAATTTCGACTGAAGAATTGCCTGATCTATAAGATGCTTTATTTGTGCATCATTATAATACAGGTCAGAAATAAAATTATCAACGCTTTCGCTGTAATATATCTTAAGAACAGTATTTTCCGAGAATGTGCGGTCGATACCCTCAATCTCAGTAAAAAGATTGATGTTAACGGTAAAGGGAGGGAAAAGTGGATTTCGCTGAAGAACATCTGAAGAGACTTTTGTATTGACAACTATCTTTTGGGGAAAATTTCCCGATGAAAAAAATATAAGTGTAAACTCATGATTGTAGTTTAACTCTATTTTATATTGTCCGCTTGCGCCAATCCCATAATTATCAAGCCTGTGCCCGTCACGAAACATTTGAATAACAGCATTATCTGCAGTACCTTCCTGAACTGTCACTGTTCCCACGATTGTCAATCCGTTACTACGCTGTCCAAATGAAAATATTGTAGCAACCGGCAATATGCATATTGCAAATAAAAAATTAATATATGCTCGTTTCATACCACTTTTGTAATACTTCAAAAACGAAAATATAAACAATAAATTATTTAAACTGAATTATTTTAAAAAGTTCCTCCCCTGCCTTTCTCAATCTTATCAGTCCGGTAACGACAATTATCTTTATCTGTTTTAATATCGAAATAAAAAGAATCATGGCTGAAAATTAAAGTTTCAGTATATTTGTTACATGCCGGAATTTTTAGATCAGGACATAAAATATCTGCCCGGGGTTGGCCCTAAAAGGGCAGAGCTGCTCGCAAAGGAATTAAAAATTAAAACTTTTGGCGATCTGATATACTATTTTCCCTATAAATATATAGACCGGACAAAGTTTTATAAAATTTCTGAAATTCACCCGCAAATGCCTCATATACAGACAAAAGGCAAAATCCAATCAGTCGAAACAATCGGCACAGGCAACAAACAGCGGCTGACAGCAATATTTTATGACAGTACGGGAAATATTGATCTTGTATGGTTTAAAAATATAAAATGGCATTCGAATAATCTTAAAAAAGATAAAGAGTATATAATTTTTGGTAAACCAACCGAATTTAACGGCCGGATCAATGTGGTTCATCCTGAAATTGAAAATAGTGAAGAAAAGTTATTAAAACCATCGGGTATTTTCCGGGGTTATTATGTTACCACGGAAAATATGAAAAATAAATTTTTAAATTCCAAGGCTATAAATAAGTTACAGCTTACACTTATAAATCTGGCCAAGGGAAAAATTAAAGAAACACTGCCCCCTGCCTTAGTGAAAAAACTAAAACTTGTCTCATTGGAATATGCATTGACAGCCATCCATAAACCTGAAAATAGTTATGAGCTTAAGAATGCAACTTTCAGACTTAAATTTGAAGAGCTGTTTTTTATTCAGCTGAAAATATTATCAATAAAACATAACCGTGAAAATAAATTTAAAGGTTACAGGTTTGAAAAAGTAGGATATAACTTCAATACTTTTTATAAAAGCTTTCTCCCTTTTAAGCTAACCGATGCCCAAAAAAAGGTAATTAAAGAGATCCGCCGTGATTTGAACAGGAAAATTCAAATGAACCGCCTGTTGCAGGGGGATGTTGGAAGCGGAAAAACATTGGTTGCGCTAATGACTATGCTGCTGGCAATTGATAATGGCTTTCAGGCTTGCCTGATGGCTCCTACGGAAATACTTGCTCAACAGCATTTTAAATCTATTGCAAAGTTCTTGGAAGGCATGAATATTGAAACTGCACTGCTGACAGGATCAACAAAAGCAAGTGAAAGAAAAGAGATTCATGAGGGTTTGATAACAGGGAGACTGCAAATACTTACGGGCACCCATGCACTGATTGAGGATACGGTTAATTTCAGTAAACTGGGGCTTGTAGTTATTGATGAACAACATCGTTTTGGAGTGGCTCAGCGCGCAAAGCTATGGCAAAAAAATGATTTTATTCCCCCCCATGTTCTGGTAATGACAGCAACACCCATCCCCAGGACCCTGGCTATGACAGTTTACGGCGATCTTGATATGTCGGTGATAGATGAACTTCCACCGGGAAGAAAGCCGGTACAGACAATGCACTTTTTTGATAATAAGCGTAAACAGGTCTATAACTTCCTGAAGCAACAGTTGATAAAAGGTGCCCAGATTTATATTGTCTACCCTTTGATAACAGAGTCTGAAAAGATAGACCTGAAAAACCTGGAAGATGGATACAGGCATATTACAGAGATATTTCCTGAAGAGAAGATTGGTATTGTGCATGGACAAATGAAATCGGCTCAAAAAGAGAGTGCAATGCGAAAATTTAAAAAGGGGGAAACAAAAATACTGATAGCTACAACTGTTATTGAAGTGGGTGTCGATGTCCCAAATGCATCGGTAATGATAGTTGAAAATGCAGAAAGATTTGGATTGTCGCAATTACATCAGCTTCGGGGACGGGTAGGCAGGGGTGCAGATCAGTCATACTGTATCCTGATGTCATCATACAAAATTAGCAACGAAAGCAGAAAAAGATTAGAAACTATGGTACGCACCAACGATGGATTTGAAATAGCTGAAATGGATATGAAACTACGCGGTCCGGGTGACCTGGAAGGCACGCAACAAAGCGGTATGGGATTTGACCTGAAAATTGCAAACCTCGGAAAAGATGTTGAAATTCTAAAACTTGCACGCCAGGTGGCTTCTGATATATTAAAGGAGGACCCTGCATTGCAGAATCTTGAAAATAAAATACTCCGGCAAAGTTTGTTCAGTAAGCAAACTGATTTCAACTGGAGTTCAATTAGTTAATTTAAAATAGTTGACATGCAAAAAGTAACATTACAAGGAACAGAAATAAAAATAACACCCTTAGCCTTTGGCGCCTGGGCAATCGGAGGATGGTTCTGGGGTGGATCGGACGAAAAAGAAGCAGTAACAGCAATTGAAAAAGCTATTGATCTTGGAATGACCACCATTGATACAGCTCCCATATATGGATTCGGACAAAGTGAAAAATTGGTTGGAAAAGCTATTAAAGGAAAAACTGATAAAGTACAAATAATGACCAAGTTCGGATTGTGCTGGAACCGTACCTCAAAACATCTGCATTTTGAAAAAACAAAGGACAACAAAGGAAGGGAGCTGTCTGTTTATCGTGTCGGCAAAAAAGAGAGTATTATTAAAGAGTGCGAAGACTCTCTGAAAAGACTTGGCGTAGACGTTATTGACCTGTATCAGCAGCACTGGCCCGACAACAGCACTGCAATTGAAGAGACAATGGAAGCGCTGGCAATTTTAAAAGAAAAAGGTAAAATCAAAGCAGGAGGAGTTTGCAACTATACTGTGGAGCAATTCTCTGAAGCCTGCAAATATTTTAATTTGGCTTCAAACCAGATGCCATATAGTATGGTACTGAGAGATATTGAAAAGGAACTTGTGCCATTCTGCATTAAAAACAATAAAGCCATTATAGCCTACAGCCCAATGCAAAGAGGAATCCTTACCGGCAAAATAACAGCAGATTATCCCTTTAAGGATGGAGATCACCGGCCGTCAACTCCATTTTTTAAAGAACCTAACCGGTCATTGATAAATAACTTCCTGAATAAAATAAAACCTGTTGCAGATGCTAAGAATATTACTATTGCCCAGTTAGTGCTAAAATGGACCCTCAGTCAAAAAGGAATTACCTGCGTACTGGCAGGAGCAAGAAATGCCCGGCAGGTAACTGAAAATGCAGCAGCAGTTGATATAAAAATCTCTGCTGAAGAAATGAAAGTAATTAATAATGAACTGAATAGTCTTAAACTATCTGTTTAATAGCGATAAACGGAGATAAAAATAAAAAAAGGAGCAAATAAACATTTTATTAAGAAGCCGGTTTAATAAGGCTTTTTAAAAACAGTATTTCTGCAGGCCACAAACTTTCATCGGGTGTCTCTAAAATCAGGGGGATCCCGTCGAACCTTTTATCATTCATGATAAATCTGAAAATATCACTCCCCAACAATCCTTTTCCTAAACTGGCATGCCTGTCAACTCTGGATCCCAGCTCCTTTTTAGAGTCATTGAAGTGCATCCCCCTGAGGTATTTGAAACCGATCAATTTTTCAAATTCATCAAATACCCGGTCAAATCCCTCTTTTGATGAAATATCATAACCTGCGGCAAAAGCATGGCTTGTGTCTATGCAAACTCCTACCCTGCTCTTGTCGCTCACCTGTTCAATTATCTGACTGATCTGTAAAAATGAGTACCCAAGGTTAGTGCCTTGCCCTGCCGTATTTTCAATTACTGCAGTAACTCCGGAACTATTTTCAAGAGCTGAATTTATTGATTCAGCAATTATCGATATACACTCATCCTCACTAATTTGGTTAAGATGACTTCCGGGATGAAAATTTAATCTGTCAAGGCCAAGCTGCTCACAACGCTGCATCTCAACGAAAAAAGCTCTCCTTGATTTTTCAAGCGCCTCTTTTTCAGGATGACCCAAATTAATAAGGTAACTGTCGTGAGGAAGTATCCGGGATGGATCATAACCATATTCCCGGCAATTCTTCTTAAAAAGTTTTATACTCTCCTCAGTTAAAGGCTTTACCTGCCATTGACGCTGGTTTTTTGTAAAAAACGCAAAAGCAGTTGCTCCGATCCTGTGTGCGTTCAATGGGGCATTCTCAACTCCTCCTGCTGCACTAACATGGGCTCCGATATATTTTATCATATAACTTAATTAATTTTTTTTCAAAAATAAAAGAAAGAACTAATCTAATAAGAATTTTAAAATTCGGAATAATTTTTGATAATACTTTATTTCAAATCTCAAAACCGGGATACTCCACCTTAAATATAATAAGCACTAACAGGCAGGAGATCGGGCAAACGGCACCTCATCATGGGAAGCAAATTTACCGGCAAGATATTTATAATACCCTGCAATTGCAATCATGGCAGCATTATCCGTTGTATATTCAAACCGGGGTATATAAATATTCCATTTATACTTTTCAGCATTAGCCTTAACAGACTCACGGAGTCCCGAATTGGCTGAAACACCTCCTGCTATTGTGATTTCTTTTATTCCTGTCTGCGTTGAGGCTTTTTTAAGTTTATTTAAAAGTATATCAATAATGGTATACTGAAGTGAGGCGCAAAGATCATTAATATTTTCTTCAATAAAATTTTTATTCTCCAAAAGATTATCACGTAAAAAATAGAGAAAGCTGGTTTTAAGTCCACTGAAGCTGTAATCCAGTCCGGGAACCCCCGGCTTTGCAAACTGAAATTTTTTTGCATCTCCCTTTTTTGCAAGCTTATCAACATAAGGTCCTCCGGGATAGGGCAACCCCATAACTTTTGCGCACTTGTCGAATGCCTCTCCCGCTGCATCATCTATAGTCTGTCCGATAATTTCCATTTCCAAAAAATTGCGCACAAGAATAATTTGAGAATTTCCTCCGGATACTAATAAGCAGAGAAAAGGAAATTCCGGAAAAAAATATTTTTTATCCGGTTCTTTGATAAACACAGCTAATATATGCCCTTGCAGATGGTTTACACTGATCAGGGGAATGCCCGAAGCAAGCGCAAAGCCTTTGGCAAAAGAAGATCCTACCAATAAAGAACCCATAAGTCCCGGCCCCTTGGTGTAAGCAACTGCAGAAATATCAGCCATCTGAAGTCCTGCCCGCTTTATGGCAAGATCAACAACAGGAATAATATTACGCTGATGTGCCCTGGAAGCAAGTTCCGGGACCACACCTCCATACTCCTCGTGAACCTTCTGCCCTGCCACAACATTCGACAAAATATATCCATCCCTGATAATTGCAGCAGATGTATCGTCGCACGAGGATTCAATTCCTAAAATTATGATACTTTTTTTTATCTTACTCATAAAATGGCACCTTGTTTGTACGACAATTTTTATACTATATAAAATCGTTTATTTTTAAAGGTATAAAATGTAACTCGCATATGTTTTAATAATTCTCTCGGGAATAAATATTTTAAATGCTCGTTTCATATTTTATATTTGAAATTATCTTATGTTAGCTTAATTTAAAGTGCAAAAATATTAAAAAACAGTGGAAAATATTGTTAATAGCCCTTGTATTGCTGACAGGGTTATCTGCCGCCGGCTATATAGCCTTGCGTAGCAGCAGGGTACAAACTTTTCTGACTAAGCAGCTTATTAAAAAATTATCCGAAAAGATAAATACAAACATCTCTATCGGAAAAGTGGATATTGCTCTTTTCAAAACTGTTGTACTTAAAGATATTCTTATTGAAGATCAAAAAGAAGATACCCTTTTTTATACAAAAACTATTTATGCATCGATCGATAGTATAAGATTCCGCAAAAAGCTGATTGCCCTGAACAGATTATCTTTCAGAAACAGTCATATTAACCTTGAAAAAGATACTTTAAACAACTTTAATTTTCAATTTATTCTCGACTCTTTAAAAACACCCGAAAAAAAGCCTGATGAATGGAGCTTATTGGTCGACAGATTTGCTTTCAATGAGGCAAATATAGTTTACTCAGAGATTTTGAGCAATGCAAAAAAAGAGTTGAACGTAAATGATATTAACTTCAATATTTCTAATATTAAATATATAGATGATTCCTTAAGCTGGAAAATTGAACAACTTACATTAAATGAAAGTAATGAATTTACTATCAGCCGGTTAGTTTCTGATTTTTTATATGCGGACAGAAAAATAACATTATCCGGCTTTGAAATGAAAACGGTAAGCTCAGAAATCAATGAAAGCAATTTTATATTTACACTGCCTGACAAAGATACTTCCGGCAAACAATCTTTTAATATTGACCTTAACTTTTCTGATTCCAAAATCAGCTTATTTGAACTTTCTCATCTTATACCCGAAATAAAAGGAATGGATCAGATTTTTCACTTTTCAGGCCATATTTACGGAAGCGAAGATGATCTGAAAGGAAAAGATCTGACAATTACTACGGGAACAAATAGCTCTGCAATACTTGACTTTTATACCAACGGAATCTCTGATCTCTCTTCAATGTATCTTTTTCTTGACCTGAAAAGCTCACAAACTTCTTTTTACGACCTTGGAAAAATAAAGATGCCATCCAAAAACGGAATAAAATATCTGCAGTTTCCGGAAGCTTTTTATGAAACAGGCATTATCAGATATAAAGGTAATTTCACGGGATTCCCTAAAGACTTTGTAGCCTTTGGTACCCTTACCAGTAAAATGGGTAAGCTTACCACCGACCTTTCTGTTGTACCGGATAAAAAAGACAGAACTTTGTTCAGAGGAAAAATAGCCACGGAAGATTTTAGCTTAGGTGAGCTTTTTAAAATAGATTCAATTGGCAAAATAACTTTTGACGGAAGTGTTGACGGTATGATCAACAGAATAAACCGGACAATAGCAGGAGCTTTTGAGGGGGATATCCACAAAGTAGAAGTAAAAAGCTACAACTATGAAAATATAAGATTTGACGGAATCTTAGACAACAAAATGTTCGATGGCTTTGTAAAAATAGATGATCCAAACCTGGCATTTGATTTTCTTGGAAAAATAAATCTCAATCCGGATGTTCCTCTCTTCGACTTCAGGTTGGATTTGAAAAAAGCACTGCCAAATGAGCTGAACCTGAGCAGCCGATACCCCGGAGCAGAGATGGCTTTCACAATGAATGCTGAATTTTCAGGCAATAAAATAGATAACCTTGCCGGTTCCATTATTGTTGAAAATGGTTATTATAAAAATATTAATGGTGACCTTGACCTGAAAGGATTAGAGCTGAGGTCCATCACCGGAGGCCCGGTAAAATATCTCTCTTTTACATCCGACTTCTTAGATATCGAAATCAATGGAAATTACTATTTTCAAAATATAGTCAATTCTATCAGGAAAAGCCTGAACAATTATATCCCGGCAATAAGTTATGAAAAACTGACCGAAGCAAAAGGGAATAAATTCGGTTACCAACTTGACGTTAAAGATCTTGATGATGTGCTGAATGTATTCCTTCCGGAAGTAAAGATAGAGACCCCCTTCCTTCTTTACGGTATGGTAGACTCCGAAAACTCTGCTTTTGAACTCAAAGGAAGTATGCCGGGCGTCAACCTGAAAAATGTCATGATCAGGAATATTTTTATTGGTAATAATCCTGAGGATGACCAATACTTATCACGTTTCAGATTTGGAGAAATCCTTCTGCGCAATGGTATGAGGCTTCAAAACCTTACAATTAATTCAAAAATATCTGATAATGTAATAGATAACAATATCTCATGGGGTGATACGACAAACAGGTCATACCATGGAGAAATTGCGGCACAGGTTCTGTTTTCAGAAAATAAAAACAGCCGGCATCCGCATGTTGACATTCACTGGTTGCCATCTGAAATTTATATTGCAGACTCTCTGTGGCAGATAAAACCGTTTGAAGCCACAATCGACAGCTCAACAATAAATATCCGTAACTTCACTTTTTTTAGCGGTAAGCAAAATCTTAATATTGATGGTAATATCAGTAGAGACCTGGCCGATATCCTTTCATTAAGAGTCAATAACATTAATCTGGGATTGTTAGAAAAATATCTGAATAAAGACCTGCCTTTGGGTGGAATATTAAATGGCTCGGCCGGGCTGGTTGATTTTTATGGAAAACGAATACTGTTTTCAAGTTTGGACATAGATAATTTCAGATTTAAAGAGAGAATAATTGGAAATATATCGTTTGTCAATCAATGGGACAACAAAAAATCTGTCCTTAATTCTGAATTACGATCTATTACAGGCGACCATCAAACACTTTATGTCAATGGTTATTACAATCCTTCAAAAAATGAATTACTTTATAATGCTGAACTTGACAACTTTTCTCTTGTAGCATTGGAAACCGTGATAAGAAAAAATTTCTCCAATTTTCACGGCGATGCTTCAGGAAAAATTAAAATATATGGCAATCCATCCAAAATATTAATGGATGGAAATATTATGGGCTCCAATGCAGGGCTTACAATAGATTATACTAAAGTGAGTTACCATTTTTCCGATTCTATCAGATTCAAAGGTGATACAATTAGTTTCAATAATATAAATTTTAGCGATATAGCCGGTAACAAAGGTCTCTTTAATGGAACAATAGTACACGACAATTTTCAAAATATGAATTTTAACCTCTCTGTATCTTCAAATAAAATTACAGTTATAAATACAACCGGTGCCGATAATCCGCAATTTTACGGACAGGTAATTGCAAATGCAAAACTCAACATTACAGGCCGCGACAATAACGTCAGCCTAGCCGGTTCAGGAACAACATTGCAGGGAACAAACATAAATATTAATCTTGAAAATGAAAGCGAAATTGCACGTTATGATTTTATACAATTCGTGTCAACAGAGGATCCCGTAAAACAGGAGTTCCTTTTTTCAAATAGAAATAAGAGTGACTTCAATCTTAATCTGACTATCAGGGCCACCCCTGAAGCAAGGGTCCAGCTGATTTATAACTCACAAATTGGAGATGTTATTAAAGCCCAGGGCGAGGGGCTGCTGGTTTTTGGAATGGACAAAGATAATAATATCACTCTTTCGGGCACCTATACAGTTGACAGAGGTGATTATCTTTTTACTCTTCAAAATGTTATAAACAAACGTTTTACAATACAACAAGGAGGTACTATCACCTGGTCAGGCAGCCCGTATAATGCCAATATAAATATTAAAGCTCTCTATAAACTAAAAGCCTCATTATATGATCTTTTGGTTAATACATACGATAATATCTACCAAAGCCAGCGAATTCCGGTCGAATGTACAATTCTTCTCTCTGAAGAGTTATCAAATCCTGAAATTAATTTCGAAATTAATTTTCCCAGTGTGGAGGACAGGCTTATTGACGAATTAAAACAGTTTTTTAATACACCTGAGGAGATGAATAAGCAGATACTTTCTTTAGTGGTACTGGGCAAATTCTATACTCCTGAATACCTCAGAGGAACCTATGAGGCGCAAAACCCCAACCTTATCGGAACAACTGCAAGTGAGCTTTTTTCCAACCAGCTAAGTAACTGGCTGTCACAAATAAGCAACAATATAGATATCGGACTCAATTACAGGCCGGGCAACCAGATATCAAATGATGAAATAGAGCTGGCTCTCAGCACACAAATGTTTAATGACAGGGTAACCATAAACGGCAATATCGGAAATAATAATAATCCGAACTCCACCAATAACAGTGAGCTGGTAGGCGATTTTGAAATAAGTGTAAAACTGAACCGTGACGGCAAAATAAGATTTAAGGCTTATAACCGGTCAAACAACAACCTTATTTATGAGACCGCACCATATACTCAGGGAGTAGGCTTAGCTTTAACTGAGGAGTATAATCACTTTAGAAATATTTTAAATAAAATCAGAAATGCTTTATCTAAGAAAAAGCAGTGATTAACATATGTCACGAGTATATAAATATTTACTCCCGGGAGAATTATTAAAATATATGCGAGTTCTATCCGATACCTTTGAAAACCACCTTCCCGAACCGGAAAAAAGCTGCCCGTCTATAAAAATCTTTAATAAATTATTTTTAATATTGATCATTAATTATATTCAGCCATTGCTCTAATACATTTTTATCATTATTATTGTAATAAAATGAAAGACCGGTATCAAATTAGAATAACATCTATTGGCTTATCAACTATATATCAATGAATAACAACAGAGGGCACCATAGAGACAGCAGTCAGACTTAAAAGTTGGCAGGTTACTATGTCAGGTTCCCTGAAAGGTATCAGACAGAAGCTTGCCCGTTTAGGCAAGCTTTTTTTGTAAAAAATTATAAAAAAGTATGCAACATATTTTAAAAATAGCTATCCAGACAAAAGGGCGGCTCAATAATGACTCACTATTACTGATCAGGGAGTCGGGCATTGACCTTTCAACAGGAAAACGAAAATTAGCCGCATCAGCAAAAAACTTCCCTATGGAAGCATTGTTCCTTCGCGATGACGACATTCCGCAAACAGTTGCAGGCGGAGTTGCCGATATTGGGATTGTGGGAGAAAATGAGGTGCTGGAAAAAAATGAAAAAGTTATCATAGCAAAAAGGTTAGGATTTAGCAAATGCAGATTATCCCTGGCAATTCCAAAATCGGCCGGTTACAAAGGATTATCATATTTTGAAGGAAAAAAAATAGCCACCTCTTATCCCAATATTTTAAAAAAATTCCTTAATGAAAAAAAGATAAATGCTGACATTCATGTTATTACCGGATCTGTTGAAATTGCACCGGGAATAGGACTTGCCGATGCTATCTTTGATATTGTCAGCTCAGGCTCAACCCTTATCAGCAACAGGCTGAAAGAGGTGAAAACTGTCATTTCCTCTGAGGCAGTGTTGGTTAAACATCCCGGCCTGTCGAAAGAAAAAGAAAAAATAGTCAAAGAGCTGATCTTTAGAATCGAATCGGTACAGAGAGCAAAAGGGAAAAAATATATTCTGCTAAACACTCCAAATGAAAAGATCAGTGAAGTGATTGCCCTGTTGCCCGGAATGAAAAGCCCCACGGTTATGCCACTGGCAGAAAGAGGATGGAGCTCCGTGCATTCTGTTATAGCTGAAAATGATTTCTGGGAAATTATTGGAAAACTTAAAAAAGCGGGAGCCGAAGGCATTTTGGTTATACCTATTGAAAAGATGATATTTTAATAAATTATGCGAATCATAGAAAATCCTGAAAAAAAGCTATGGCCTGATATACTTAAACGCCCGGTTTTCGATGTTTCCGGTCTCTTCGAAAATATCCGCCCCATATTAAATGAAATAGAACGGTACGGAGATGAGGCACTCAAAAAATATACCCTGAAATTTGACGGGTTCTTTCCTGATGACATAGCTGTAAAGGAAAAAGAGTTTAAAGCTGCAGAAAAAATTATCAGCCCATTATTAAAAGAGGCAATAGTGCTGGCAGCCAAAAATATAGAAATATTTCACTCAGCACAGAGATATGAGTTACAAAAAGTGGAAACAATGCCGGGTGTCTCTTGCTGGCAAAAAAATGTTCCCATAGAAAAAGCAGGGCTATATATTCCGGGTGGTACCGCTCCGCTATTTTCAACAGTGCTGATGCTGGCAATTCCGGCAAAAATTGCAGGATGCAGGGAAACTGTAATATGTACTCCCCCGGGAAAAGACGGATCAGTAGATCCGTCTATACTTTATGCAGCTAACTATACAGGTGTAAAAAAAGTATTTAAATTAGGCGGTGTACAGGCAATTGGTGCAATGGCATTCGGTACAGAAAGCGTACCAAAAGCAGATAAAATATTTGGTCCCGGAAACCAGTATGTTACAGCTGCCAAACAGCTTGTAAGCTTAAAAAACACTGCGGTCGATATGCCGGCAGGACCATCGGAAGTGATGGT
>LSQX01045487.1_pt1 | contig 13757 bp, 14 predicted proteins | sample 654561 | NCBI WGS metagenome assembly LSQX01 (sample SAMN04489861, study PRJNA283612) | anaerobic digester metagenome | isolation source: 4 biogas reactors fed with cattle manure at either 37C or 55C with and... | place: Denmark: Kongens Lyngby | collected 2014 | reverse complement strand
AGCCTAAAGATTTGACACCCATCATCGGTTCACGTTCTAAAGTTTCTGAGGTACTCAATTATAAGCGAGAACTGTCTATTAATATGATTCGTAATTTACATAAACAATTAACCATTCCCTATGAATCACTAATGAATAGCCATACAGAGTGCACTGCTTAGCTGGCGATAGCACTACTGGCACCCGCTATCCTCTCTATCCACACTCTTATCAAAATCATTGTCAATTCCATCATAGCAACTATTGCCACTCTCAAAGCTCTCTGGGCTAGGATTGCGATATAGATACATTGATGGAATTGATACCCACAGGAAGAGAAAATAAGCCTTATATTGTTTGGCTAAAGCAGCATTTTCTAAAATAATCGTGTTCTCATCATTTTTAGAATTACCTGCAATGGTAAAATTCATGCTCCCACCTACAATAAATTTATCATCAATGACCATAGATTTATTGTGCATTTTTCCTCCAAAATTCTCAACCTTTACATGTATGCCTTTTTTACGAAGCCACTCATGAATCGAATAAGGGTTTCTAGCCGCACTTGCATCTAAAATAATACGAACATCCACCCCTCTTTTATGGGCTTTTTCTAGCTCTTTAGCCAAGGGCTTGTGTGTGAGGTAAAAGATGGGAATATAGAGGTAGGACGTGGCTTGTTGTACTAAGGGTTTAATGCCTTTGTCGTAGGTGTCAGACTTTGGGGAGAAGTAAACCCATGCTTTAGAGTTTTTGGTTTTAATATCACCCTTGCTTACCTCCTCTTTCCAAATCCCAAACTTACCATTTCGCATTTGGTCAAACTCTTTTTGAAATAAAGAGATAATGGTTTTATCTTCGCTCACAATCACCCCATTAGAGTTGTATCCGCCCGTGCCTGTGTCTGAGATATTTGAAGAGCCTGTCCATAAAACCTTTTTATCAATGATAAAAAACTTATGGTGCATGATATAACTCTTGCCATCGCTTACCATGTCAAAATGCTGGTGAAGCAAATGAGTGTCGCGATAATAGTTTTTTCCATGGTTGTCACTATCAACTACGCCTTTTATTTTAACCCCTCTTTTTTGAGCTGCCAAGAGAGCTTGAATGATATCGTCTTGTCCGCGAATTCCATAAATTGCAAAGCTAATCTCCCTTTTAGCCCCGTCAATCAAATTTAATAGTTTACCCCCATAATGAGTAGTTCTAGCGCTATTGGTGGGCAATGGACTTGGTACATGTAAATACAAACTCTCTTTTGCTAGGAGGCTTACATGTAAAAGTAAAAGACTTATGAAAAATACCATTAAGCGCAAAATCTATCTCCTATGTTTTTTAAAATCATAAGAGAATAGATAGACAGATTGTGTCTAATGAGATATTAAATAAACTGTGGACACAATATGGGCATATAATAATCTATCATTGTCGCATAGTTCAAGAGGAGAGAAAAATGACAAATCAAACCGCACGTGTGCTAGAGTTATTAAAACGCTTTAATGATGGAAAAAAAGTATGCATCGATGCAATCAGGAATGAAGCTTTATGGGAAGGCAAGTCAGAAAAGACGATTCGAAGAGACCTTGATGTGATTAAGCTCGTCTTTCCTGAGTCCTTTGAACTTGTAAGGGGAGAAAAAGGGTGCTACAAAGCAATCACTAAAAAAGCCTTTGAAAATTTTCTCAACGAGCGAAATCTTTCACTGCTGGTTCAAACATTCAATATTGCACAGCGCAGTAATCTCTTTAAAAACTTTGATTTGGACGCTGCAGATATTTCTATTATAGAGAGCAAAATTAAAGAGCAAAAGAGAATTTACACATTTTTAAATAAACCTATGGAAGAAAAACCTGATAATCACGATTTTTTTAAAAAACTAGAAAATGCTATTTTGTATCAAAAAACTATACTCATTAACTACATCGTACATGATGTAATCAAACAATATTCAATTCATCCCTATAGAATTGTGTTTATCAATGATAATTTTTATTTGGCTGCCGAGGTTGAAGATGAAATGTTTAGTTTCTCACTTTTCCGTATCAATAAAATAGAAGAAATTATCAACACACCAAAAACATTTCATAGAAATATGGAAATAGAGGACTTTATTCCCTTTATTCAAACTCCTTTTTCAAAATTTACACCAGGGTTTAGAAAAAACCTAATCGAAGTTGTTTTACATGTAGAGAATTCTAAAGCCTATTTTTTTAAGAGTAAGAAATTTCTTTCGTCTCAAAAAATAGAAAAAGAAAACAGTGATGGTTCGTTGCTTGTATCATACCAAGTTACACAAGAGCTGGAGCTAGAAGAGCTTGTGAAGCGATGGGTTCCTTATGTTGCAGTTATATCACCCAAAAGCTTGCAAAAAAAGATTATGTCCGATATAGAGGGGTATCTTAAAAAAATTCACTAAAAGTTTGGTTGAAAATATTCAAAGAGATAGCTGATAATTTGGATAAGTAATAGGCATGTTGTGTTAACATTCAAATATGTTGATTACTATTTAAATGGAGCCTACTATGAATAACAATGTTCAAACACTTACGATTATAAATGTTCAGACAGTGCAAGGATCTGAATTTGAGAGGTATTGGCGTAATCATATTCAGCGAGTACAGACCAATAAGGGGGAATTTATAGACAGGGGTGTGACAAATTATTACAAAACACCTGGGCATGATTGGTCAAAACATATTGGTCAGACTCTAGAAGTCAAAATTATGCCTCAAGCAGGAAAGCCCTACACTTGGATAGAGCCTACAAAAAATACAATGATTCCCTCTAAACCAAAATTTGAATCTACTCAAAAATCAGCTGATAAAAAATGTTCTCTTGTGGTTGAGCAGGTAAAGATAATATCAGGGGGAGAGATAGAGTCAAACTGGAAGAATGATATGCAAGTTGTTTACACTAGTCAAGGAAAGTTTATTGATACTTGCACGGTGAAATACCATGGAAAAAAAGGCTGTGATTGGCCAAAGTATGTAGGTAAAAAAGTTGAAGTTATAATCAAACAACAAGAAGGAAAAAGCTACGCATGGATAGATTTAGAAAACACTAGTGAGTCTAAACTTGATGTGCTTGCCACTGATGACCCTGCTATAGCAAATCTAAGAGTGCTGGTGAATAAACTTCTAGAGGTTTCTGAAAAGCTACCTACACTACAAAATCATAGTGATTGGAGTGAGGCTATTGGTATGTATGCAAAAAATGTAAATGACTTTTTAGAAAATGTAGTAAATAGATTTTTACAATTGGAAAATCTAGCCAAAGAAGAAAAAATCAATCAAAGCATTGGAAAATTAAGAGATAGTATCAGCAGAGAGCTTATTAATGATATGCATTTTTTAAATACATTTAGAAACCGCATTATACATAGTGGTGATAGGGAATTATTTGAAAGCCCTGTTGAAAAACAAGCATATTTTACCAATGATGCAATAGCAGTTTATACAAAAGCTAAGCTTTTATTAAAAAATCTAGAGAAGAAACTAACAATGTAGACACTATGTGTCTTCATGATTGGGTAAAATCAAACAATGCAGCAAGTATAACATGGAGAAAAAATGGAAAGCAATCTTAAAATTTCGGTAGAAAACTTCAAAAGCTTTGGCAAAAAGCAGACTTTTACACTCAAGCCACTGACATTGATATACGGAAAAAATAGTGTTGGCAAGTCCTCGCTAATGCATGCTTTAGTGTATGTACATCATTTACTAAGTGAAGATTTTAGAAGCCATGACATTGATGAAGTTGAAATTACTGATGCAAAAATAAGCTTAGGGGGATTTGGCAATTTAATTCATCAAAAAGACATCTCTAAAACCATGAAGTTTTCATTTTCATTTGATTTAGCAGATATGTTAGTTAACTCTGATTTTGATATGTATTTAGATAGATCAAAATCGTTGCTTATGTACTTAATTAGAGACTACTCAATGGCAAAAGAATGTGTGGAACTCCTAAATAAAATTAATAAAGAGTTTAACGAAGATACTCTTGAGGATTATATGCGAAAATCAGCAAATTCGAAACATTATGATCATATCATCAATCGCATTGCGCTTGACACAGGCGAATATTATGATGAAGTACTATTTGGTATGCTTGTAATGCAACAAGGTGTATATGAAAAATTTTTATTAAATATTTTTGGAATCACAGAGGATGATTTAAATTTAGTTGCCGAAGAGTCTTCGCGCATAAAGTCTAATATGGGCGGTAATGAAAAAGTCATTATTAATACATACAAAAAACTATTGAAAAATATACAAAATAACAGTATTTTCAAAGATTTTGACTCAGAAAATGTAACTATAAACATTGAAATTGCATCTGATGGATTACAGCAATTTGAATTATATTTAGGTGAAAGCTTAATATTTTGCACAAAGTCAAATCATCACATAACTTCCCTTGACCATAGTTTGTTTTATAATTTATTTAGCACGATATTGTCAGGTATGAAGAATAAGGATAAAATATTAAATTTGATAACAACAGAACCTATTATTTCTCGTTATACGCCACGACATTTTTTTTCTGATATCCCTTCATTAATTAGTGGCGCTTCATTTATTAATAGCGTATCATTGAGTGAAAGTCAAAGAGAAGAAATAAATATTTTGAGATATTCTCAAACTGTTACTGGACAAATTTTCAAAGACAACTTGGAGAGAGGTTTATTTGATTTTGTTTTTAGCTTTGTCAAAGGCATCACAAATTGTCTGAAAGATACTCTTCAACACCAATACATTGGCCCTTTACGTAAATATCCAGAAAGGAAGGATTTTTTTAAATTAATCAAACCAAAATTAATAGAATATAACAAAGCTTGGGATTCAATCTGGTCTGATTATTGTATTGATGACATAAATGAATGGTTTTCAAGTGAAATCATGGGCGGTCGATACAAAGTTGAAATTTTGGAATGGAAAAGCAATCAAAAAATAGATCAAATTTATGAATTAGCTTTTTATGACAAAATCACAAAGACTTATGTTAATTCTCAAGAAATGGGTTTAGGCGTCAGTCAATTTTTACCAATTATCATAATGAGTAATTTTCAATTTTCACAGGTTAAAGGTAATTTAAGAATATTAGTAGAGCAGCCTGAACTCCATTTACATCCGTCCTTGCAAGCAGAAATTGCAGATTTTTTGATAAACCTTGGTACTGCTGGGGATGGTTGCATAGTTGAAACTCACAGTGAACACATCTTACTTCGCGTCATGAAGCGCATAAGAGAGACAGCAGAAGGTAAATTGAAGAGCAAAAAACTGCATATTACGCCAGAAGACGTAGCAATTTTATATATCGATGCTGATGAAAAGAGAGGAACTTATATAACAGAACTTGAACTTTCAGAAGATGGCAATCTGCTAGATCCTTGGCCTGGAGGATTTTTTGAAGAAGGCTTTGAAGAGAGGTTTTTTTAATGGTTTATGAACTCGCTCTAACTCCTCAAGTCTTTGATAAAGACTTTTTGGAAGACTCAACAAATAGCTCTTTTAGGGAATTGGTTGAAATACTAAAAAGCACTTCAAAGAATGGCCTCATTATAAGTCTTAATAAAGATGAGTGGCTAAGAGAGTCTATGCAAAGACTTAATTATCTCTCTCCAGAGATAAAAGATAAAATACAAGCAGTTTTTAAAAGACTAAAAGACAGAAACCTAATAGTTAAAGTTCCCAAAAGCCCTATAAAAGCTTCTTCAGAAGATCAGTGGATAGAAGTAGCCACGCTCTCTCAAAATGGAATACCTTTTAGCGTGTTGGTTGCAACTCAATCTTTCCATGACAATATACTACCCCCAATTGACCTTATTGATAGTGATTTGTGGGAAATAAACAATAGCCAAACAATATACATAGACCAAACACATGAAAATATGAAAAAAAACTTAGCTGTTTTATTGCGCTATGCTCAAAAGGTTCAGATTGTAGATCCATATTTTAATGTCTCAAAAGCTAAATACAAAAAATCACTGGAGTTAATTAGTGAACTCTTCTCCTCAAGAAGAGGAAATCGAGTTGGTAGATCCATCATCATCCACTGCAAACATGATGAATACATTACAGATGATAAGCAGTATATTCAAAGATGGAAAGAGGCTAAAGATTATATTTTTAAAACTTATGGACACATATGCACTGTTAATATCTGGAAAGAGAATGAGAAAAAAATGCACGATAGATTTTTAATAACGGATCAATTTGGTATACAAGTTGGTGGAGGTCTTGATATAAGAGAGCAAAATAAAACAGTCTGGTCATTAATAGATAATAATACAAAGAGAGAAGTTTTGAATGACTACCAAGAAAATTCATCGCCATTCAAGCTGCAATTAACTTTGTAAGAAAAAATAAGAGAGGTGAAAAATGAATTATTTTTATGAAAATATTATGATAATTCCTATATTTATTGTGATAGGTTATTTTATAGGACGTGGCGAAAACAATGGCTTCAAATATGCTTTTAATGGTCTATTGAGTGCAGTTGGTTTGTTGTTTATAGGTGCAGTATTTAAAGAAATTCCTTGGTGGCTGTTTCTTATTGGGTTTATTATTTTTGTAGTTGCAATCACCAATGCTGAAGAAAGGAAAAATAAAGATGAATTAGAATCTGGTTTTGATGACGAATTGGAAGATGATTGTGAAAATATTATTAAAACATATTTGACTCCGTATGTGGACCAAAAATTAAAGTTTAAAAAAATGAAGAATGATTTGACGGCTTGTGAATTTGAGCTATCAACGAGCATAAATTTAATGGATTATAGTGACTTTTTAAAAACTTATTATTGGCATGTTGTATCCTATAAAGTTAAAAAAGAAAGTAATTATCAATGCTCTCAATGTGGATCTCCACAAAATTTAGAAGTTCATCATAAGGATTATGATAACCACGGTAAAGAGCATTTGGTTTGGAAAACAGATTTAATTTGCTTATGCACTGATTGTCATTCAAAAATGCACTCTGATGATGGTCAATAAAATAATTAAATATTGCTCAAAAGATATTAATGGACAAAATATGTCTAAATAAGCTTTTATAATTCTTCTATCACAACATTAAAAAAGGAGTTTTCATGAAAGTCACTATCCAAAACGTCGAAGTTGTTCCAGGCCACACACTTGAGCCTTACTGGAAAAATCATATGCAAGTTGTCTATACAGACCAAGGGAAATGTATAGACACAATGACCGATGTTTACCATCTTAAAAAAGGCCATGAGTGGCACAATGAGATTGGTAAAACCATTGATGTTTATATCAAAGAAAGCAAGGGACATCGCTGGATTGAGCCTGTAAGGGACTAATATAAAACGCGCAATGGTTTGAATCCCATTCAATTTACTCATGCGAAATTTTAGCTTGGTTGCCCCTCTTTTCTTGGGGCCAACGCCTTTTTATTAAGGAGCTTGAATGTCCACGCAGCCTGCCACTCACTTAGAAACATTACTTACCATCGCCCAAAACGCAAAATTGGATATTGCAAACGCCAATAGCATTTACAATAAAAATCACAACACTCTAACCCAAGAGCAAGAGGAGAAAATATTTGAAATTTTAAACAGTGCTAGGAGTACAGTTTTTGCATCATCAAAAGAGGAGGATATTCATAAAACACTAATTTCTATTGCCAATACTATACTAATTTTTGCCAACATACGCCTTATTTACTGGGCAATGAAGTCCTTACGGGGTCACTATGAAAACGATGAAATTCTTCAAGAGGGAGTACTGGCGCTACAACGAGCAATTGATAAGTTTGATTCCAATAAGCAGGTGCGTTTTTCAACTTACGCTACCTATTGGCTCAAGGAAGCCAACATACGTCTTTTTAAAGAAAAGTTTCCAAAATCACACTCTTTGCAGGAGCAGAAAGCACAAGAAAGTGAGTTTGAGCAAGAATTTTTATACTCTAGTATTCATGAGACCATTTACTTGCCTTTTGATGATGAGCTATGCGTAGACAGTACCGCTTCATCACAACTTTCCCTACTTGAAGATGAAGAACGTCGACACATCGTTCTTGCAGCACTTGACCAGTTAACTCCCCTTGAAAAAAAGATTATGCTTTTCACTTATGGATTTTTAGAGGAAGAAATCCAGGATAATGTGCAGCTGGCACATTCCTTGGGGGTTACATTGCCTGATGTTTACAAAGCAATCCGCAGTGCGAAAAGCAAGCTCAAAAACTATCCTCACCTTAAAGATATTTATGACTTATAGACAAAATATGTCTATTAATGCTCTTATAATACCTCTATCAAATCACCCATCAAGGAGCACCCCATGACAGGAGCAGTTTTCTTTATCGCACTAGTAGTTTTTGGTCTTATCAAGGCACTTGCAACTGGCACAAAGGATGCCTTCAATGAAGTCTTTTTAAAAGACAGGTAAATAGTCCTGCGGTGGACAATATTTGTCCAAACTACTCTTTATAATACGCTCATAAATTATCACAAAAGGAGAAAACCATGGCACGAGGATACAGCAGAAGTTCTTCCGGACGCAGGAGCTCTTCAAGAAGTTCACGCAGCAGTCACACAAAGAGTTACAATAACTCAACCCGTCAAACCTGCGCTCAGCGCTATTCTCCTACAAAGGTAGGCAAAACTTGGTATGACGCAGGCGGTGACAAAGTCAAGGATACATCATCTTACTTTGGCACTATCTCTAAAAACGGTGAATACTGGAAGGGGTGTTAATGGATTATGGTGTCATTAGGGATAAAGTTACCCCAAGTTGGGCATTCACAGGAATGCTCACTGGGGGTAAGCGTATCCCTAGCACTTCCGTTGCAACTAGTGGCATATCTCATATGACAAAAACCCACCTATCCACAAAAAAACATTGGGAAACTAATCCTATCACCCAAACCCCACTTCCTTTGGGGCTAAATGTTTTAGATGACATAAAGATATATCGCTTGAGGGATAACTTCCAAGGTTATAGTTGGGTACCAGATCCAAAATCTAAAAGAGATGTTTTTCAACACAGGCAAAATGAGGGTCGCTTGGTGCACACAATGCTCACCAAGTCCAATTCTTACGATTTCGTTGCTAAATAAGGAGTTTTATGCACACTATGATGATTCACAATGACGACAGTATCAGCACCCGCTTATTTGCCAAATGGGTATGTGAGCGCTACGATTTTTCTTTAGATAAAGTCACCAAAATCCAAGAAGAGACCTTTGCTCATATTCTTGAAGATCCAAATTACACCCACAAGCTAAAACTTCGTGGCGGGCGCTACCATAACAGTATCGCTTACAATGATGAAGTTATGATAATACTCACTCAAAAACAGATCAGTTTAGAATCAGAAAAAGCAGACTCCTTTTTTGAACTCTTTGCTAAAGACGTAGAGACCTATAAGCGCTACTATCAAATAATAACAGACTATGATGATAGCATTAAGTCCAATAATCTAATGGTCGAATACGCCTCATTTAGCCTTTCACCCCAGGGTGTTATTGGCTCAACGGAGTATTTAAAGAAAGAGCTCTTTGATAATGTGGTTGGAGATGTGTATGAGCCCTATTTAGATATTGAAATGCTCTTTGAGGAATTTATGAGCTCCAAATCCCCCATTCTTCAATTCACCGGCAAACCTGGTCTTGGCAAATCAAAGCTCATTACCCTCTTTATCAAATATATGCTCTCTAAAGAGGAGTATTTAAATGATGATGGAGTCTTAAAGATTGCAAGACCCACTGAGTCTAGGGTTTTAGCTTCCGATGAATTTTGGGTGGATTTGCGACAAGAAAATTACAAAGCTCTTATCTTAGATGATATAGACTACATTCTCCAACAACGCAATGAAACCATCACTTCAGATGAAGATAAAACCCACAATGATATTGTGAATAAAATGCTCACCTTTACAGATGGACTTTTGCATCAAAAAACCAAGATTCTCATAACAACCAATATCTCTTACAAAAAGATAGACAAAGCCCTTAGTAGAGATTTTCGCCTATTTGATTCTATTGAGCTAAGAGCTCTTAATCAAAAAGAGGCTTTGAATATATGGCAAAGTCGTTTCAACCTTAAAAAAACACAATTTGAGAAGATATTTAACGGTGATAAAGAGATTACACCAGCAAGACTTGCTAGTGAGGCAGAGAAGATACTCTTTAAATCCAAAAAAACAGAACAAAAGCAACGCAGCTACTGCAAAGAGGAGGGTGTAAGTAAGGTGGATGAAATTAGAGCAAATACCAGCGGGAGGACTGGGTTTTTGTAGTTTTTGCTAGATTCACTAGTAAGCCGTAACCACTTGCTCAGGTGTCAATAGTCTTCATTGACTTATTATCAATTTTTAGGAGATTTATATGAGATTATCATTTGCTATTTTAGCGTTGGGGATTAGTGTTAGTTTACATGCATCATGCATGTCGGATTTTGATTGTGGGATTGGCTATGTGTGCGCTAAAAAGCCCTATTCATCAAATGGTGTTTGTATGAAATCTGTTAATGAGTATGGAGTGCAGCAATATAATATGCCTAGCATGGATAGTGTTGGAAAACAAAGAAGATGGCACGTGTGCTATTGGTTTTATACAAGAGACACTAGCAACGCCTGTGGTGCGTGTGATGGCGCACAGCGATAAGCAAGGGCAAAAAAAAGCAACAACACCCTATGGGGTCATCTTGAAGCCTATTGACGAACACGGGCTCTTCAGTGCTGTTCATATAGCCTTGTTTAAAAGCAAACACGGACTTTCGCCTGCCTCCAAGGTCGTGCAAGGCAATAAGTTGATGCTTGGAGAGGGGTATGCATATGATTTAATACAGCACCATCTTTACAAGAAAAACAGCGCCATAGCCCTTACCAAAAAAGAGCGCCTGCTTATTGGGCTCTTACTAGACCACTTAAACACCGTAGTGCCCTATGCCAAAATCATGCACGTTGTGTGGGAGGGCAAGCCCGCTGCCCCTGAAACACTTCGCTCGTTGGTGCGTAGATTAAGGCAAAAGCTTGGGCATGAGGTTGTACAAACTTGTAGCATCTTTGGGGCATAAGATTAGTGTTTAGTAGTCTATTTCACTTCTTCGCCCTTATACTGTTTACCGCAACTGCGCTTGCACAACCCACCTCCTTCTACCAAGCCAAACGCCTGCTTCCCCAAATCTACCAAGACAACCCCGTCACCTTTTATTGTGGGTGTAATTATGATTTAACCCAGCAAGCCAACATGATAGACAGAGCCTCTTGTGGTTATATACCACGCAACACGCTTACAAGAGCAGGAAATATCAATAAACGCGCCCTTCGGATTGAGTGGGAACATGTTGTTCCAGTACCTTTTATTTTTTCAAAATATGGACAAGAAAAATCCCTTAAATTGTATGTTGTAAAGTCTTAACAATGTCCATATATTTTTTATTTTATATGCAAGATTTAAAATTAAATTGTCCATATTTTATTAATGATTAAGAGGAGATAGCATGAATTTTTATAAAAAAATATTACACATCATTTTAGTTGGCTTGGTACCTACAATCCTTTTTTCAGCATCAGTTGATGAATACGTAGATAAAGCGAAATGCGACCAAATAATTGATAAGCAACTCTATCAAATTTGCTATTCATATAAATATAAAGGTGCCTTATCTGGTTGGGTAAAACTTGATGGTAATTTAGTTGGAAAAAGTGATATTAAAAAAAGACCTAAATTCTATAATGAAAAAACTATTCCTATGAAATATAGAACAAAAAATAAAGATTATACAGGATATGGAAAAGATTGGAATAGAGGTCATTTTATTGTTGCAGATGCAGATTTTGATTATGATAAAAAAGTACTTAATAAAGCCTATACAATGGCAAATATAATTCCACAATCCGCCTCTGTAAATCAAAAAACATGGATAAAAGTTGAAAGATATGGGAGAACTTTAGCGCAAAAGCTTGGATACATAAACTCTATTTCCATTGCCAAATATGATGACTTGTCAAACAAAATCGGAAATGATATTGTTATTCCGACAAAGTTTTACAGAATCTACTACAATAACGAAGCTAAATTTGAAAAGTGTTTTGAATATGAAAATACACTTGATGTTGATTATAAAAATGACAAATTAAAAAATCATGAGATTGATTGCCAAACTTTAAGAGTCAAATAAAATGCAACCAAAACATAGAGCTGTAATTTTTCATCTAAATATTTACTACTAAGGGTGCTTTTCCAAATGAGAACAGCTTATTAAAACTACTTTATATGGGTATTCAAAATGCATCTAAAAAATGGACAATGTCTATTTGGAACTGGTCTCTGACAATTTCACTGTTAGCAATATTGTTTGAAGATTGGATGAATCTTTAAATTTATGATTTAAAGAAGACAATTTTTATTGTTCCAAAAGCCCTAAGGCTTTATGAGAATCAGTAAAATTCACTTTTGGAATACTTTTTGGAACACGAAAAGCTCATTGCTACACTATGTGTTCCAAAAATAAGAGGTTTAGAAACTTGATGTTTAATTCAAACGATGGCTATATCCATGCCTTTCGAGGTTTTGTTATATTTTTATCACTCATCTGCTTCTTCTTTAATAATTTCATTTTCAATTTGACTAAACTTATTTGCGATTCTATTAATTTTATAATATAAATCAATCAAAAGCATCAAATCTTCTTCTGTTGGTGCAACACTTAAAAAAGCTAAAGTTGAATTAAAATAACTCAAGGCACATAGTTGAGCAGGATCAGTAAACCCAATATTTGACGAAGATGCAATGGTGCTCTCACCCAGAACCCCATCTATATATCCCAAATTGTAAAATAGAGATTTTGCCCCACCATGAATATAGTTATTAGAAAATTTATAAAATGGCTTCATATATTGAGAATTTGTAAAATCCATTAGATTATGCAAATTCGGTTTATTATTATTAAGAACCTTTGAAGCCCATCCATAATCATTTTTAAAATTTTTTCCGTATGTTTTCAATATTTCATCATATCTTGCGTTTATAACATTAATTTCATGTTCAGGTATTTCTTCGAATCCAAGGTAGCAGTTATTTCCAAGATATGAATTTAGTTCTTTTTTTGATTCTATAATTGTATAATCAATATACCTTTTAGCTACTTCATCATCATTAATAGCTAAAAAAATGGCCACGACACTTGTTTCGAATAAAGTTCGCCATCTTGAAAGTGCTGCAGCAGGATAACCTCCCTTTATTAAATAGATAATCTCTGAACATATTAAAGTGGACTTTTGATGTAATCTGCGTATTGCTTCTTCTTTATTATCAGCTTCTAATTCTAGTCTATTATAAGTGTTGTGTCCGATGGTTTTGCAAAGTTCAGAAAAAATTTCTAGTTCTTGAATTGGTTTGCTGTAACGATAAAGTAAGCGATTTGTAAAACCCTGCTTATATTCACGAATTTGAATAAGCTGACTATAATCTATAGCTTCAAAATCTTTGTCTATCCGAATTTCATCATTTTCTAGATTAGAGAAGTTAACCTCATTATCAATTTTAAGATTTTTTAAAATTTCTTCAATTAGTTTCTTATTTAACAAGATTTCTCCATAGTTCACAAGTGAGTATTTAAATTTGTAATTGCATATAACGTTCGAGTTGAGAAATAGTTTTGCCAGCTAGGGTAAACTATTTTTCTCCAATATTTTCTTATGCTTTTGACACAAATAACTTAGGGCAACACCCTAGCAGTATTTATTGTTACATTGGTATTTAGTTCTACATTTACACTGAGTGCATTATTAAGTAGTTTTCGAAAT
>LSQX01405628.1_pt1 | contig 13758 bp, 11 predicted proteins | sample 654561 | NCBI WGS metagenome assembly LSQX01 (sample SAMN04489861, study PRJNA283612) | anaerobic digester metagenome | isolation source: 4 biogas reactors fed with cattle manure at either 37C or 55C with and... | place: Denmark: Kongens Lyngby | collected 2014 | reverse complement strand
AAGGCCACACGCCAGCGCGGAAAGTTCAGCGCGGTGGTGCTCACCGAGGCCCAGGGAATCCCGGTGGCCGCTGCCGGAGATGTGGTGGCCGCCGAGGAGTTCGCCGTGCGCGCTCCGTTGCTCGCCAATGGCCGGCGCATGTGGCAGGGCACGCTCCCGACCGAGTGCGGGGGCAGCGAAAAGGTCACCATCTCGCCCATCGCCACTTCGTTTGGTTGTCTCTACATGTGCGCCTTGGGCGGTGATGCCGCGCAGGGCGTCGCCGAGGTGCTCATCGCGTCACAGGGGGTGTCGCGCATCCTCGCCTGAGCTTTGGGAGGTTTCGCCCTGCAGCAGCGCGATGATGCGTTGGCGGCAAGTTTGGGCCAGCGCCCCGGCATCGCGCAGGGTGAGCTTCGATGTGGGCACGGGCTCGCCCACCCGCACGGTCATGGTCCCCGGACGGATGCGCCAGTCGCCCCGACGCGAGATCGCCCGCCCACCGAAAATGCCTAGGGGCACCACCGGCACCTCGGCGCCGATGGCCAGCCGAAAGGCCCCGGGGAAAAACGGTCCCACGCTGCCGTCCAAGGTGCGCTCTCCCTCGGGCAGCACCACCACCGAATCGCCCTGTCGCAACATGTCGGCGGCGCGCTTCAGGCCCTTGGCCGTGAGGCGTGCGTCGCTCGGGTCGATGGGGATTTGCCCGGCGGCGGTGATGAAAGCGCCGAAGATGGGCCACGAGAAATGCTCGGCCAGCTCCAGTGAGCGCGCGTAGCCCGGAATGGTGCGGTACAGCGCAAACATATCGAAGATGTTGACGTGATTGGCGACGTAGACCACGGGCGCGTTCGCGGGGATGCGCGCTTGGTTTTCAACGCGGATGCGCACGCCGCAAAGGGCGGGCACGGTGCGGGACATGAGCTTGAGGGCGGGGTCGATGCGCCGCGTTGCCCCGAGTTTGGCCGCCAGGGCGACAAAGGCCGCCCAGCCTAGAAGGTGCGGAGCGCCGATGGCCCAGATGCCCAAGGAGCGCAGCGCGTCTGCTGCGCCAAAGGCCGGTTGGGGCGAGTTGTCGCCGGGAAAGTGAGGGCTGTCGGGGTGGACGTGTGGCGCGAGGGTCATGTGCGCTGCTTCGCGGGAACTTTGGCCCGGGTCGGCGTCTTTGCCTTTGCCGTGGCTTTGGTCTTGTTTTTTGACTGTGTCTTTGCCTTTGCCTTGGCCGCGGTTTTGGCCGGCGCGGTGTCCGGGAGTTGGGCCGTGACCGGTGTCGTCGCGATGACCGGGGAGGCTTCGGGTGCGGTGCCCGAGGTGTCGCGGCGAAAGAGCTTGAAGCGGCTGTAGGCCAGGGCCGACATCTTTAATAGGAGCAGGCCGTGTTTGAAGCGATCGATTTTGATGTCGCCGTATTCGCGGTTTCGGTAGCGGATGGGGACTTCGAGGATCTTGAGGTTGAGCTTGGCGGCGCCAAACAGGAGGTCGAAGTCGCCGAAGGGATCGAAGTCGCCGAAGAAGGTGCGCCCGCGTTTGATGGCCTCGTAGTCGCTGCGAAAGAGCACCTTGGTGCCGCACAGCGTGTCGGTGAGGCGCTGGTCGAGCAGGTAGGTGAACACCATTCCGAAGAAGTGGTTGCCCAGCATGTTGAGGAAGCGCATGGCCTGCGACTCCATGGGGTACACCAGGCGCGAGCCGTTGATGAACTCGCCCTTGCCGCTGACCAGGGCCTCGTAAAACTTCGGCAGGTCTTCGGAGCGCACCGTGATGTCGGCGTCGAGGATCATCAGCACATCGCCCGTGGCGGCGTCAAAGCCCATGCGCACCGCGTCGCCTTTGCCCTTGCCCGGCTGCACCATGACGCGGGCGCTGTCGAGGTGGGGATTTAAGGTGTCGAGTTCGGCGATGCAGCGCTCAATTTCTTCGACGGTGCCATCGGTGGAGTGCCCGTCGACAAAGATGAGTTCGGTGCCCAGCCCCATCTTGGGCACGGTGCGGAAAATTTCTTCGATGTTGCCGCGCTCGTCCTTGCAGGCCACCACCACCGACACGCGGTGCTCCTGGCGCTCGGTGCAGGCGCAGGCGGGGTCGGGCCGGGCCACGATGATTTCGTTGGCGGCGAGCCAGGGCAGCACCGGCAGCGAACCGACGATGTCGTTGATGAAGTCGGAGACCAGCGGGATGCGCACGGGCATGAGCATGTCGTGCCCGGTCTTCACGGGGTCGAGGTTGGCCAGCCGCATCAGGTTTTTGAGGTCGGGCAGCTCGAGCCAGTTTTGTTCGCGCTGCCGGGGTTTGATGCGCAGGCGCTCGGCGACTTTCACCCACGGGCCCCACAGGTAATTGAAGGAGGTGATGATGATGCGGGTGCGGGGGTGGCAGAAGGCCTCGAGGCGCGCGAAGACACGCTGGATGTCGACCAGGTCGCCCACCAAGTTGGAGAGGATGATGAAGTCGAAGGTCTCGTCGAGTTTGAGCTCTTGCGCGTTGGCCAGCACAAACGTGAGGTGGGGGTGCCGTTGTTCGGCGCGCTGGATGGCCTCGGCGCTGAAGTCGACGCCCACGCCGCGCTCGGGGGAGAGCGATGCGAGTAGGTCGCCCAGGCCGCAGCCCAACTCGAGCACGCTGGCGCCCGGGGGCACGTTAAAGCCGATGAGCTTGGTGAGCCGTTGGTTGTAGTAGCGCTTGAAGATGCCCGGTCTCTCGTGCTCGTGCATGATGGCGTCAAAAAAGGCGCGGCGGGCTTCGGTCAGTTTGACATCGCGCTCTAACACCGGAAACTTCATATTGCCTCCCCTTGGGTTGCGGGCCGGGCGCTGCAAGGCGCTACGGCGCTTCGGTTGTTGGGACCGCGTCGGCGGCGTCGCTTGGCTTGGCGTCTTCGGGCGACGGCGTCTCGGGGCGTTGGGGAATGATCCCCAGGGGCTCCGTTTTTCGCTCCACAGTATAAGCGGCCACCCACGGCATGCCGTCGTCAGCGTCGCGGCGCACCAAGTATACCGCGCGCGCATCGCGTCGATCGTGCTCTTCGGCCACAATGGTGATGTAATTCATGCCCAGCCGCAAGGGCACTTCGGCGTTGAAGGCGAGGGTGCGGTTTGCCGGGTCGGATGCGGCCTGGAAGTAAATCTTTTGGTCGCCGACGAAGATGTACACGCTGCGGATGTGGTCGTCGTCTTGCGCCACGCCTTTGAGGCGGAGCGTGCTCTTCGTTACCACGGGCGGCGGCACAGCATCTAGGGTGATGACGGGCGGTGTGTTGAAAGCTTTGGGCGGCGCAAAGCCGTTCGCTCCGGGCTGGCCCGTGGCTTGGGTGAGCGGGTAGTGTAGTTTGTCGGAGACGCTGTAGCGCAGCTCGGCGTCCATGAGGGAGAGATCGAATTGCACCGCGTCTTCGGGAAAGCCGGTCTTCACCTCGAAGTCGAATTGAGCCACGGCGGTCTCCCCTACCGCCAGCGTTTTGAGTTCTTCGCGGCCGCGGGTCAGAAAAATGAGGCTGCCCGATTTGTTGCTCAGCAGGGCAAAGGCGGACAAGGCATCGCCGGGCCCCTCGTTGCGCACATGGCAGAGGATGGAGGCGCGCTCTCCGGTTTGCAGCAGGCCGTCGCCATTGCCATATTCGCGGTCGTCCAGCAACAGGGCGTGAGAAAAGCGGGGCGTGGGCAGCGCCACCACGGCAAAGCGCTGTGCGGTGGCTACCAGTTCTTGGCCGTCTTCGGCTTCGAGGGTCACCCGGACATCGTGCACCGCGGACCAAGCCGCCTTGGGGGCTTTGAAGCTCAGGGTGCGCACCAGGGTTTGTCCCGGCGCCACGCGGCCAAAGGCCAGCTCGCGTTGGTCGAGGGGGGTGAAGTCGGAGCGCGTCAGGGCCAGGAGGCGGTGTATCGGTTCGCGGCCGTGGTTGGTCACGGTTACGGTGAGCTCGCTCGCGGCATCTGCTTGCACGGTGCCCTCGGCGATGTGGGCGGTGACGCGCAGGTCGTGGGGCGCAGCGGCGTTGGCCTTGGCCGGACTCCAGTCGATGCCCAGGCGTTTGAAGGCCGCCATGAGGCGCTCGGACTCCTTGCGCTGCTTGGCGTCGAGGAGCCCGGAGATTTGGGCGGGATCGAAGTGGGTTGTTTTTTTCGCGCCCATGCGCAGCACGATGTCGCGGGCCAGGTCGATGTTGAAATCGCTTTGAAACACGAAGTTGACGCTGTCCTTGGTGGCGTCTTCGTCGCCGTCATCGCCGTCGATTTCGTCGTCGTCAAATTCAATCTCTTCGGGGGTGCGGGTTGTCTTGGCGTCGGCGCTCTTTTTGTCTTTTTTGGGCTCCACCAAGTAGGTGAGGAGGACTTCGGGAGGTGCGCTCGGCGTGGCTGCGGTAGACGGCGCATCGCCCTCGCCCAGGTGGTGCGACAAGTCGCTCTCGCGGTACTTGATTTGCTCTTTGAGATCGATGATTTCGCTGTCGGCGCGGATGGGGCGCGTGCTGATATGGGGAGAGATGCCCACCGATTGAATGGAGATGTCGCCGGGGGTGAGGTATTGGGCCGAGGTGATTTTGAGCGCGGCGCCGCCGGGGAGCTCGTGGAGTACTTGCACCGATCCCTTGCCAAAGGTTTGCTCGCCGATGATGACGGCGCGGTCATTGTTGCGCAGGGCGCCTGCCACGATTTCGGAAGCGCTGGCGCTGCCGGAGTTGACCAACACGGCGATGGGCCACGCGGGCTCGAAGCCGTCATCACGCGCCGAGGTGACCGAGCGCATGTCGAGCTCTTTGCCAGCGGTGGTGACGATGACGCCCTTTTTGAGAAAGAGATCGGACACGGAGATGGCCGCGTCGAGCAGACCGCCGGGGTTGGAGCGCAGGTCGAGCACCAGGCCTTTGAGGGGCGCCTTTTTGTCGAGACGCGCCAGGTGTTCGAGGACGTCCTTTGCGGTGTTGGATTGAAAATCGCGGATGCGGATGTAGCCCACGCCCCCGGCCATGGCCTCGGAGTCGACGCTCTTGACCTCGATGATGGCCCGCGTGATGCGGATGGACTTGGAGTCTTGCCAGTCCTTGCGCATGACCTGCAGGCGACAAACTGTTCCGGGCTTTCCGCGCATTAAATCGACCGCGTCATTGAGGGGCAGGTTGACGGTGGAGATGTCTTCGATGCGTTGGATCTTGTCGCCGGCTTGGAGCCCGGCCCGCGCGGCGGGGGTGTCTTCGATGGGAGAGATGACGGTGAGTTCGCCATCGCGGATGGAGATGACGATGCCCAGGCCGCCGAAGTTGCCGTGGGTTTTGTCCTTCATGCTGCGGTAGTCCTCGGGCGGCATGAGCACCGAGTGGGGGTCCAGTGTGGCCAGCAGGCCGTTGATGGCGACGTACTCGAGGTTGAGCGGTTTGATTTCGGTGTCCGGCAACGTGTCGTACAAAAACGCGAAGACGTCTTGGAGCCGCTGCTGCAGCATTTTGGTGGTGCGCACATCGCCTAAGGCGTAGCGCTTTTGTGTGGCACCCACGCGGATGAGCAGGCTGTCGCCTTGTTCTTCGGCCACCAGTTGCGAGACCTGTTGTTGCAGGCCCATGACCGCGCCCAGGAGCATGGCCCGCGGCTGGATGCGCGAGGCGTCGAGATAGCTCTTGTCGACGAACTGCAGGGTGCGCCGCAGGGTGGGCAAGGTGGCGTCCGGGATGCCGGGCAGGGCACCGGGAGCGAGCAGGAGCGAGACGTCGGGTTGGGGCCGTCGCGTCAACCCCGTGGCAGCACCGCGGATGAAGAAGACCGCCAGGGCAATGGACAGCGCCCCCACGATGACAAAGAGGCTGATGCGCGTGATGTGCGATGTGGATTTCATGAGGCCGTGTCCGTGTCTTCACCTGCGTCGCTATCGGTGTCGTCGCTATCGGTGTCGTCGCTATCGGTGTCGTCGCTATTGGTGTCGGCGTTATCGGTGTCGGCGTTATCGGCTTCGGCGTTATCGGTGTCGGCGGGCGCGTCAATTTGGGGGGCAAAGGCCGCCGGATCGGGCGAGGGCAACGCGGTGACCCAGAGGGTGCGTCGCTGCGGGTTTTCGAGCATGATGCGCTCCAGGCGCAGGGCCAGCCAGGTGTCGCCGCGCTGGATGGCGACATCGACGGTGCCGCCCACCGGGCCCCGGAGCAATTGGTGCACTTCGCTAATGGAGAGATTGGCCACTGGGGTGCCGTTGACCGCGATGAGCATATCGCCCTCTTGCAGGGTGCCGGTGCCGCGCTGTTGTTGGGGGACGATCCGGTAAATTTGGATGCCGTCGGGCGTGGGGTCGAGGAGGATTCCGGGGCTGCCCGTCCAGCGGTTGGCTTGGTGGAGGCAGGCGGTCAGCAGAACAGCGATGCAAAAGAGCGCTGCGGCAATGGTAGCGCGGCGCAACAAGACAACATTTGGCGTCGTAAAATTGAATGGCATGGGCCCTCTCGTATTGATCTTATCTATATACAGTCAACTCGCCCTGTGGGAGATACCCGTTTTTGCGCAGCAGTGCACGGACTTTTCGCGCCCGTCTTTACGCGTTGGGCGTTGAAGCCACATGTGAATGAGGCTATCTTTGTACGCACCGGTTTCAAAGGACGCGAAGCACCCCATGTTCTCACAGATCAAAAAACGTACCCTGTGGTTATTGTTCGGTCTTTGGCTGTTGGCCCTAGGCGCCATCGCGCTGTCCACCGCGTCTTTTGCCCATCAGATGCGCGAGGAAAATACGCGCCTACAACAGCAGTCCGAGCTCGATAAAATCCACTTAAAAATCAATCACTACATCGGCGCCAACCAAAAATCGGTCGAGATACTGAGCCGCAACTGGGGGGTGCGACGCATCATCACCAGCGACACCGCAATGATCGATCGCTCTGCGGGCCACATCGTCGACACCATCCGCGCGATCTCCGATGCCTCGGTGGTTTACTTGATGAACAAAGAAGGCACGGTCATCGAATCCAGCGTCTACGACGGCGACCAAACGCTGTTTGGCCACAACTATGCCTTTCGCTCCTATTTCAAAGAAGCCCTGCGCGGCGTGGCGGCGCTGTACCCGGCCTTGGGGGTGACGACTTTGGAGCGTGGCCTGTATTTCAGTCATCCGATTAAGGGCATTCAAACCCAAGCCCCGGAGGGGGTGGCTGTCATCAAAATGTCCATCGCGCCCATCGAAGCGGAAATGCAGCAATTGCTGGACAGTCCGATTTTTCTCATTACGCCCGAGGGGGCCGTGTTTGCCAGCAACCAGCCGGAGTGGTTGTTTCGCGTTGTCGACAAGGGGCGCATGCTGCCAGTTGAGCTGTTGCGGGAGAGCCGGCAATTCGCCGACGAGCCACTGTCCAAGCTCCCGCTCTCCTTCGAAAACAGCATCCAAAACATTGAGGGCTCTCTGCGCCGTGTCGCCGTGCGCAACATGCCGCAATTGGGATGGAAGCTGGTGGTGATGTATCCCGCCGAGCAGCTCGTGCCCCTTCGCTCCTTTCAGCGCACCAGCCTGACGGGTTTTGTCGCGGTCTCGGTTTCCCTGATCACGCTGCTGTTCGGGGCCATCGTGGCCGTTCGGCGCCGCGCTGCCGACCAAAGCGCCCAACACCAGAGCGCCCTCAAAATCGAAGCCGTCTTTAACCAAGCCTTTCAGTTGATGGCCATCCTCGACACGCAGGGGCGCGTGATCGACGCCAACGAAGCGGCCATGCGCTTTCTCACGCTCTCCAAAAACGAGATTGTCGGCCGCCCGTTCTGGGACACCCCGTGGTGGGATCACACCAAAGAGATGCAAGCGCACATCCGCGATGCGACAGGACGGGCCGCAAAGGGCGAGTTCATCCGTTTCGAAAATGTTTACCCGCAGTCCATCGGTACGCAGCTCGACATCGACTTCTCCATCAAACCAGTCAGGGATCACCGCGGCACCATCACGATGCTCATCAGCGAAGGGCGCGACATCACCGAACGCAAGCGAATGGAGCACGAACTCTCTTCTTTGCGCAATCACCTGCGCAGCATCATCGATGCCATCCCCTCCATTTTGGTCACCCTCGATGTCGACCACCGTATCACCGGTGGCAACACCGCTGCCGCCGCGGCCCTGGGCGAACCCATCGCACAGTTGGTGGGGCGACAGCTCTCCGACGTATTGCCGACTTGGGTGGATTGGCAGCCCATGGCCGAACGGGCACGCCACGAAAACCGCGCCCTCATCGAGCGGAAGCAGCGCCTCATCGTGAACAACGACGAACAGCTCGTCGACCTGTGGGTGTTTCCATTGCTCGACGAGCGCGCCCCGGGCACCGTCGTCAAAATCGATGATGTCACCGAATATGCGCGCCTCGAAGCCATGCTGGTGCAAACCGAAAAAATGATGTCCGTCGGCAGCTTGGCAGCGGGCATGGCCCACGAGATCAACAATCCGCTGGCGGGCATTTTGCAGGGGGCGCAGGTGATGGAAAATCGCTTGTTGCACCCCGATGACAAAGAGCGCCAAAGCGCTGCGGCGATGCAACTCGATCTCGATCTGGTGCAAAAGTGGCTCGCATCGCGCAAAATCGACGTCTTGCTTGAGGCGATCGTTTCGTCGGGAAAACGCGCCGCCGCCTTGGTGAAACAAATTTTGGGCTTTGCCCGCCAAGGCACCGAGGCCTTCGAAGACGCGGATCTCGCAACCCTACTCGAAGACACGTTGCTGTTGCTCTCCACCGATTTCAGCACCGACATGCAGTACGATTTTAAAAAGTACGAAATCGTCCGTGACTTTGCGCCCGACATGCCGCTGGTGCCCTGTCGCGCAGGTGACGTGCAGGTGGTCGTGCTCAACTTGCTCAAAAACGCCGCCTATGCCATCGCCAAAGCCCACGGCTCCGGCAGCATCACCCTGCGGCTGCGCCAGACGGATTTCGGCGCGCGCATCGAAGTTGAGGACGACGGCCCCGGCATTCCCGAGACACTGCAAAACCGCATTTTCGAGCCCTTTTTTACCACCAAACCCGTGGGGCAGGGCACGGGGCTTGGGCTGGCCATTTCCTACTTCATCATCGTCGACAAACACCGGGGACGCTTCTCTGTCGAGCCTGTTGACAGCGGCGCGCGTTTCGTCATCGAGTTGCCCTTGCATCATTCGGCGCATCCAGCGACCGAGCCCCCGCCAGGTCCCCTCTTCTCCCCGCATTTGTCCTGACAAAAGCCGCCAACTTGACTTTGCTTTCTCGATGCTTACTTTGGTAACGATTTATGGGAGGTGTATAAGGAAATGACCTACACTAGAACACTTTCGGTTACCACTGACCTAGACCGCTACCTCGCGCAAATTCGCCAGTATCCCCTGCTCACCCAGGAGGAAGAATTGCGATTGGCGCGGAAGTGGCGCGACGAAGGAGACGTGAACGCCGCACACACACTGGTGACGTCCAATTTGCGTTTCGTGGTGAAAGTTGCCTCGGAATACGGCGGATATGGCGCGCGCATCCTCGACCTCATTCAAGAAGGCAGCATCGGCCTCATGCAGGCGGTGAAGCGCTTCGATCCCGACAAAGGCTATCGCCTTATCTCTTATTCGGTGTTTTGGATTCGCTCGTACATTCACAACTTTCTCATGAGCACCACGCGCATGATCCGCGTCGGCACTTCGCGGGCGCACCGCAAATTGTTTTTCAAATTGCGCCAGTACACGAGCCGCCTCATCGCCAGCACGGGCATCAGCGCAGATGAGGCCCTGGATGCCGCCGCCGAAGAGTTTGGCGTCACCCGCAACGAAGCCCAGGAGATGAGCGCGCACCTCGGCATTCCCGATGCCTCGCTGGACGCACCGGCAGGCGCCACCGGACTTTCGCTGGCCGAAGTGATGCCGAGCCCAGAGAAAAACCAAGAGGACTTGTTGGCGGACATGGAGGCGGAAGCCGAACTGAGCGCGCGCTTGCACGAGGCCCTGACGCACCTTGATCCCCGCGAGCAGAGCATCATCGCGCAGCGCTACTTGAGCGAGTCTCCCAAACAGCTCAAAGAAATTGGCGATCAGATGGGGGTCTCCAAGCAGCGCGTCGCCCAACTCGAAAAACGCGCCATGGCCAAATTACAGCAACAACTCTCCGATCTCGCCGCGTAGCGCTTGTTTTTGAACGCCGTGGCGGCAAAGAGTTGTCTTCTCCAAAAACAGCACTACAATCTTTCCACCCAAATACTTTTGACAACAAAGGAGAAAAACAATGAAACGCTGGGAATGCATTGCCTGTGGTTGGGTTTACGACGAGGAAAAAGGACATCCGGACTCCGGTGTGGCGCCGGGCACCCGCTTTGAAGACATCCCCGAAGATTGGACTTGCCCCCTCTGCGGCGTCGGCAAGGACGAATTCGAAGAGCTCACCTAATCCCCTCGCCTCCACGCACTTCTTTTTATCAACCGGTTGGTTTTGCCCCCGAGGCCGTGGTCCCGGAGGGCGCGTCGGCGCTCAGGAGCGGTCGTCGTCGTTTCGCGTTGCGGCGCGTTGCAGGCGATCGTTGATGGCGAGGCCCAGACCCGTTTGGGGAATGGGCTCGTAAGTCCAGGCGTCCAGCCCCGCTTTGTCCATGTGGTGCAGGGCGGGATAGAGGCGCGTGGCCGCTTCGCGCAGGTTGCCCATGTCGGAGAGATTGTAGATTTCGGCGAATCCCGTGCGGGGCGTTTTGGTGTTGCTGCCAAAGGCGATGAGTCCCACGCGTCGGTTGGGCATTGGGGGGAGGGTGTGCCGGTCGGCAAAGGGGGTGAGGGGTGCGTAGTGGCGCGGGCTGGTCCCCGGTGCGCGCAGGGGGGCGTGCGCTGCGGTGTCGGTGTCGCTGGGCTGGGCGAGTGGTCCGATGAGGGCTTCGATGTCCTCCTTGGCAATGCCGCCGGGGCGCAGCAGCGTGGGTTGCGCGCCCGTGAAGTCGACAATGGTGGACTCTACCCCCACCCCGGAGGGACCGCCGTCCACCACGCCGTCGATGCGTTTGCCCAGTTGCGCCAGCACGTCGTCGGCACAGGTGGGGCTGATGCGTCCGAAGAGATTGGCGCTGGGGGCCGCCAAGGTGCAGCCGCATTGCGCGAGAATCTCTAGCGCCATTGGGTGGTTGGGGACGCGCACCGCCACTGTGGGGAGGCCCGCGGTTACCAGGTCGGGGACGATGTTTTGTTTGTGCAGCACCAGGGTGAGGGGCCCGGGCCAAAAGCGCTGCATGAGGCGCTCGGCGGCGACCGGTATGTCGCGCACCAGCGCTGGCAGAGCAGATGCATCGGGGAGGTGAACGATGAGCGGGTCGAAAAAGGGGCGCTGCTTGGCTTCGAAAACGCGCGCGACGCTTTGGGGGCGCAACGCGTTGGCCGCTAAGCCGTAAACGGTTTCGGTGGGGATGGCCACAATGCCGCCGGACTGCAGCCGTTGGACCGCCTCGGTGACCGATATTCGCACGCGTTCTCCTTTTCGCACGGGTATGATGCCGCAGCAGAAACGGGGGCTATGTGCCACAAATGCTGGCGGATGCAAAGCCATTGCGGCATAAACGGAGCGCAATCCCTTGACGCGCAGCAGGTTTTCGGTGAACAGAAAGGCGAACGGGACACGCACAGAAAGGACCTCCGCATGAGCAAAAAAGTCGCTGTGATTATGGGCAGTGCCAATGACTTTCCCAAACTCCAAGCCGCTGTCGATGTGCTGCAGCAGTTTGATGTGGCATCGGAAGTGCGCGTGATCTCCGCCCACCGTGCGCCCAAAGAGCTCGAGGCCTTTGCCGCGGGTTTGGTGAACAATGGCTTCGGATGCGTCATTGCCGCAGCGGGGATGGCGGCGCATTTGCCCGGGGTGACGGCGGCCTTTACCCCGCTTCCCGTTATCGGCGTGCCCATTTCGGGTGGCGCGCTAAAGGGCGTCGATGCGCTGTACGCCATTGTGCAGATGCCCAAGGGCGTGCCGGTGGCCACGGTGGCCATCGATGGCGCGGCCAACGCGGCGCTCTTGGCGGTGCAAATTTTGGCGGGTGCTGACGCGGCGCTCTTCGAGCGGTTTGTGGCCTACAAAGCCCGCCTGGCCGACGAATGCCTGGCCACCGACGCGGCCCTGCGCGCCGAGTTGGACACCTCTGTTTAGCGGCGTTTCTTTCGTTAACGGTGTTGGTTTAGCGGCGTTTCTTTTTGCGCTTTTGTTGCGGGGCATCGGCCGTCGCTGTGTTGTTGTCGGGCGCGTCTTCGCTTTGTTTGGCGGCCTGCAGCATGGGCTTGCCCAGGGCTTTGATGCGCTCGCGGGCTAGGTCGGCAAAGCAAATGTGCTGCGATGTTTCGGCGGCTGCGGCGCGCGCGTATACCTTTAGCGCTTCGTCGGTTTGCCCGCGGTGTTCGCGGATGCGTCCGCGGATGTAGTGGACCCACACCTGCACAAATCGCTTGCGGCTGTCGGCATCGGCGGGGAGCTCGGTTTTGAGCCGGTTGTTGAGCAGCTCCCACTCAATGCGCACCAGGCTGCACATGAGGACTTCGTCTTTGCTGCGGCTGTGTTGCTCCGCCATCTTGATGTAATTTTCGGTGATGTTGTCGCGCTTGTTTTGTGCGATGCGCGCGCGGGCGGTGAGCAGAGCGATCTCGCCGATGTGCACGCCGTATTTATCGAGCAGGGTGCGTCCGGCCTTTTCGGCGCCGATGGGATCGCCTGTGACAAAGCGGGCCCGGGTGAGGGCGGCGATGAGGGCTGGTGCCTCGGTTTGCGGGGCGCGCGGCAGGGCGTTTTCGAGCGAGGGGATGGCCTCGGCGAAGCGTTCGAGTTCGCACAGCGCGAGGCCCATGCGGGCATCTACTGGCGCGGTGGCCCCGAAGAGCTGCAGCAAAATTTGCCGACGGGCCAGGGCAATGACGTCCTCGGCGCGTCCGCTGGTGAGCCAGAGGATGGCCTGTTTTTGAAAGCGCATCTCGGCGCGGCGGATGAGGCGCGGCAAGACGGCGATGGTGAAGACGATGAGGAGCGCACAACAGGCGGCGATGGCGATTTGGCCCGCGTTCCATGCGGCGATGAGGCCACCTAGGGCGATGAGTTGGATGACGATGTGCAACGGTGAAATGCGCGTGCGGTAGGTGGATTGTGCGTGGGATTTCATGGCGGGCATTATGGCAGCAGACCCGCGGGAAATCCAGTTGGGAGTGCGTGCGGCAGAATGGTTGGGCCGGATATCCGCGCGCCGTACGCCTACAAACCGGCGAATGAAGCGTGGAGATGCGCACCAATACGGGCATCAAAGTTCAAAGAAAATGCTGTCGCCAAAGGCATAACACTTGTTGCTCGAGAGGCACTTCACCCCTCTTAACATCCCGGTGCTCTTGTCGAATTGCGTTCGCGTCCACGTGCCATTTTCGCCTTTCCACGCAACGGGGCGCATCGTTTTATTTTCGTCCCGCACACTACCCACGGCATAGATGGTTCCTTTGCTGTTGCCGTGGATCCCATACAGGATATCTCCTTCTGCTGCGGCCAGTTCCACCCACGCCTCACCGTCAAACTGCCAAATCGTTCCGGGATACTTAACGGGGTTGTCAAATTTACCCGAAGCCGCAAACAATTCGCCCGACGGGGAAAACCACACGCCATGTATATTCGTGGAACTGCTCATGTTAATTTTGCGCCACTCTTCATCCTTTAACATTCTCGCCACGCCTTTTTCTCCGGCCACCACCACCTCGCCTTGGTCATTGCCCACAATGCAATTAAGAACTTTGTCTGTTCCCAAATCGATGCGAGACCAGTTGTCGTCTTTCATATGAAGCAGGCGGAACGTGTCAACCTTGTTTGAACCACTTCAGTGAAAGTTA
>LSQX01389102.1_pt1 | contig 13760 bp, 15 predicted proteins | sample 654561 | NCBI WGS metagenome assembly LSQX01 (sample SAMN04489861, study PRJNA283612) | anaerobic digester metagenome | isolation source: 4 biogas reactors fed with cattle manure at either 37C or 55C with and... | place: Denmark: Kongens Lyngby | collected 2014 | reverse complement strand
AACTGGAGGAGATCGTCGGCAAGTATCGGGAATACCTGCGGGTGGAACAGGAACTAGAGGATGCTGAGCAAATGCTGGCAGATGATCCGGATCCGGAACTTCGGGAACTAATCAGCGAAGAGCTGGATAGTCTTCGGGAGGCCCGGGAAAAGCTGAGGGGAGAACTGCGGGTCTTGCTCTTGCCTAAGGATCCCAATGATGACAAGAACGTCATCGTGGAAATCCGGGGCGGAACCGGAGGCGAGGAAGCTGCCCTATTTGCCGGCGATCTATTTAGAATGTACAGCCGCTATGCAGAAAGGCAGGGCTGGAAAATTGAGCTCATGAGTTCTAATCCCACTGAGCTGGGAGGGTTTAAAGAGGTCATTTTCATGCTGGAGGGCCATGGGGCTTACAGCAAATTGAAGTTTGAAAGCGGGGTCCATAGGGTGCAGCGGGTTCCCACGACCGAATCTGGCGGCCGGATCCACACCTCTACGGCGACTGTGGCGGTGCTGCCTGAAGCTGAAGAAGTTGAGGTAGAGATCGACCCCAATGACCTCAGGATTGATGTGTTCCGATCCAGCGGGCCCGGCGGCCAGAGCGTCAACACCACCGATTCTGCCGTTCGGATTACCCACTTGCCTACCGGTATAGTGGTTTCCTGTCAGGATGAGAAGTCGCAGCACAAGAACCGGGATAAAGCCATGCGGATCCTGAGAGCTAGGCTCTTAGATAAATACCAGCAGGAGCAGCAGGCAGAACTTGCCCAAGCCAGGAAGAGCCAGGTGGGGACCGGTGACCGGAGTGAGAGAATCCGCACCTACAATTTCCCCCAAGGACGGGTCACTGATCACCGCATCAACCTTACCCTGTACCGGATTGATGCCATCCTCGACGGCGAAATCGATGAATTGATCGATGCACTGCAGACAGCTCATCAAGCAGAGCAGCTCAAGGCGATGGAGGAGTAGGTATGTCCAAAGCATCTAGGCCTCCCCTGATCCTGGAGCTCATCACCAAGGCCAGTCAGTATCTGACCAGTAAGGGGATCGATACTGCCCGCTTGGATGCGGAGATCCTGTTGGGCCATGTCTTAAATATGGAGCGCATTGACTTGTATGTAAGATTCGACCAGCCTCTGGAGAAGGCAGAGGTTGATGCTTACCGAGTGGCCATTGCCCAGCGGGCCCAAAGGATGCCTGTTGCGTATATTACCGGTTCTAAGGAGTTTTACTCCTTAGAATTTAAGGTGAATTCCCATGTGCTGATCCCCAGGCCGGAGACGGAGCTCCTGGTAGAGGTTGTGCTTAAACGGCTTGCCGAGAGGCCGGAGACAGAATATAAGATCGTGGAGTTAGGCACCGGTAGCGGTGCCATTGCTGTGAGTCTGGCCTACAGTTTACGCCAGGATGCCGGTAAGGTCCCCTGTATCTATGCCACCGATATTTCTGCTCCAGCATTGGCGGTGGCGAAGGAGAATATAGACCGGTGGGGTGTGGGAGATAGTGTAAAGCTCTTGGAGGGTGACCTATACAGTGCCCTTTCCATGGATCTAGAATCTGAAATCGATGTGATTGTCGCCAATCCGCCGTACATTCCCACCGACCAGCTACAGGAGCTGGCACCGGAGATTGTCCGCTATGAACCGGTGGGAGCGCTAGATGGCGGACCTGATGGTCTTGTCTTTTATCCCCGTATTTTTGCCGAGGGAAGGAAGTTTCTGCGGCAGGGCGGGCTGGTCGCTGTCGAGATCGGCCACGGTCAAGGACAGGCAGTGATGTCCATAGCCAGAGATTTGGGGTACACTGAACTAGAGCTGTACAAAGATTACGGGGATCGAGAACGGGTGGTGACGGGGACGTGGAAGTAAAGGTGCAAAAGAAGACGAAACTGCGGCCGGTAGCGGTGCCTCCAGGTGTGGAACCTGAGGACTTGGTGAATACCCCCGTGATTCAAGAGGCGGCAAGGGTCCTCAGAGAGGGAGGCTTAGTCGCCTTTCCAACAGAGACGGTGTACGGTCTAGGAGCCAACGGCCTAGATAGCGAGGCCGTTGCCGGAGTTTTTGCTGCCAAGGGGCGGCCGGCAGATAACCCCTTAATCCTCCATATTGCCGCTGTGGAAGATCTCCAGCAGATTGTTCCTGAGGTACCCCCTTTAGCCAGGACTCTAGCGCAGTCTTTCTGGCCGGGCCCCTTGACCATCGTCCTTCCCAAAGGACCAGTTGTACCTGCTATCACCACCGGAGGTCTAAATACAGTTGCAGTCCGCATGCCGGATCATCCAGTGGCCTTAGCTTTGCTGGCAGCTGCCGGGGTGCCGGTGGCGGCGCCGTCTGCCAACATATCGGGTCGGCCAAGCCCCACGGAGGCGGCCCATGTGATGGCCGATCTCCAGGGCAAAGTAGATATCATCCTAGATGGCGGCTCTACTTCAGTGGGAGTTGAATCAACGGTTGTGGACTGCACTGGGCCGGTACCGGTGATCCTGCGGCCCGGAGGTGTTTCCAGAGAAGCCTTGGAGGAAGTAGTCGGAAGGGTGGAACTTGATCCCCATGTGCAAGGGGGAGAGGAAATCCATGGTCCCGTTCGCTCCCCAGGGATGAAATATAGGCATTATGCCCCTGAGGCTCCGGCAGTGCTGATCCGGGGTGAGCCTCCTGAGCTTTTCCGACGTTTGACGGCGCTAGCCAATGAGCTGGAAGCCCAGGGAGAAACCATTGGCTTGATGGTCAGCAGGGAGCTTCTGGGGTACTGGCGTGAGCACGGGGTAGATGGCAGCAGATGGCAGGTAGCCGTCATGGGGAGCCGGACAAACCCCAGTGAGATAGCTGCCAACATTTACCGCTGCCTCCGGGAATTAGATGAGACCGATGTCACCCAAATTATCCTGGAGGGAATCTCAGCTAGGGGTGTGGGTTTGGCGGTTATGAACCGCCTGCAGAAGGCAGCTGCCAATCGAATCATAGATGTTTGAGGACTTGCTACCGGCGGGGCGGCCTTCGCAAAGGGCCTTATACTGCCGGTAGATCATTAGGTATATAGGTAGTGCCGGCGCGGGACATCGGATTTTGGTCTGGGTTCGTCTCCAGTCCAGTATATTGCTTCCCTGTTTAAAGCTGGAACATCCCAGTCATACTATCGGATGACAAAAGTGCGGGAGGCTGAACCATGACCATTAAGGACTGTCCCCGATGCAGCAGAGAGCTTGAGAATGGCCGGTGTCCTGATTGCGGCGGGATGTTTATCCCCAGCTGTTCGCAGTGTGGGAATACGCTGGTTTTTGAAGAAGTGGATTATAACGGGATTAATCTACTTCGCTGCGGAGTCTGCAGCAATGCAACGGACTTTGAGATCAAGTCCCTTAGCAGCCAATCAGAACTTTCATAGGCAGGATTATTGTTTTTCAAGAGGAACCTAAATCTTGACTGTGGAAATCTTGATTACCGGTTGCGGACAACCCCTCATGTTAGGTGAGGAAGGGAGGTTAGCGCTGTTCTTGGCCAAGCCGCAAAAGATTTTGTTTGTCTGTACTGGGAATACATGCCGGAGTCCGATGGCTGAAGCCATTTTCCGCCAGTTAGTCCAAAGCAAGAACGGAGACAACTGGCAAGTCAGCTCCGCCGGCATCCACGCCGTAAGCGGTGCTTCAGCAACCTCTGAGGCCGTGACTGTCTTGCGAGAATTGGGGCTGGATATCAGCGGTCACAGTGCTCGCCTGCTGACCGAAGAGCTCCTGAAGGATGCGGATCTGGTCCTTACCATGACTGCTGCCCACAAACAGAGTATCCAGCAGCAGTTTCCTGCCGCAGCAGATCGGGTGTTTACAGTGAAGGAGTTTGCCGGCGAGATCAGCAATTTGGATATTCCCGACCCATACGGACAGGGAATCACAGCCTATCGGTCTGCCGCTGCGGAGCTCAAGAAGTCCCTGGCTGGTGTGTGGCGGAAACTGGAATCCAAAGGATCGGAATGATGGTATCTACAACGGCTTCCTATGATCAATGATGCCAGTATTCTCTGGAGCTTGGGCGGCCGGCTTTGGCCTCGCCCGGGAGATTGTGTGACCTGGTAAAGGCAAAGGTTGCTTTGCGCCGACATGGGGAGAGATGGTAAGAACCGGCACCTAGAGGAATACGGGAGCTTACAGCGCCTAATGAGGAGTGGGAGGCGAATCAATGTCGAAGGTACACGTAATTGACCACCCCCTAATTCAGCACAAATTGGCCATTATTAGAGATATAAAGACTGGGCCCAAGGAATTTAGGGAATTGGTGGATGAGATTGCATTATTGATGGCTTATGAAGTAACACGGGATATGGCGTTGGAAGATGTAGAAGTTGAGACTCCCATGGGGATAGCCCACTGCCGAATGATTTCCGGAAAGAAAATCGGAGTGATTCCTATCCTGCGGGCAGGATTAGGTATGGTCAACGGCATTGTGCAGCTAATTCCCACAGCCAAGGTAGGTCATATTGGGCTATACCGTGATCCCGAGTCATTGCAGCCAGTGGAGTATTACTGCAAACTGCCGACAGATATTCACGAGCGGGATTTGATCGTCCTGGATCCGATGTTGGCTACCGGCGGCTCCGCTGTGGCTGCTATTCGTTTTATTAAGGAAAAGGGCGGCAGGAATATTAAGTTGATGGTGCTCATCGCTGCACCGGAGGGAATTGCAGCGGTGCAGGCTGCCCACCCCGATGTGGACATTTTCACTGCTGCTGTTGATGAAAGGCTTAACGATCATGGTTATATCGTTCCAGGTCTCGGCGATGCCGGAGATCGGCTCTTCGGGACCAAGTAACAGCAGGAGAGATGACTCATGTCAGAGAGGGATGGGCGCCCTAGTTGGGACCAGTATTTCATGGAGATTGCCCACTTGGTAGCCAAGCGCTCTACTTGCCGGCGCAGGCAGGTGGGAGCAGTTCTGGTGCGGAACAAACGGATTTTGGCCACGGGATACAACGGTGCTCCCAGCGGCCTGCCCCACTGTTTGGAGGTAGGATGCCTTAGGGAGCAATTGGGTATTCCCTCAGGCCAGCACCAGGAGATTTGCCGCGGTATCCATGCCGAGCAAAATGCAATTATTCAAGCTGCCCTGCACGGCGTCAGCACAGAGGGAGCAACCTTATACTGCACTGACCAACCCTGTTCCCAATGTACTAAGATGTTAATCAATGCCGGAGTCAAGGAGATCATTTATGTAAACGACTATCCAGATGAGCTGGCTCTGCAGCTCCTCAAGGAGGCTAAACTGCCCATCCGGAAATGGGTTTCAGAGAGCTTCCTTGACACTCCGATGGATGAGGGTTAAAATTAAGGATGTTGCGTTTCTAATAGTATTATCAGAAAATGGTAGGATCTAGGCAGTCTTGGTTGATACATTGAGGTTCTGGCTTATGGCAGGAGAACCGGGGAAAGGGGGGGCCTCATGGGGGATTACTTGGAAGTTCTTTTGATTGCATTGATCATCAGTTGGCTGGTTACACCGTGGTATCAGCGGCTGGCTGGCCGGTTGGGGATTGTCGATAGGCCCAATGCCAGGCGGCTCAACAGGGTTCCCATCCCCACTGGCGGTGGTATAGTGATCATACTGGCCTTTTGGGCAGCCATCTGGCTGACCGGTATCAGGCATGAGGCTGTTGCCGGCCTTCTGGCGGGGTCATTGATCATCGGCGTAACCGGCCTAGTTGACGACCTCTGGGACCTCAGGCCCCGAACGAAGTTGTTGGGTCAAATTCTAGCAGCCGTTGCCGTTGTGGCCAACGGTACCGTTGTACAATTTGTTACCAATCCCCTGGGCGGCATGATCTATCTCGGATGGCTGGGGATTCCCCTTACCATCCTGTGGATTGTAGCTGTCACCAATATGTTTAACTTCATTGACGGACTAGATGGTTTGGCTGCAGGAGTAGCAGTTATCGCCAGTCTCTCTCTATTCAGCGTAGCCCATGAGCTGGGGTATGGGTTTGTTGCCCTCTTGCTCCTGGCCTTAGCCGGAAGCACCCTTGGTTTTCTGCGGTACAACTTTAACCCGGCTAGCGTCTTCATGGGAGATACCGGTGCGATGTTTCTCGGCTTCATGCTCAGCTCATTGGCAGTGGAGGGGGCACTCAAAGGGGCTGCTACTGTAGCAGTGGCGGTGCCCGTGGTAATCCTCGGACTCCCCACTCTTGACACGGTCTTCTCGGTGGTGCGGCGGGTGCGAAACGGTCTGCCCTTCTACAAAGCTGATCGGGGGCACCTGCATCACCGCCTCCTGGATCTAGGCTTGTCCCAAAGGCAGGCAGTGCTGCTGCTTTATGGTACGGCCCTAGTTTTTGGGTCTTTGGGCGTGCTGCTGGTACAAGCCCCCCCGGCCCTGGGCTTGGGAATATTGTTGTTGCTAGTTGGTTTGCTCATCTCAGCGGCCAGCCGCTGGGGTTGGCTTGATCACGGCAAGGAGAGCCGGGGACAGAGTGAGCATTTCCTATAAATAGGGTGTCTTTACCTATCACCTGTTTATAGATTTCCTATATCTTTGCACTGGGAATCTATGGCCCTCGGCTCCGCTGAGGGCATTTTTGCAGCTCAATATAGGGGGAGGCACAAGTAGGAGGAGGCAGAAACCGGTGAAAGTGATGGTGGTTTTCGGAACAAGACCTGAAGCTATCAAGATGGCACCTGTAGTCAAAGCTCTCCGCGCTAGACCCGACAGGTTTACTGTCCGGGTGGCGGTTACCGGCCAGCATCGGGAGATGCTGGACCAAGTGCTCGATTTTTTCCAACTCACTCCAGATTACGATCTAGGCATTATGAGGCACGGACAGTCCCTGTCGGATATCACCTGCAGGGTCTTGAAAGGGCTGGAAGGGATCATTGGCGAGGAAAAACCGGAAATTGTGCTGGTTCACGGAGATACTACCACGACCTTTGCTGGTAGTCTGGCAGCTTTTTATCAAAGGGTTTCTGTGGGCCACGTCGAAGCGGGCCTCAGGTCCCATGATCCATACAATCCCTTTCCAGAGGAAATGAACCGGAGATTGACGGGAGCTTTAGCGGCTCTGCATTTTGCGCCGACCGACCGGGCTGCGGAAAACCTGCGGAGAGAAGGTGTTCCCGATTCCCGCATTTTCGTAACCGGGAATACAGTAATCGATGCACTATTGGGAGCGGTTAGCGAAGACTATGTATTTCAAGATCCAGTGCTTAAAGACTTGAACTTCCAGGATGAACGGGTCATCCTGCTGACTACCCACCGGCGGGAAAACTGGGGGCAGCCCATGGAGCGGATTTTCAGCGCAGTGCGGCAGCTGGTGGCATCTTTTCCCGATGTGAGGGTGATTTTCCCTGTACACAAGAACCCCCGCATCAGGGAGGCTGCCGGGAGGGCATTTGCAGGTTTGTCCCGGGTGAACTTGATCGAGCCTCCTGGATATGAAGAATTTGCCAACCTCATGGCCAGGGTCTACCTGCTCTTAACCGATTCTGGAGGACTTCAAGAGGAAGCACCCAGTCTTGGAAAGCCGGTCTTGGTTCTCCGGGAGACCACCGAGCGGCCGGAGGGGATTGAGGCCGGTACCAACCTGTTGGTGGGCACAGACCCCCAGCGAATCGCAGCGGAGACAACACGGCTCTTAACAGATAAAGAGGCCTATCGAAAAATGGCGGAGGCTCCCAATCCCTTTGGCGACGGTCGGGCTGCCGAAAGGATTGCGGATATTCTCTGGCAAGAGAGGAAAAGATAAACACAATACTCCCTATCCCCTTGATTTCGTAAGCCGGTACCCCATGGTGCCGGCTTTTGTCTTTCCCATTTCCATTGTGCATAATTGGCATCTCTACCAACCACACTGTTGGTTGGAGGGGGGATGGCAGTGCAAGATGAGCTGCTATTGGAGGAAGAACTGCAGGATGAGGAGATGTATCCAACTGTAGAGGGAGAGGGCATCGGCCGGTTCTATCGCAGGATGCTCATCAAAATCCTGCTCATCTGGGGCATTTTACTGCTACTTTCCTTCGAGTATTATCTGCTGGAAGAAAAACAGATTTTGTCCCATCCGGTGGAGGCCTTTGTTGAGGAGACGGAGTTGGCCGTTCATTTCCTGATGGCAGGAGCTACTGCAAAGCTCCGCCCTGTGACTAGTTTCGCTGAGCTGAAACCACTGGTTATCAGGGCGGGGAGGCTCATGGGTATTTCGCCTCACCAAGGCATCCTGGATGCCCGGCTCACCGATGCAGGTCGGGTGCTTATCTGGACCGCCGCTGACGAAAAAGGCCGGCAGCATACCATTACTGGTTTCATCGGGGAAGACGGCTCAGTGAGCTTGGATATTCAAACCACCTATTGGGGGGTAGATGCGAAGATCAAAGACACCAGCAGAGAGCTGTATCTAGCGGCATCCTGTTTCGGCAAAGTGACAGCTACCCGCCTAGAGGTGGAGGGCACCGTGGTATGTCAAAGGAACGACAATCCAGAAAAGTGGGTGCAGCAGTGGCGGCTAAGGGATCTGGAGGTTACCAGGATGGGTTCAGCGGTGAGACTCCGAGGGGTGACTTCAGATCTTGCGACTCGCAGGGGGCAGGAAGTCCCCTTCACCCTTAGTTTCGTCCCTACCGGTGAAACCCGAGGGCGATTGACATTGAGTGTTGGCACTTAATGGGGGTATAGGGAAACTTTTTCTGGGAAAGCTAGACACGAGGTGGTAGGTATGAATGAGCAGCGGAAAAAGAGAAACAGCTTAAATGCGGGGCGACTAGCAAGAACCATAAGGGTGAGGGTGGTTGGCTGGGGAAGGGCCATCGGAAATCTCTTCCACTATGCAGCTGACGGTATTCGCTCTCGGCTCAGCCAATGGTGGCAGAAGGCGGGAAGGAAAATGGTTGTCAAGGCATTTGCTCGGCTGGCGGTTGTGGCTGTATTCTGTGTGATGGCCTTTGGGCTAGTTAATTATTCATATAGAATGCACTCCTTTCGCCAACCGCTGGGACCAGCCAACGTCCAGCAGGAGATCAGCTTGGATCTGAGGACAGCCGGGCCGGAGTCAACAGAAAAAGAGCCTGAGGGACTGGAAAAAGCCGGCATTGAAGGGACTAGTGCCGGTAGTGAAGCCAGTCTTTCCGGGCGCATTGCCCTTGGCCCGCCGCCCGATGAGCTGTTTTCCGACGGGGAGGCGGCTCCCCCCGATGGAGACGTTGAAGTGATTGCTGCCGCGGTGGGCTCCCGAGGGGAGATGCAGGGCGAAGTTGGTGCTGAGGTCTCCATCCCTCAGGTTAACCCTGCCAGTATGATCTGGCCCGTCTCAGGTCAGGTGGCTGTTGGTTACGGGTGGGTAAGGCATCCCGTGTACCGGGACTGGCGGTTTCATCCCGGGATCGAGCTCACCACCGCTCCCAATGCCCAGGTGGCAGCAGCCATGGACGGCCGGGTCCGGCGGATCCAAAGCGAACGGATCCAGGGGCTGTCGGTAACGATAGACCACGGCGATGGCTGGGAGACCACCTACCGGGGCCTGTCTCAACTTCGGGTTAGTGAAGGAGCCGCGGTCAGACGGGGGCAGATTATCGGTACGGTGGGAGCCGGTAGCGGACAGACTGGGCGCTTGGTGTTTGAAATCCGACATGGAGGTACGCCCTTAGAACCCCGTATGTATCTGCCGTAAGGATATTGACAAGAACGACGCTCAAGAATATGAAGCCTTGAGCATGTGGCAATAGGGGCTGCGGCCGTTAAGGCATTAGCTAGGCAAAAAAGCGAGGTCTTTTCGAAAATCAACCGAAGGGGCCTTGCTTTCTTTGTTCCTTCTTCTCCTCCTTCTTCTCCCCAGTTATATCCCACATCTCCACGCATATACATGAACTAACAACCCGCTGGGGGGGACCGGGGAATGAGGGATTATATCCGCAAGCGTGTTTTGGAGATCGGCATTTATATAATTAATACTAAAGCCACTGTGCGGCAGGCGGCCCGCGTGTTTGGAGTAAGCAAGAGTACGGTACATAAAGATATGACGGAACGTCTGCCCCGCGTCAATGAGGAGCTGGCTGCCCAGGTTAAGAAAGTCTTGGAGATTAACAAGGCAGAGCGCCATATTCGGGGTGGGGAAGCAACTAGGAAAAAATACAGAAAAAAATGTGTTTCCTGATAGTGTCGAAAAAACCCCCAATAACGGTCTCCCTTTGTCCATAAAAAGGAAGGACTTCCCATATCAGTGTAGAAATACTTGGGTACTGTTGAGACAAGCCCGATGGCGAGGGGTATTGGTGGACACTCAGGCAAGCTGTGGTTGCCTATATTGACGGACAAGAACGAGGCTGTTTGCCGGTGACTTTCGGAGAAAGGAGGTGGAGCTGCTGTTAAGGGGGCTTTATACCGGAGCAACGGGTATGCTTGTGGGGCTGCACCAAATGGACGTAACGGCTAATAACCTAGCCAACGCCAGCACGCCGGGCTATCGCAAATCAGACACCATCCAGCGGGCCTTTCCGACCTTGCTTATCCAGCGACTGGAAAGGGTAGGAAGCCAAGGCAAGGTGCAGCGGGCGAATGTTGGGGAACTGGGGATAGGAGTCACCTTGGATGGGACATACACCAACTTCACCCCTGGAGCTTTGCGCCAAACCGATAACCCCCTGGATGTCGCATTGCTGGAACCGGAGGTTTTCTTCACCGTCGCGACGGGTGAAGGTTTGCGTTATACCAGAAACGGTTCTTTCCAGCTGACCGCCGGCGGTCAGTTGGTGGATAGAAGCGGCAACCCAGTGTTGGGGACCCAAGGTCCGATTTATATTCGCGGCACAAATGTGGTTATTGACCATGATGGTTACGTACATGTAGACGGAATGCTGGTGGACAGGCTGTTGATCACAGCTTTCACGGAACCGCAGATGCTGCAGCGAGAGGCGGGACAATACTTCGCAGCACTGCCGGAGGCCGGTGCCTACGTGCCGGAAGAGTTTACCGCCCTCCAAGGGCAGTTGGAGCAGTCCAATGTCAACATTGTCACCGAACTGGTCAAGATGATCAATGTCCAGCGTGCTTATGAAGCCAATCAGAGGGCGGTAAGAGCCGCTGACGACACCTTGGGAAAACTGGTAAATGAACTGAATGTCTAAAAGGAATGCCATAAATATCATGCTGCACCATCGGGGAAAAGTGAGGGCAGGACTGCAAGGCAGAGGCCCAGAGCTGCGGAACGACTGAAGCGGCTCAACCGATGATTTCCCCAATGTAGTGCGGCACGGAGGAGGACAAGCTTATGATGCGTTCTCTGTGGACTGCCGCGTCTGGGATGACGGGCCAGCAGTTTAATATTGATACTATTGCCAATAACTTGGCTAACGTCAACACCACTGGTTTTAAGAAGAGCCGGGTAGACTTTCAGGATCTTCTGTATCAAACGGTTCGCTATGCAGGTACTCCGGTCAACGCCGGTGCTCAAATTCCCACCGGTATTGAGCTGGGTCACGGCGTACGGCCGGTAGCCACCCAGAAGATCTTCACCCAAGTTGGATTCCGCCAGACCGATAACCCCCTTGATCTGGTCATTGAAGGAGACGGGTTCTTCCAGATCATGATGCCCGACGGAACCATCGCCTACACACGGGACGGGTCCTTCAAACGGGATGGCGAGGGGCGGATCGTTACTTCCGATGGATTCCCTTTGTATCCAGAAGTTAGAATTCCTGAAGATGCGCTGAGTATCAATATCGGTACTGATGGTACTGTATCGGTCTTAACTGCCGGCAGCGACGAAACCACTAACTTAGAACAGATCCAGCTGGCACGGTTCGTAAACCCCGCGGGTCTCAAGAATATGGGCAGAAATCTCTTGGCTCAGACTGCTTCTTCGGGAGAACCAATTGTAGGTACTCCAGGCCTCGACGGCCTTGGTTCCATTGCCCAAGGCTATGTCGAGATGTCCAATGTGCAGGTAGTTGAAGAAATGGTGAATATGATCGTTGCCCAGCGGGCCTATGAGACCAATTCCAAAGCTATCCAGGCCTCTGACGATATGCTGCAGACAGCCAACAACTTGCGGCGATAGTGGGACGGCCGGGATAAGTGAGGGAAGTACAGGCTAGGAGGGGAGAACGTGGGTCATAAGGCAGAGCACGGCGCCAAGAGCCCCGGGGCTTCTTGGCTGAAGCGGCTTAGTGTGCTGCTGGCTGCAGTGCTGCTAGCTTTAGAAATTGGGTTTTCCTATCCCCTGTCAGCTGCTGTGCCGCCTAAGGCCACTATTACTCTGCTGTCCAGCGCTGAGGTGCAGGGCATCGACATACTCCTCGGTGATATAGCTGAGATTGAATATCACCTCGAGGAGGAAGATGCTGGGCTGAAGCAGGACCTAGCCAAAATACCTGTGGGACGGGCTCCCCTTCCAGGTAAATCCCGGAAGATCAACGTGGGGTCCATTGAGGTCCGCCTCCGTCAGGCGGGAATCCACCCCAGTACAGTAGCCATTATCCCTCCCCCAGAGGGAGAAGTCCTGGTAACCGCTGCATTTCAGAATATCACTGAAGAAATGGTGATTGCTGCAGTACGGGAGCATCTCAATGAAAACTTAGGCGACAGCTTTGAGATTGGAGTACAGGCTGCCAGCGAACTCCCCCTGGTTGTGCCTGCCGGAGAGGTGGAACTGCGTATCGATGCAGTGCCCTCTAGATTTGGCAGCTACCAGGTAGGGGTAATGGTTTATGTTGACGGCCGATGGTATAGAACAGCAAAGGTCCGGATTCAGCTGCAGCCCCGCCGATTGGCGGCAGCTGCAACGGCCGAAGAAGAATACGGTTCTTCAATCCCGGCTCAAAGCAGCCTAGATGTCAAGGGTGAGTTCCCCATCCTGGATGAGCCGCTGGATATGACGGCAGGTGGAGGGGGGGACCAGCCTATCTTGGTAAGGGTAGGCGAACCTGTGATCATCGAGGTTGTATCGGGGTCCATTAGGGTTGAAGCACTGGGAAGAGCCCGGCAGAGCGGGAAACTGGGCGATATGATTCGGGTAGAAAATGTTGATTCCCGGAAGATAATTACTGCCCGTGTTGTGGAGAAAGGTATTGTGCGTTTGGACCTTGGTCTTGGAAATTAACTGTGCTGCCGTTGGTCCATTTACGCCTTTAACAGAACATGTTGGCCTAGTTTGGTGACTTGGGAAAGGAGGGCCGACAGGATGGATAGATCGAAAGCCGGAAGCCCGAGCCGGCTCCTTTGCCTGGGACTTGCTGCTGCACTGCTTGTCTCTTTGGCAGTAGGCGCCCATGCTGCTTCCCTATGGCAGGATGGACAAGACTCAATCTTTTCGGATACCAAGGCCAGCAAGGTTGGAGATCTGGTGACCATTATCATCGTAGAGAGGACCCAAGCCAGTCAGTCTACGGAAGTCACCACGGGCAAAGACGCATCGACAGAATTGGGACCGGGCTTGGGCATCCTGGAATTTATAACCCTCGCTAAACTGGGTGGCAGCGCCGGCCGCACTGTCGGCGGTAAGAACCAGCAGGGCGGTAGCCTTTCCGCTAGGATGACCAGCCGCGTGGTGGAGGTTCTACCCAACGGCAATTTGGTTATCGAGGGAACACAGAGCCTAATTGTCAATAATGAAACCCAGGAGATCACCGTGAGGGGTGTCATTCGACCCCAGGATATAGAGCCGGATAATACAATTCTATCTACTTATATAGCCGATGCTACTATTTCCTATCAAGGCTCAGGCATTTTGGGCGCTCAAGATAAACCAGGGATCCTGACTCGGATCCTTAATTGGATTTTCTAATGGCCTGCCGCCGGATACAGGGGAAGG
>LSQX01163985.1_pt1 | contig 13760 bp, 16 predicted proteins | sample 654561 | NCBI WGS metagenome assembly LSQX01 (sample SAMN04489861, study PRJNA283612) | anaerobic digester metagenome | isolation source: 4 biogas reactors fed with cattle manure at either 37C or 55C with and... | place: Denmark: Kongens Lyngby | collected 2014 | reverse complement strand
TTTAATAACTCATCTTAAAAAATCCATTAGTTATATAATTTATTATTATTTATTATTATATTTAGCTGTAATTCATTTGTCAATTCATAACTTGGCTATTCGTGTAAACAACTTCGCAGCTTTCACTCTATTTTTTGATTTCTTAACAACAACAATAATAACAAGCTGATAAACAAAAAAACCGCCCTTACGAGCGGTTAATTCTTAAAATTCTTACTCACACAAAGCATGCGCTATCTCTTTCGCCTTGTCTAAATCAGCTTCTTCTGGATTCCAATTACACTTGATTTCAGGTATAACCACGTCAAAGCCTGCACCAGTTAGGCGTTCTCTCAAAATCTTTGTGCTTTCGCCGCTCCAGCCATAGCAACCGAATACAGCCGCCTTTTTGTTTTTGAACTTCAACTCGGCTAAGAAGTCAATCCAACCGCCAACGGATGACAATATACTTTGCCCAACAGTAGGCGAGCCAAGCGCAATCGCTTTCGACTTAAACACCTCGGTCATAATATCGTTCTTATCGGACTTTGAGATGTTATACACCTTTATTCTCGTATCGGGTGATAGCTTTGCCACTTCCTCCGAAATTCTATGCGCAAGTTTTGTAGTGCCCTCCCACATGGTATCGTAAACAATCGTTATTTGATTTTCTTGATAATCTTGGCTCCACTCGTAGTATTTGTTTACAATTTGCATGGGATTATCACGCCAAATCACGCCATGACTTGTTGCAATAATATCGATAGGCAGGTTCAGCGCAACGATTTCGTCAATCTTCTTCTTAACCAATGGCGAAAACGGATTAAGAATGTTCGCATAGTACTTCATAGCTTCCGACCAAAGCAAGCAGGGGTCAGCCAAGTCGTTGAAAAGCCCATCAACTGCAAAATGCTGTCCGAAAGCGTCATTAGAGAACAAAATATTGTCGCCAGTCATATAGGTTGCCATGCTGTCTGGCCAATGCAACATTTTCATCTCAACGAAAACAAGCTTTTTGCCGTTGCCGATGTTCACAGAATCGCCAGTTTTCACTACTTGGAAATTCCATTCGGGGTGGTGAAACTGCCCAACTAAGGACTTAACGCCGTTTGCTGTGCAATATATAGGAGTATTAGGAATCCTCTCCATCAAGGCAGGTAAAGAACCGCTATGGTCAACCTCACCATGGTTTGCTACGATAAAATCAATCTTGTTCAGATCGATTTCTTTTGAAAGATTATCAACGAACTCCTTTGAATGAGGAATCCAAACCGTATCTATTAAAACAGTTTTTTCTTCCTGTATGAGGTATGCATTTTGGCTTGAACCGTTGTTGATTGAGTAATCAGAGCCATGGAATGTTTCCAACTCCCAGTCAATTTTGCCTACCCAATGCACATTATTTTTAATTAACTTTTTCATTACAACCTCCGTTTCTATAATTCTACATACTCAATAAAGGGGTTGTCCCTCTATCAAGCGAACTATTTGATTCCGATAAACGATAAAATCTAAGGTATTATGCCTCTAATTCGAAATCATCCTTGGAAGCACCGCAAAGGGGGCATACCCAATCGCTGGGAACATCTTCCCACTTAGTGCCGGGAGCAATACCGCTATCCGGATCGCCCTCAGCTTCGTCATATACATAACCGCATAGTACGCAAACATATTTCTTCATAATAAACCTCTTTCAAAATGTTTTATTTAATAAAGGAATAAATCCATTATTAGCAATCAATATTCGATGAATTTTTCGCCTAAAACGCCACAGATATTGCATCTTTTGGGTCTTGCCTTCTCGATATTACCACATACAGGGCATAGATAGTAAAAAACTTCTTCCGTATCATCGATGTTTTCGAGTGCTTCTTTATAAAGCCTTGCGTGAACCTCTTCAGCTTGCAATGCATAGCTGAATGTGCGAATTGCCGCTGCGTTGCCCTCTTCCTCTGCAACCTTCAAAAACTCGGGGTACATGCTTTGATATTCGTAGTTTTCGCCGGAAACAGCATCTTTGAGGTTTTCTTCGGTTGACAATATCTTGCCAGCCACTTCAAAATGCTTCAAGGCGTGAAGGGTTTCTGCATCAGATGCCGCCATAAATAGCTTTGCTGCATTCTTTTTGCCCTCTTTTTCCGCTTTTTTTGAATACGCCAAATACTTTTTATTGGCTTGAGATTCGCCGCTAAATGCTTCCATAAGATTATTTAATGTCTTGTCCATAACTCCTCCTCATTTTCCAATTACAGCTATTATACCGAAACCAGCGCAGTTTAACAACTATTTTTGTGTTTTTGCTATGAATATTATAGGCGAATTTTAAGGTAAAGTAAGTAATGAGGTTACATAGTCAGATTGTCCGCTTGTTGCAGACTGTTTGTTCACCTTATATAGACATGCTGAATACTATATAAATATAACAAGAATTTTGATGAAAAGGGAGGAAAACAATTGAAAGTTGTTATATTGTGCGGTGGTAAAGGTCTTCGCATGCGTGAACTAACTGAAAGTATTCCTAAGCCATTAGCGGAGGTGTGTGGAAAGCCTATGCTTTGGCATATTATGATGAGTTACAAGCACTATGGATTCGACGATTTTGTTCTGCTGCTTGGGTACAAGGGGGAAAAAATAAAGGAGTATTTTATCGACTACAAATGGAAACACAATGATTTTACCCTTGAAACCGAAAGCAATTCGATAATGTTTTTTGAATCGCAAAAAATGAATCTAAAAATTACTTTTTTGGATACTGGAGAAGAAACGAATACAGGCGGAAGGATAAAACAATCACAAGTAATTACGGGCAATCAGCCATTTATGCTAACCTATGGAGATGGAATTTCCGATGTTGATATCGATGAACTTTTGAAGTTTCACAAAGCTAAGGGTAAAATCGCAACGGTTACAGGGGTGAATAAAAGGAGCCAATACGGAACACTTGAGGTGGTAGATGGATTAGCAACATCTTTTGAAGAAAAACAACGCCACCAAGGAATAATAAACGGCGGTTTCTTTGTTTTGGAACCTGAAATCTTTGACTATTTACCTGATGATAAGTCTTGTGTTTTTGAAAGAAATCCGCTCAATCAGCTTGTGCGTAATAACGAATTAGCTGTATATATGCACAACGGATTTTGGACAGCAGCAGATACTTACGATGATATTATGAATTTAAACAATGCATGTGATATTTGGGGGAATTTATGGTGAACAACATATTTAGTTGGAAGGATAGAAATGTATTTATAACAGGCGCAACAGGCTTTTTAGGAAGCTACCTGGCAAAGAGCTTAGTGAATAGGGGAGCAAATGTTGTTGCGTTGAAAAGAGATGAGGTACCAAAATCCAACCTATATAGAAGCGATGAATACAAGGAAATAACATTTGTAGCGGGCGAACTAACCGATTTACCAACACTTGAACGTGTTATTGCTGAATATGAAATAGATACCGTATTTCATATCGCCGCTCAAGCAATCGTAGGAGTTGCAAATAGAAGCCCTGTCTCAACATTCGAATCAAATATAAAAGGTACATGGTCCGTGTTGGAGGCGTGCAGAAAGAATCCACTCGTAAAACGCATAGTTGTGGCATCAAGCGACAAGGCTTATGGCGATCAAAAGCAACTTCCCTATGACGAATCAATGCCTCTACAGGGCAAGCACCCCTATGATGTTTCAAAGAGCTGTACCGATTTATTAGCTCAAGCCTATCATAATACCTATGGCTTACCAGTATGTATTACGAGATGCGGCAACCTTTACGGTGGTGGCGACTTGAACTTCAACAGAATTATTCCACAAACGATTCGAAGCGTTATAAACAATGAAGCACCAGTAATTCGAAGCGATGGAACATTTGTAAGAGATTATTTTTTTGTTGAAGATGCCGTAGCTGCTTATATTCTTTTAGCTGAAAGGATTGAGCAATTAGATATCGGTGGTGAGGCTTTCAACTTCGGAAACGAAAAGCAGTTTACTGTATTAGAGGTAGTTCAAAAAATCCTCTATGCAATGAACAGCGATTTAGAGCCTATAATACTCAATCAAGGAAGTAACGAGATAAAAAGCCAGTATCTTTCTGCAGAGAAAGCACGCAGGGTATTAGGGTGGAAGCCTGAGCATAGCCTCGACGCGGGCATAAAAAAACAATAGCATGGTATAAAGATTATATATAGAAAGGTGAATAGCGCTAATGGAAAATGTATATTGTACTGTGCTTTCGAGTTTGCGATTATTCCAAGCAATAGTATTGCTTAGTTCAATGTACCAAAACATAGGCGATTTTGTTCTTTATATACTCTGTATAGATGATGAGGTATATAGCCTGCTACATAATTTGAACCCAAAATGCGTAGAAACAATTTGCATTGAAGATTTGAAGCAGGCACATCTTTCAAAACATAAGAAAAAGCTTGATTTTAGCGAATTCTGTTGGATGCTTAAGCCCCTTTTGATTGAGTATTTGTTGGTAGAGCATCCAACAGTAAGGCGCGTAACCTATATAGATTCGGACTTGTTTTTCTGGAGCGACCCAACAATTGTTTTTACGGCACAGCCTGATAGCTCGGTTTTGTTATCAAGCGGCGAGGTGAATATGCCTTTGTTTCCTAAGCCGCTTATAGATTCAATTCAGGAGATGACGGGAAAATACAACTCTGGCTTTATTAGCTTTAGCAACAACGAGGAAAGTCGTAAATGCGTGAAGTGGTGGAAAGGTAAGTGCTTAGAATCATGCAAAAATGCACCATGGGACGGCGAATTTGGAGACCAAAAATATTTAGATGAGATGCCAGCACTGTTTAATGGGGTTAGTGAAATCACAACATCGGGCGTTAATATAGGACATTGGAACAATTCTAATTTCGAATACAATATGCACGATAATCAACTTTTTGTTGACGAAGAAAAGCTTATTTGCTACCACTTTAGCGGTTTTCGTGTTTTTGATAGGGAAAGCATATTTCCGATTTATGAGTCAAACAGGATTGAACTACCGTTTTTTTACTCAATATATATAATGATGCTGAGAGAAGCCGTTGATATGATTGCCGAGTATTATCCAGATTTTGACGGGTTCGCCACAGAGGACGATGTTATTACACTTGCAAAAATCCAAGATAGGAGGAAAATTTATGAAAGCGAGCATTGTAATACCTTCATATAATGCCGAAGAAAGGCTAAAGCTAAACTTAATTGCACTTAACAATCAAGATTATGATGGTGATGCAGAAGTTATCGTTGTTGATAATGGCTCAAAAGACAACACCATGAAGTTGGTAGAAAATTTTAAATTGAAGTATCCCCTGACAGCTCTTAGAGTTGAAAAAAACAAAGGGATTGCAAATGCAAGAAATTACGGAATATCAAGAGCAAAAGGTGAGGTTCTGATTTTTCATGATAGCGATATGATAGCATCTGAGAGTTTTTTAACTCAGCATATTTCAGCTCATACAAGCGATGATATCGTAGTTTGTGGTCTTTTTTGGCAAAGGATATTCACATATTATTATGAGGATTTCACAGAGGAAAGAAAAAATAGCATAGAAACCTATACAAACTCGTTTAAGAAACAAAAGCTAAAGGATAAAAGCTTGATAATTCCTAATGCAGAGAAAATGTCTTTTCATGAATTAGAACAGCATAGCTTTGAGCTTGAAAACGACTTCATAACAGGAACGAAGCAAATTCTACAAAGATACGGAACGCTTGAGGATTATCCTATACCATGGAGGTTTTTCATAACAAACAACCTATCTGTGTTACGCAGTCGGGTAATGACTGTTGGAATGCTTGATGATAAGATAATAAAGTATGGCTTTGAGGACTACGATTTAGGCTACAGACTTTTTAAGGATGGATTAAAAATAGTATTCGCAAAGGATATAGTTAGCCTTCATCAAGAGCATCCACAAAACTATATTTACCATGATGTTGTTGAAAACATCAACTATATTTGCGACAAATATGATGATACGGAATATATCGATATGCAACTTGTATGCTTAGGGGAATGCGTACAGCTCGATGGAGACAAACTTGACGATATAGTCAAGGAAGTACAACAAATAACCTTAAAGAAGCAACACGAGATATTATTAGAGCTGTATCTATTACTTTTAAGAACATTTCGAGCAAAGTGTTTTAGAGAAACAGAAATAGATATTGATGAAAACTTCCTAAGAATTGCTCGGGATATGCCAAATATCGTTCCTGCAGTATTGGTGTTATGGCATTCTCATGAAGCAGATACATTCATTACGCATCTATGTAATATGCTACGGCATTTATACAAAATTAACTTGGACGAAATAATAGGAATGGAGTTACATTATGATTGACAAGTTTCATTTTTCAACTGTGGTGTCCAAAGGACATTTATATAAATTTTTGGCCATGTATGCCTCATTGGAAAGACATTGCAACAGCTACAGGCTTTATGTGCTCTGCGCAAACGAGGAGTCATATCAAGTACTTAGCAAGGCAAGGTTTCAAAATGTAGAGCCTGTTATGCTTTCAACAATAGAGGACGAAGCATTACTTAGGGCAAAGGAAAATCGGATATTCCACGCTTATTGCTGGACACTAAAGCCAGTTTTTCTCAATTATGTTCTTAATAATCACCCCGATGCTAAATACTTTGCACATTTAGATGCGGATTTATGCTTTTTCAATGACCCGTCTTTAATCTTTAAAGAAAATCCAAATGCGTCTTTATTCCTTACACACCATAGAAATTCAAAAGACTTTTTCCCCTACTACGATGTTACAGGAATATACAACACTGGCTTTGTAGGTTGTGTTAATGATGAAACAGCACGAATAGCAATAAAAAGATGGCACGAGCAATGCATTGATAATTGTCCGATAAGAGAGGATATAGAGAGGAAGCTTTTCGGAGACCAAAGATATGTTGAAAGTTGGCCAAACGAGTACCCGAACACTCACATTGTAAGCTCTTTTGGCGCAAATACGGCTCTTTGGAACATTACTGATTATGAAGTTACACAAAAAGAGAACACAGTGTATGTAAGCAATCAACCGCTGATATTCTATCATTTTTCAGGGCTTACAATAATCAGCGAAACCGAATTCAACATTTGCTGGTACTACCATATAGATGACCAAGCTACCATAGAACTCATTTACAAGCCTTATCTGATACTATTATATAATACCATTTTAGAGGTAAAAAAATACTTTCCATGGTTTAAAGAAGGCTTTTTGAGCAGGGAAGAGTCGCCCGATACGCATTATTATCGTTTGGAGGTGAACTAAAATGAAGGTAAAGATTTTCTGCGGTTGTAATATTGAAGTCTTGGAGGAAAGAATAAATAGGTTCATTAGAAATAAGTGTATCATAAAGGTTTTGCAGTCCGTAAGCAGTAGTGGTTTCAGTAATTGTTTAATCATAACAATTCTATATGAGGATAACTTCTTCTGTGATTACGTAAGGTCGAAGTTTTGCAAACCAAATAAGCTGTGTTAGTTGTTTTTTGATTGTAAGCCCATATTACCTGTAGCACCGCTTGCACCCATAGGTAACGCCCGTAGCTTGGTTCTGTCGGTCCAGTAAATCCACGACGACAGCATCTACACCTGCAACAACAAAATCTTGGTTCTTACTAAAAATCACCTCCTTTAATAACATAATATGTACATGCTGTTAAATGTGTATACAAACATTGGGACAAACCGAACAAGCCGAAGTAAGAGAATAGAAGCAATAAAATATATAAGCATAATACGGTCGTTCTTCAGAATTAAGCCTTTATAAAATGTATAATTTATGGTATGATTGAGCTGATTATAAAGAGAAGGAGAGCCATAATTAAAATGAAGGTAAACTTTTCGGAAACGGTGTTGAGGGATGCGAATCAGTCTTTAATCGCAACCAGGATGCCGTTTTCCGATTTTGCAGGAATACTTGAAACGCTTGATAAAGCAGGATACTATTCCTTGGAATGTTGGGGTGGAGCAACTTTTGATTCTTGTTTGCGTTACTTAAGCGAAGACCCTTGGGAAAGACTTAGGAAGATTAAATCCAAGGTTAAAAACACGAAATTGCAAATGCTACTTCGTGGTCAGAATATACTCGGCTACAAGCACTATCCCGATGATGTAGTAAGAAGGTTCGTTGCACATGCCGCACAAAACGGTATAGACATTTTAAGAATCTTCGATGCGCTCAACGACTTCCGCAATATCGAAGTCGCAGTGGACGAAACTTTGAAACAGGGCGCTCATGCACAGGGTTGTATCTGTTACACCACAAGCCCTATTCACAATATTGAAAAATATACGGCAATGGGCATACAACTAAAAGAGATGGGTGTCCATTCTATATGTATAAAGGACATGGCAGGAATAATGGGTCCACAAGAAGCCTACGACTTGGTAAAGGCACTAAGAGAAAACACGGGGCTTCCGATTTATGTGCATACTCATTCAACAACAGGCTTAGGCCCAATCACATTAACAAAGGCTGTTGAGGCAGGTTGCGCAGGAATAGATACTGCAATCTCATCTTTTTCTGGTGGAACTTCACAGCCGTCAACCGAATCACTGCATTTTGCTTTGAAGCAAATGGGCTATGAATCTGGTCTTAACGAAAAGGTTCTTAAAGAAATAAACGACTTTTTCAAGCCCATAAAAGCGGAATATCTATCCTCTGGACTTATGGACGCGTTCGTAATGGGAACAGAAACGGATGCTTTGGTATATCAAGTACCAGGCGGTATGTTGTCTAATCTCATTGCACAGCTTAAGGCACAAAACGCCATAGACAGGTTGGAAGAGGTTTTAGCCGAAACTCCCAAGGTTCGAAAGGACTTAGGTTATCCCCCTCTCGTAACTCCCATGAGCCAAATAGTTGGTGTTCAATCCGCAAGCAATGTGTTGGCAGGCGAACGCTATAAAAACGTTTCAAAGGAACTCAAAGCATATTTCAAAGGCGAATACGGCAGGGCGCCAGGCGAAGTGAACCAAGAACTTGCTCGAAAAGTTTTAGGCGATGAATTGCCTATCACAACACGCTTTGCAGACACCTTAGCACCTGAATTTGAAAAAACCAAAAAAGATTTGGGCAAGTTGGCGCGAAACGACGAAGATGTATTGTCCTACATCGCATTCCCACAGATTGCATGTAAGTTCTTTGAGGAAAGAGAAGAGCGTGAGAATCGCACAGTAACCTATTCCATAATCAGAAAGTCAGAGGGTACGCTATGACAATCACAGGAGTTTTTTTGACTGTTTATGATGCGCCTATGCCTATATGGGATAGCGTATTAGTTGCACTGTTTTGCGTGGCAGGGGTGTTCGTGGTGCTTATTGCGCTTAGTTTGATTGTTAAGCTGATTTCTTCTGTACTACATTTAGTTTCAAACAAAGAGAAATCAGAACCCATTTCAAAGCAACAGCCCAGTTCCCTTGAACAGCACTACACAAATGGTAATCTTATATTAAAGGATGTAGATGAAACCACCGCCGCATTGATTATGGCTATAGTTAGCGATGAATCTGGCGTTCCTTTGCACGAGCTGCAGTTTATGTCGATAAAGCAACTGCGAAACGATTGATTAGTATAGGAGGATTTATGATATACGTTGTTAGAATTAACGATTTGGAATACGAAGTAGAGGTTGAACGTGGAAGTGCAACCGTTTTAAGAACAAATGAGGTTTTATCAGCACCGATAGCCCCCGTAGCTCCCGTAGCTCCACAAGCTATTGCTGCTCCACAAGCTCCAAAGTCTGCAAAGGTAAAAGCAAACGCTAACTCCATTAATGCGCCAATGCCAGGAACGATTTTTGACATTAAAGTTCAATCCGGTCAAAGCGTAAAGGCAGGAGATGTGCTTCTCGTTTTTGAAGCTATGAAAATGGAAAACGAAATAATGGCACCCGCTGACGGAGTAGTTTCCAAGGTTCATGTTGTTAAAGGTGCGTCGATTAACACCGGTGATGCGTTGGTTACAATGCAATAAGGGGGTACGACGGATATGTTTATAGAAACCATACGTAGAATATGGGTGGACTCGGGTTTTGTCGCAATCACTTGGCAGCATGCTATAATGTTAGCTATTGCCTGTGTGTTGGTGTACCTTGCGATTGTAAAAAAATTCGAGCCATTGTTACTGCTTCCAATAGCTTTTGGTATGTTATTGGCAAACCTCCCATTAGCAGATTTGATGGAGGATGGCGGCTTGCTCTATTATCTATATCAAGGTGTAAAGTTGGGCATTTACCCCTCATTGATATTCTTAGGCATAGGAGCAATGACCGACTTTGGACCCCTAATTGCTCGCCCGTCAAGCCTATTGTTAGGTGCAGGCGCACAATTTGGAATAAGCGCTGCATTCATAATCGCTACCGTTCTTGGATTTTTCCCGAACGAGGCTGCATCTATCGCTATAATAGGTGGTGCAGACGGTCCTACGGCAATCTACCTTGCAACAAAACTTGCGCCAAAACTGTTACCTGCAATAGCCATTGCGGCTTACTCGTACATGGCGCTAATCCCGCTTATTCAACCGCCTATTATGCGTGCGCTTACCACAAAAAAAGAGCGTGAAACAGAGATGAAACAGCTTAGAGAGGTATCAAAGCTCGAAAAAATCTGCTTCCCTATTGTAGTTACAATACTGTGCGTGTTGTTGCTGCCCTCTGTTGCGCCTTTAATCGGTATGCTTATGCTTGGAAACATTTTTAGAGAATCAGGTGTAGTAGAACGTTTATCGGATACCGCACAAAACGCTTTGATAAACATCGTTACAATTTTCTTAGGAGTTACAGTAGGTGCAACGGCGGCAGCAGAACAGTTTTTAAGCCCCGATACCTTGAAAATTATCGGGCTTGGACTGCTTGCCTTCGTTTTCAGTACCATTGGCGGTTTGCTTTTTGGGAAGTTCATGTATTGGGCTTCCAAAGGAAAGATTAACCCCTTGATTGGCTCGGCTGGCGTATCGGCTGTGCCTATGGCGGCGCGTGTATCACAGGTTGAGGGACAAAAGGCTAACCCCAAAAACTTCTTGCTCATGCACGCAATGGGGCCTAACGTGGCCGGGGTCATCGGGACGGCGGTTGCCGCAGGGGTATTGATAGCTCTGCTTTCGTGAGATCCTGGCGTAGAGTCGCTTCCATCGGTTGTCCGGTGAATGAGGTTGATCGCTGTCTCTTATACACNNTGCTCATGCACGCAATGGGTCCGAATGTAGCAGGCGTTATCGGCTCGGCAGTTGTGGCAGGTATTCTGTTATCGCTGTTCGGAGGATAATACCGGTACTCGTTTATTAACAAAAATCAGCCGCCCTTTTTCGGGGCGGCTCTTGTTTAAACAAGCACATAGCATTGTGAGGGATTACGCTCCCTTGACTGGGTAGAATTCTCTGAACAATTCTATATAATCGGGTAGGCGCTCAACGTTCGGATTGTAAAATTCAAAGGTAGTGCCGTTGCACTTTTCAAACTTTGTGCCACTAATCTCATAATCCTTGCGAAATTTACAGTTATCACCTTTGCAATGTGTGCAAGTTCCATATTTACCCACAAAAACGTTTTTGATGTTTTCGGGTGTTGAGTCGATATAATCAGAATGCTTTGTAACATTATTAAAAAACAAACGGAGAACAATTGAATCCGCTCTTACGTAAATACGAGCAACGACATTCTTGGATTTCGCATTGGCTTTGCGAAAAATCAGCATGTATTTTCCCCAACAGAAACCATTACCGATTGTTTCGCCGTATATGTAACCCATTTCTTCAAGGGCATGAGTAAATGCTACGATAAACTCCTTATCGCTTTTGCTGATAATAAACTGGTTTTCGTTGATGTGTTCTGTTATCATTGTGTTTAATTCGTTATTGTTGTATTTAGTCATTTTCATAATACACCAATAAGAAAACCTTGTAAAAAGGTAACGCAAGAATTAGATTTAACGAGATATGGCTTCCCATAGTATATGAATAAATGTAACAACAACTACTACTATCTTTCCGATATAGGTTGCTTTAAGTTTGTTTTTTTCTCTATTCTGTATTGTTTGAAGCAACATAGCAGTTAAAATAAATGAGAAATCTATCAAAATGATTACTCCACTCTCAGCGTAAGAGNNGAGAAGGGCCGCCAAAAATGAGCTATTATTGCTGTAATAACAAAAGTTAGAATGCCTGCAATTAGGCAAATAAATTTTATTTTTTTTAGCATACTCAAACACCACCTTTTCCATATTATACAATAAAGAGTTGCTTTTTTCAACAGACTCAAAAATGAACCTTCAAACAAGTTCGACAGTCTTTCTGCAAAGAGGTAAACGATGCCAGTATTTTCTCATAGTAGGAGTTGAACTATCACACAGAATAAAGGCAGCTTGTCTTGAATCACGTCTATTTTACTTCCTTTATCTTGATTGGGAACAAAAGGTCAAGCTGTTGTGCATCCGTACCGTTACCCAAATCGCGGGAAACATTATAAAAGTTCAAAGGTTCTTCCATTGCCCAATCCATTTCTGCATCATGAGGTGTAACACGTACCTCGCCCCACGCGCCGTCAAACTTATCATTCGACATCACCCATTGGCAAAGCCATGCCCATTCTTCGAACGCTCCCATCGGAATCATATGCGCTGCATACAATCCGCCTTTGAAATGCTTTTTTAAAAGTGGTTCTGGAACTTCCATATCGCTGGGAATGCTCACCCACGCTTCATAACCTGCCGATTGCGTGCCGAAGTCTCCCCTTGAAATCGGGTTGTTGAAGCCAAATGCTCGGAAATCGGGTTTGCGTTCATAAAGATTACTTTCATTGATAAACTTGGCGATTTGCCCATACACAACATCCTCGCAACCTTCTCCGATATGATGCGCTGAAGCCACCGCACTTGGCGGCAAATAGATAATCCGAACATCCCTGTCGGTCAACTTATTCAGCTTTTCGCTTGCGTGTTCCAAATCTGCCGTTGCTTTTTCTTCTTTAAGGGGCATTTTTTGAATAGTAAGTGCATCCACCGCTTCCAGCAGGGTGGTATCGTCCAGCAGGTTCAGTTTGATATCCTGATGGATGCTTTCCTTCAATCGTGATATAAATGAGCTGATGATTTCCCGGATGGTGGACAGGGCTGTTATTTCATCATCCACTTCGGAAAGGTTCTGTCGGAAAGTGTCGATAATGACTGCTGTGTTTTCACTTTTCAAAATCAAGGCTATCTGCTTGAGCGGAATCCGCAACTTGCGCAGCACAAGGATTTGTTGTAAACGCATAGCCGCCGCTTCATCGTAAGTACGGTAGGCGTAATCGTCTCTTTTAACGCTTTCAATCAATCCAATCTGCTCGTAATAACGCAGGGTTCGAGTAGAGACTGAGAGTTTTTTTGATATTTCGCTGATTGTCTTTAAGTTCATAACGGTTTTCTCCTATAAGTTTAGTCCCACTGGCTCGCAGAACGAGACAATGTTGCAATGAGCCATCTTCAGTATAAAGTGCGACGTCGCGTCAAAGTCAAGGGTTTCTTAAATTATTTTTTAGCACTCTCGCATTTTCGTCTGTTGCATTGCAAGATCACGAGGATTCGAAGAAACTTCCCCCGATAGACCAGAGTTATTAGTAAGAAAGACATCTATATTGTCATCTTTCGCTATGTAAAGAGGTAATGAAAAAGATGCCCGGTTAATAGCCCTCTGTCGGTTCGCCGACCATGGCAGACAAATAGTTTTCTCCAATCTTAACGCAGGATGGCAGCAGCTCTTTAGCATAATCGCCATCCTGTCTCTTATACACATCT
>LSQX01005599.1_pt1 | contig 13760 bp, 10 predicted proteins | sample 654561 | NCBI WGS metagenome assembly LSQX01 (sample SAMN04489861, study PRJNA283612) | anaerobic digester metagenome | isolation source: 4 biogas reactors fed with cattle manure at either 37C or 55C with and... | place: Denmark: Kongens Lyngby | collected 2014 | reverse complement strand
GATTACTAAACTACTTGCTCAAACATTGCGAGCAGATGGTTTTAAAGATATTAATACAATTAGAATGGCATTTATAGAAGTTCCAATTGAATATTTATTAATTAACTTTTTTATTTTTGTTGCTTTAACAATTTTATTTATTTTTATTAATGAGCAAATTCCAACATACAAACTAATTAAAGGAGTAGTATACGGTCTAATAGTTACGGTTTTTTGGACTGCATTAAGATTTCAACCAAACATTTTTGAAAACTTTATGCAAAATCTTATCGATATCATTGTTTTCTCCATACCAATGATTATTTATGGTGTATTTTTAGGCTATTTAGCCAGCGACAAGACAACCACATTTAAATTTTCAAAAAAACAAATATCAAGTCTTATTATTTCTCTCGGTTGGCTTTTGATTCATTTAATTTATATGATTTTTGTCCCCCCGGCAAAAGGACAAATATTTAACTACATTATTTGGCTTTTAACCGCGAGTATAATAATTGGTATAATCTTTGGCTTCTTTTATCAGCTCAGTTTAAAATGCAAATATAACACGCTTTTGATTAACGCCCTAATAGTTATGGTTATGTTTAGCAGTTATTATGCTTACCGCTTTTCGATTGTAAACAAATTTGATTTAATGCTTTTTATTAGAGTATTATTAGATATCATTTCAGTTCTCTTATCAATTCAGTTTATTGAACTATATTTAGGTAGACCAAAAAACTCAAAAACATAAGAAAAAGGTTAAGTCTAAACAACTCAACCTTTTTTATTTAAACTGATATTTGGTTAAAGGGATTTAAGATTCTAATAAAAATATGTTTTTAAATAAGAAAAGATTAGAAAAATAATTTAACTTAAATTAATAAGAATTGTTTGTTTATAAACGGGAATATAACCAAACATCAGCTTTTATCTAGTTTGGTTACAATTATAACATAAATAAATAAAAACGCAAGGTCAAATTAATATATTCACAAAATAGAACAAAAAGGCTTAAATAGGCAATGATGAAGATTCACACCCAAAAAATAGAGCTAAACAATTAAAGCAATCTAAACTTTTAAACGATTAGGATTGCTTTTTATTTAGGTAGAAAAAAAAGGACATCTTTTTGTCCTTTTTAAATCCATTCATCATATTTTTTAACATATAGTCTTTTAACAATTTCTGTTGTTATAACGTAGAGGAACACAAGTCCAAGTAACCAATAAATATACTGAAGTGGAAGTTTTGTCATTTCAAATGATTTGCTAATATCTGTAAAGCCAATTAAGAGGGCGATTGCCATGACAGTCAAAGTTGAGAAAGTGAGGAACTTTGCAGGTTTGCTTTGGATGAAGGGCAAGTGTTTGGTTCTGATAGTATAAATAACTAAAATTTGCGAAATTGTTCCAAAGACAAACCAACCTGTTTGGAAAAGTGTTTGCGTAGCCACAGAATTAGCACCAATAATCCACCACAATACAGCAAAACATAAAATATCAAAAATAGAACTCAAAGGCCCCATTATAAAGGTAAAGTTGCGAATTCCTTTGGAGTCCCATTTGCGAGGTTTTAAAAGATATGATTCATCAACATTATCGAAAGACATTCCAATTTGAGAAAAATCATTCAATAAGTTTTGAGTTAAAATATGGATTGGCATCATCGGTAAAAACGGTAAGAAAATACTCGCGATTAAAACAGCAAACATATTTCCAAAGTTTCCACTAACAGCCATTTTAATATATTTCGTAATATTTCCAAAAGTTTTGCGGCCTTCAATAACTCCTTCTTCAAGCACTAATAAATCTTTTTCTAATAAAATAATATCAGCTGTTTCTTTGGCAATATCTACTGCGTTGTCAACAGAAATCCCAACATCAGCTTGATGGAGGGCTTGGGCATCATTAATACCGTCACCTAAAAAACCAACTGTGTGTCCCAATTTTTGTAGTGAAGCGACAATGCGTTCTTTTTGTGAAGGGGATAGTTTAGCAAAAACATCATGGGTTTTCAAGTTTTCTTCTAAAGTAGGATCATCCATTAAAGCAACATCTGAGCCTAAAAGGATTTCTGAAGCATCAATTCCAATTTTCTCGCAAACTTTTGCGGTAACACCTTCGCTATCACCAGTTAAGACAATTGTGCGGACTCCATGTTCGGTTAAAATTTCAATCGCTTCTTTAGCACTTTCTTTAGGAGGATCTAGAAAACCAACAAAACCAATAATAACTAAAGCAGATTCGTCTTGAACGCCAAAGACATGTTCATCAGGAACTTCGTTTTTCTGAGCAACAGCAAGAATTCTTAATCCTTGTTTATTGTATTTTTCATAAGTTGCCATTGCAATCTCTTCATATTCAGGAGTGATTGTTTCAACTTTCCCATCAATTTCAATAAATTTGGCAACCGACATCATCTCTTCAACCGCACCTTTAGTAATAAGTTGTCGCTTGCCAGTCTCATCTTTTAAAACAACACTCATTCGTCTTCGGGAAAAGTCAAAAGGGATTTCATCAACTTTAACATAGCGGTCAATAACTGGTGTGAGTCCAACCTTGTGGGCTCTTTCAATTATCGCCAAGTCAATAAGATTTTTTAGACCAGTTTGAAAATAGCTGTTTAAAAAAGCATGTCTTAAAACTCGCTTGTCATCTTCACCTCGTAAATCCATATAACGTTCTAAAACGATTTTGTCTTCGGTTAAAGTCCCTGTCTTATCGGTACATAAAATATCCATTTCGCCAAAGGCTTGAATGCTCCCAAGTGATTTAACAATTACTTTATGCTTAGACATTGAAACAGCACCTTTTGCAAGAGTAGAAGTAATAATAACAGGAAGCATTTCCGGAGTTAGGCCGACAGCCACACTAACAGAAAACAAAAGTGCACTAATCCAGTCTTTTTTATAAAAACCGTTAATAAGTAAAATAATTGGAACAATTAAGAGCGTTAACCGAATTAGTAATTTGCTTACAGCAGTAATACCACGTTCAAAACTTCTTTCAGCTTTATCACCTGATAATGATTGTGCCATCGAGCCAAAATAAGTATCATTACCGGTGGCAAGTACAATAGCGGTCGCGCTACCACTGACGATGTTTGAACCCATAAATCCAAGATTTTCTAAGTCGGTTATAGTTTGACTTTCAGTTTTAAGTTTGACAAATTTTTCAACTGGTTGTGATTCACCTGTCAAAGCGGCTTGGGTAACGAAGGTATCTTTCAAGTTTAAAAATCTGACATCAGCAGGAATCATATCACCAGCTGATAATTTAACAATATCCCCAGTAACAACATCTTCAATTAAAATAGGAATATATTTACCATCTCTTAAAACATCGCTGTAGTTAGTAACTAATTTAGATAGTTTTTCTGCAGCAGCGTTTGATCTTTCGCCTTGAATAAATGAAATTCCACTGGAGACTAAAACTAAGCCAAGAATAATAAATATTGTCAAATAGTCAGGTTTTGAGCTTGCAACAATATCAGTAAAATAACTCACCCCTGCAATGACAATTAAAACAATATTAAAAGGATTTACTAAAGCTTCAAAAAGACGCTTTAAAACCGTGTTTTTTCTTGAGGTTGTAATTAAGTTTTTGCCATTTTCTTCTAATCTTTCTAAAGCGACTTCTTCGCTAAGACCTCGTTCAGAGGCATCTAAAGTTTCAAAAAGTTCTTGCTCTTCTAAATGAGAAAAATCTTTTAATTTTAATTCAATCTTTTGTTGAGCTTCACGTCTCGCTTGCTCGTTGATTCGTCTAAATCTCATATGATCACCATCTTTCTTTTTTTAGGCACGACAAATGACCTCAAACTGGTGTCAAGAGCACGTTTTATTTTTAAGATACAAAAGTATAAAGAGCTGAAAAACGATAGTTGACTCGCCAGTTTAAAGTAGGATAAATAGTTTTGCAGTTGTAACATTTATGCGAATAATCTTCCATCAATATCACCTCTTTTTAGCCGCTTTGATTATACTATATGAGATTAGATTAGTCAAAGGCTTTAACGCCTAATATTAAAAGAAAATAAAATAAAAACGCAAGTATGAAAATATAACTTGCGTTTAATAATTAAAATTATTATAGACGAAAGGTTTTGTTTTGATTGTTTCAACAAATGGTGAGTTAATCGCTGGTTTCTTCATCTTCCGGTAGTTTGAAAAATTCTATTTTATAAGTTGTTTTTTCAATCCATGTATCAAAAATAAATAAGATTTGTGGCAACAGTATTAAGACAAAGAATCCAGATAATAAAGCACCTCTTCCAATCAACTCTCCAAGAGATGAAACACCTTCAATCGAAGAAACAAATTTAAGAGAATAGCCTGCAGAAGCTAAAATTAAAGCCGAAGTTAAAATTGAAGGTCCAGACTGGACAATGCTTTTTTTAAAGGCTTCTTTTCTACTCATCTCTTTGCGGTCATTAAGATAGTTTTGGCTCAATAAAATACCATAATCAATTGTTGCCCCAAGTTGGACAGAACTGACAATTATATAGCCGATAAAAATTAAAGGTTCATTGGTTAGGTAAGGAATACTCATATTGATCCAAACAGATAATTCAATACACAACACTAATATAAGTGGGATAGTTAAACTCTTAAAGGAGAAAAATAAGATTAACAAAACTAAAGCAATCGATAAAATATTTATAACAATAAAATCACTTTCAACTAACTTTTTCACTTCCAAGACAGAAGAAGAAGAGCTAATTAAATGATACTCATCAAAATAATAGCGATAGACAATTGTATCAATTTTCTCAACGGCTTCAAAGGCTATGGCTGATTCTTCATCTGTTGGAATTGAGATAATAATCCGATTATAATTTTCGCTTTGTAGTTGATCTTTAAAGTCTTCAGGCATTTGAGTGACTATCCAATCAGGGTTAAAAATTTGATTAATAAAATCTTTTAAAATAGGTGGTAATGCATCAAAACTTGGCATATATGATTCAATATTTGTCACAGTGGATAAAGCTTGAACTGAAATCTCTTTTTTCAAAAGGACATTTAGTTCAGTTTGTAACTCATCAATTAAATCTCTTTCATATTGTATATCAACATCATTTGGCACAAGTAAAACAATTGGGTTGCTTTTGCCAAAAACACTTTCAACTTGTTTGGTCTCTTGACCCGGTTTAGTATTTTCACTTGCACTCATTGCATCTTGACCATAAATAAAATGGTTTTTATTTTGGGTTGTATAAGAAGGAATAATAATTAATAATACTAAGATAGGTAATATATAGCGTAATTTATGAATATATTTTGTAAATTTTCCTAAACCCGGGAAAAATGGTCGATGTTTAGTTTTTTGCAGAAGTTTGTCAAAGAGCAATATTAAAGGAGGCATTAAAGTGAAAGTAGTCACAATGCTCAGTAAAATACCCTTTATCATTACCAGTGCTAAGTCAAGACCAATACTATAGCGCATAAACATCAGGGCCGCGAAGCCAGCAGCGGTAGTTAACATGCTGGAGTTAATTGGCAAAAAAGAGGCAGTCATAGCATTTTTAATTGCCTCTAAAGCAGGTTGCCCTTCTTCCCTTTCTTTCGTGTACCGATGCAACAAAAAGATTGCATAATCCATAGTTATTGCAAGCTGTAATAAAGAAGCAGTGGAATTAGTTAAAAACGAAATTGAAGGGAAGATAATATTAGTTCCCATATTGACAAGAACAGATGAAGCCACAACTAAAACAAACAACAGAGGCTCAATCCAAGAGCTGGTGAAAATAATTAAAATAATTAAAATAATTGGAATAACATAGAGAGTTATTTTAAACACTTCACTAGTTGTCAAAACTCTTGTGTAATATGATGAAATAGCCATCCCAGTCATCGCATAGTCAACTTCAAGTCGATCAAGCTTTCCTCTTAAAGCTTCGATAGCATCACCAGTTTTTAGACTATATTCATCTTCAGTAAATAAAACTTGAAACAAAGCATGCTTTTTATGATAAAACTGATCTAAACCTTTAATGGAACCGATATCCATCATTTGGTCAATATTGTTATCTTTTAAAAATTGGTCTAGCTGTTCAAGCATTGCTGGTTCAATAAAGTTATCAAGCCAAATTATTTCAGCAACACCATCAGTGGAAGCTAAATTTTTCTTATAACGAACAGCTTCAGAAATAGTTACTTCACCAATCATGATAGAAGCTTGACCGTTTAGCCCAAACTCTTTTTCCATAACAGCTAAGGATTTTTTAACTTTTGCATCGCCGGGAAGATATTCGGTGGTATCATAATTGATTTTAACAAAAGGAATTAAAATAATAGAACCAACTAACATTACAGCCCAGAAAATTAAGAAAAACCGGCGACGTTTAACAATGAAATCAAAGATTTTTTTCACGATAGTACTCCTAATTTAGATTCGATAATCAATTTCTTTAAAAATAAAAACAAAAAGAAACCCAAGTTCTTTTTCAAGTTCACTTTGTGGATAGTTTTGTAAGATGAAAAGTACACCACGCAAAATGAGATGAAAAATTATATCACTTTGAGTATCACTAAGCTCGGGCAATTCATTTTTTAGACGTTTAATAATTAGCAATTTTAAATTTTCAAAAAGTTGATAATCTTTAACACCAATATAGCGGTCTAAAATACTGACTATTTCTTTAGGATATTTTAAGCATATCCTAGTTAATTCATTTAAAACAGGTTCGAGAAAAGTATAATAATTACCAGATTCAAGTTCATCTGGTAGTTTAACATTTATTAGCTCAACAAGGGCTAAATAAGCAGGTTCAACCGTAGCATTAAAAAGTCCTTCTTTACTGCTGAAATAGCGATAAATATTTCCAACAACCATTCGAGATTTTCTAGCAATTCTTCTCATATTGGCACCGCTAAAGCCTCGTTCATAGAATTCATCAGCAGCATTTTTAATAATTTTTTCTTTAACATTATTCTTTAATTTGCTCATGAGTGAACCCCTGTTCATTATTATAAGAGTTTAGCGATGATTTGTCAACAATTATTGTTAAAAAATAATTATTATTGGTTAATATCTAATAATTTGTTATTATAAAAGAAGAAACAAGATTAAATTTAAAATAAGGAGCAACTATAAATGAAAATCGTAATCGCACCTGATTCTTTTAAAGATAGTTTAACAGCAAAACAAGCAGCAGAAATTATTTTTAATGCTTTTGCAAAAGTTGCAAAAAACAACAATTATCTCATTATTCCAATCTCTGATGGAGGAGAAGGTCTTGTTTCTAGTCTTACAAATCAACTTGAAAAATTTAGAGTTATTGGTCCTTTAGGAGAAGCCGTTACAGGAGAAGTAGGTTTTAAAAATAATAAAAAAACAGCTATTATAGAAATGGCTTCTGCTAGTGGAATTGAAAAAGTTCCGCATGCTAAAAGAGATCCTCACTTAACAACAACCTACGGTGTCGGTCAACTAATTCTCAAAGCTCTAGATGCCAATTCAAAGAAGATAATAATTGGGATGGGTGGAAGTGCGACCAATGATTTGGGTCTCGGTGCCCTTACCGCTTTAGGGGTAAAATTTTTTAATCAAGCAGGTAAAGCTGTTGGTGTTTTTGGTAAAGACTTACTTGAAGTGAGACACCTTGACATAAGCAGTTTAGATAAAAGATTGGCTCAAAGAGAAATAATTATTGCTTGTGATGTTAAAAATAGTTTGTTGGGAAAAGCGGGAGCAACTTTTGTTTATGGACCTCAAAAAGGTTTAAAAACTATAGCTGAGTTAAATCGTTTTGAAGATGCATTTTCAAGAGTTAGCAATCTTTTAGAAAATGTCTTTTCGAAAGAGGCAACCAAGGTCGCTGGAACAGGAGCGGCAGGCGGTCTTGCATATGCTTTATTTTTAGCCTCTAAAGGAATAATCAAACAAGGGTTTGATGTTGTCGATGAAGAACTTAAACTAAAAGAAAAACTGATAAATACAGATATTTTAATAACCGGTGAAGGAAGAATTGATAAACAGACATTTGAGGGTAAAGCGCCCTTTTCCATTGGAAAAGCGGTATTGGATGTTTCACCGAATGTTTTAATATATAGTTTTGCTGGCTCTGTTGAGAAAGATTTAACCCAAACAGTTTTTAAAGAAATAATCCCACTTCAAAATAAGAATGAATCTTTAGAATCATCACTTAGAAATGCTCAACAAAGGCTTTATGAAAAAGCTTTACAATTAGCTTTAAAATTATTTAATAGACAATAAAAAAGGCTTTTTCTTACGAAAAGAAAGAGCCTTTTTATCTGTTGTAGACTAAAATAATTTCACCATTTTCATCTAATTTATCTGTTATTTTAAAACCCAATTTTTGATATAAACTTAAGGCTTTTGTATTTTCTTTATAACAAGATAAATAAATATGATCGACATGATAGTTCTCAATTAAATAATTAACTAAATATTTAATTGCTCGGGTACCATATCCTTTTCCTTGGTATGCTTTGTCAATCATAATGTCGTCTATCCATGTATCATCAGAGCCGAACGAACCTATAATCGCAAATCCAATTGGCGGTTCAGTACTATTTAAATGAATTGATAAAGCTTTCCATTGGTCAACATCGCCATATTCTTTTAAAATCACTTCAAGTGGATCTAAAAAAAATTTTTGCTCATCAGATGTTTTTAATTTTAACACTTCAAGCGGTGGATTTTTTTTGTCAAATATCCGATATTCCATAAAATAAATGTAACTTTTCATCTCCTTTATAAAACTATTATACGCCTATTTTTCTCAATGTAAAGTATTTTATTTCGGGTCGTAGCAATTGTAAACACTTAGCTTAGAATTGCTAAACAAACTCTTGGTTTTCCAATAAAAAACCCCTCGAAAAGAGGGATTAATTTTATTCGAATGATGGCATTGAGTCTTTTTCTTTACTGACATCGACAATAGCGGCTTCGCTCGTGATTAACATTGCTGCAATTGAACTAGAATTAATAATTGCGTTTTTTGTAACTTTAGCTGGATCAATAATACCTTGTTTTAAAAGGTCAACCCATTTTCCTTTTAGCGCATCAAAGCCAAAATTTTTCTTTTGGTTTTTTTGTTCTTCAACAATGGCGTTGCCATCATAACCAGCATTTTCAGCAATTTGATAAAGTGGAGTTGTTAAACTATCTAAAACAGCTTTAATACCTTTATAAACATCTAAATCATCATCTTTCAAAGATAAAAGTAATTCTTTTTGGATTTCAACTAGGACTGCACCAGCACCAACAACAATTCCTTCTGCAACAGCTGCTTTGGTTGCATTTAAGGCATCTTCAATCTTTAATTTTTTCTCTTTCAATTCAGTTTCTGTTGCTGCGCCAACTTTAATTATAGCTACACCACCTGAAAGTTTCGCTAGTCGCTCTTCAAGATTTTTTCGTTCATAATCGGAGTCTGCGTTACCAATTAATCTTAAAAGTTCTGCAATTCGGTTTTCGAGTTCTAATTTATCGCCTTTACCACCAATTAAAGTTGTATCATCTTTTTTAATTAGCGCTCTTGAAACGCTTCCTAAGTCATCTAAAGTAGCATCTTTTAAATCCATATTTAAATCTTTAGTGAAAAAAGTTGCTCCAGTTAAAATTGCGATATCTGATAATAATTCTTTTTGATTGTCGCCAAAACCAGGGGCTTTTGTCGCAACCACATTAATTGTTCCCCTTAGCTTATTAACAATTAAAGTAGAAGTAACTTCATTTTCGACATCTTCAGCAATTAAAAGAAGCGGTTTATTAGTTTTAATAACCTGTTCTAATAAGGGTAAAATTTCTTGAACGGTTGAAATTTTTTGGTCAGTAACAAGTACGTACGGATCTTCAAAATCAACACTCATTGTTTCTCTATTACTCACAAAATAAGGTGAGATATAGCCTTTATCATATTGGAGTCCTTCAACAACATCGAGTTCAGTCTCAAATCCTTTAGACTCATCAACAGTTATAATTCCTGTTTTAGTGACTTTCTCCATTGCCTCAGCAATTATATTGCCGATTTCATAATCATTTGAAGAAACTGTCGCTACATTTTTAATATCCTCTTTTGTTGTGATACTACTTGATTTTTCAACAAGTTTGTCATAAACAGCTTTACCAGCTTTTAAAATCCCTTCTTTAACTAAGACAGGGTTTGCGCCATAACTAATAGCTTTAAAACCACGTTGAATAATTGCTTGTGCTAAAACAATCGCAGTAGTAGTTCCATCACCAGCTTCATTATTTGTTTTATCGGCAACTTCATGGACTAGTTTCGCACCCATGTTTTCATAAGGATCTTTTAATTCGATTTCGCCAGCAATTGAAACACCATCATTAGTAATAAGTGGTGAGCCATAGGATTTTTCTAAAATTACATTTCTTCCTTTAGGCCCTAAAGTCAATTTAACGGTATCAGCTAATGTGTTTACACCTGTTAAAATCTTTTCTTTGGCAAATGAACCATATTTAATTTCTTTACTCATAATATCGCTCCTTTATTCCTTTTCATATATGGCTAAAATATGCTCTTGTTTGATAATCAAAAACTCTTGATCATCGATTTTGGTATTAGTTCCTGAGTAAGTTTGATAAATGACTTTATCACCGATTTTAATTTCTTCGACTTTAGGTCCAACTGAAACTACTATTCCGAAAGCTGGTTTATCCTGGTCAGAAGAAGATAAAATAATCCCAGACTCTGTCTTCGTTTCTTTCTCAGCAAACTTTAAAACTACGTAATCATTTAACGGTTTAAGCATTGATAATAACCTCCATTCATCTCTTTGGCACTCTAAACCGATAAGTGCCATTCCAACATATATTATATTCAAGATTTTTATTTTGTCAAGTCTAAAACCTCGCTTTTAAAAAAAGAATGCTCAAACTAGGCATTCTGGTGGAAAAGTAATAAATAAGTTAATTATTCGTTAATTTAGTTACTTAAAATAGTTTTATGTAATGATTCAACTCGTTTAGCGTGGAACTGGTAAAACGGTCTCAAAATACCTTTATACTTATTGTTCCAAGGTTTATTTTTGCCATAAAAATGGAGAACGTAGGCATATTTTTCAACCCATCTATAATCGATCTTTTTACGGTTTGCTAAATTGTGCCTTGTAATAGCGCGATCACTTAAATTATATTTTAAATGTTCAATTAAAGAAACTTTTGTGCCATAAAGAGCATTTAAAACATCTTGATCGGGCAAAAATAAGCGGTTTTCATTTTTAATAATGTAGTCATTTAATTCTTCAATATTTTGTTTCCTTCGAAGTTTCTCTACATTAATCAATAAGACACCAGTATTTAAATACTTTGAACCTTTCTTTGCTTTGTTTTTCCAATTATTAAAAGCGGTGAAAAAACGTTTAACATTAGAGGCACCAATAAAATATGAGCCATCAAACTCCATCCGATAAAAAGCAGCTAAATTTTTCAAAACGATTGTATCAGGATCTAAATATAAAACACGATCAATCTCTTCGGGTAAATATTCTGCAGCGTAAAGTCTAGCATAAACTTCTTTTGGGAAGCGATAAGTAGTTTTCGCTCGATCTAATATTTGATTTTGATAGCGGATGAGGGATACATTTAAGTTTTTATAGTTGTTTCTGATTAAATCTAAATTCCGTTCTTCAATGTCATTGCAAACAACAAAAACATTTATTTCGTGGTCTTGATGGTGCTTGACAAAAGAATCCAGCATGACTTGGAAGTAAAAGAAATAATCTTTGTTAAATGTAGCTAATAAGTTCATCTTATCACCGTTTTTACAGATTAATATTTTTCACCAGTGAAAACGCTAACACTTTATTTTATTATAGCATTAAAAAGCTTGCTTTTCAAAAGGTTAGAATAAAAAGATTTTAAAAGCAAGTTTCTTAAGTTTTTCTTTAAACTAAATGGGAAAAAAACTATTTTTTTATTTTTACGGCAAGACGAAAAGTTGCCCAGATCAATAATAATACTGCAATAACTGAAGTAATTAACAAAATCCACCAAAAATGAAGATTAAGATTAAAAATTTTCATCGGTTGGATTCCGAAAATCTCTTTATAAATAGCGATTAATTCTTGGGGCAAAGTAGTTTCTAAACTCGCTAATTTAGGATCTAAGAGTTGCCTTCTTAAAACGATTGTCATGTGGGTGAAAGGGACTAAAGAAGTAATATTTTGAATAAATTTAGGCAAAACATAAATAGGCATGTAAATCCCGGAAATAAAACCAATTATCGTTCCAAAAACTCCTGTAATTGCGCCAAAAGTATTGACACTATTAATAAAAGTAGTTAAAAAGATCATAAAAGCAGTAGAAATAAAAGTGAAAAGAATCACATATAGACTAACCATCATGACTTGATTAAAAGAATACCAAATACTAGTTTGAATTCCAATCAGTATTGCTGATAAAAACCACATAAAAAGAGTTAGTGTTGCCGTGATAAAAAGTGATGATAAATAGTATGAGACAATTATTTTATAACGTTTGATTGGAGCGATTAAAAAACCATCTAGTTTTCTCCGAGAGAAGTCATTGATGATGTTACCTAAGTTGCCTAGTGATAGAGTTAAAGTGTTGATTACTAAGACACCGCTAATCATTAAACTATTAGTTATAAATTCAATTTCGTTTTTTGCAAGAAGATCTGCCAGTTCATCTGTTATATAAGCATTTTTTAGAAACAAAAAATAAAGTGCCAAAAGGATAATTATCGATAAAAACGAGAAAAAAACCGCAGCTTTATCTCTTAAATAAATTTTTATATTTCTTTTAGTCAAAACAAGAATATCATTCATCATGTTCACCTACGACCTTGACAAACACATCATCTAAAGTCCCATTGACAACTTCAAAAGTTTTAATGTTTTCTTTAATACTGATAATTAAATCAAGTGTTTCTTGTGTGCTATTTATTTCAATGTAAAATTGGTTAGAAACTTTTTTAAATTTTAAATTGTTTGTTGTTAAGTGATCAATAAGTTGAGCTTTATTGTGAGGAACAACTTTAAAATAGTCTTTACTATATTGTTCTTTCAACATTGCTGGTGAACCACTAGCGACAATACATCCTTCATGAATAATAATGACATAATCAGCGTTAGCAGCTTCTTCCATATAGTGAGTAGTTAAAAAAATTGTAATATTTTCAGCAATTCTTAAGTTTTCTAAAATTTTCCAAACTAATTTTCTTGATTCTGGATCTAAGCCTGTTGTTGGTTCATCTAAAATTAGCAATTCAGGTTTAGAAAAAAGTGCTCTTGCAATTTCAACTCTTCTTTTTTGACCGCCAGAAAGAGTTTGGAATCGTTGATTTTCAATATCTTGCAACTCAAGTTTTTCAACTAAATATAAATAGCGCTCATCAGCAAGTTTTTTATCTTTAATAAACAACAAACCCCGTGTATAGAGGTTTTCTTTGACAGTTAAAAGTTCATCTAAAACATTATCTTGAAAAACAACTCCGATTTGACTTTGATTGCTAGAGTTATTTCCATTTAAATAAAAGTTGCCGGCATCTTGATTTAAGAGCCCAGCGATAATTTTAATTGTAGTTGATTTGCCCGCGCCATTTCTACCCAAAAAAGCAAAAAAGTTTCCTCGTCGTACCTCAAAGGAAATATCATTGACTGCTTTTATTTGGCCATAAGATTTTTTTAAATTATTAACAACTAAAATATTTTCTTTCTTCAAATTTTTATTACCTGCCTATATTTATTATATTTTACCTTAAAATAAATAAAAAAGCCATAGGAAAAATAAAATCATTCAGCTAGGTGCAAAAAAAAGATGACCTAATCT